>Ga0194120_10000011_pt1 | contig 289117 bp, 252 predicted proteins | sample TA2MahCa65mmetaG_FD_148642 | JGI IMG/M metagenome (GOLD analysis project Ga0194120, IMG submission 148642) | Freshwater microbial communities from Lake Tanganyika, Tanzania - TA2015019 Mahale Deep Cast 65m | ecosystem: Environmental > Aquatic > Freshwater > Lake | place: Tanzania: Lake... | reverse complement strand
GCCGATGTCATCCAGCATCTTGGAATTGGTGTAACTGGCAAGGAACGTGAAGCCCTTCGCAAAACGCCGCTCCAGCTTGAACAGGAACGCGTGGTAGGTGGCGCTGCCATCGGTGAACTCACGCAAGGTCACGCCGGTAAAGTGCGGGTACGGCCGCAGCAGCTGCGCGCGCGTCACGGTAGTGGCAGACAGTGTGCCCACCGAAATGCGGCCCAGGAACGGGTTCGGCACACGAACCAGCAGCGCATCCTGCAACCCCATCTGCTCCGTCGTCAGCTGGTTGATGTTCATGTTCGAATTCTGCAGATGGATTCCTCGGTTACCCGAATACGTCGCCTCGATCAGCAGATTCTCCATCGGTGAATACTGGAACCCGAAGCTGTACTGCTGCGAATAGGAAATCGGCCGCGTCACCTCGGTAAACGTGACCCCCTGGCCGATTAACGTCAGAAGCCCTTGCGTGGAGCCGATCGGATTCAGTAGACCGTTCGGGAAAGGATTCGACAGCCGGTCGGTTGGATTCACGCCATCAATGCTGGCCAGCATCGGCGTCGCCACGCTAAAGCCCGGCGAAGCCGCCGTTCCGCGCCCCTGCGTCGTCGTGCCCGCAAAAAAGACTCCATAGCCGGTCCGGATCACCAGCTTGCGGTTCACCTCGTAAGCAAGCCCGAACCGCGGCGAGAAATTCTTCCACACAACATTGGTTTGTCCGCGCGGCTGGCCATCCACCGCCGCGAACATCAGCCCTCCATTCACTGTCAGGTTCGGCGCCAGTGGCTGCAACGGGCTCGGCGTATTGTATGCGAACCCGCGAATCATCTGGTTGTAGCGTTCCGTGCGCGGCCCTTCGTACTCCCAGCGGAAACCCAGATTCAGCGTCAGCTTCGAAGTTGCTCGGATATCGTCCTGCAGATAGGCGCTGTAGAAGATGTTCTGGAACGCCGTCGCCACATTCTTGTCCACCGAGCCCGAGTTGGCGGTCCCCAGCAGAAACGATGCCACCGAGTGCCCGCTGATCAGGTTCCGGACCGGGTCCGGACCCCGTGTCCGCGCGTCATTAAACGAAAACGTCCCGGACGCATTCCCCACGCTGTTGCCCACGTCCCGGTAGACGCGCGGTTCGAATCCATACTTCAGGGAATGCCGGCTTCCGATCCGCGTCATATTGACCTGCAGCGTGTGCACGTCGCTCAAATCCTCTGCGTCCCCCGTCCGCCCGATCGACTGGATCCCCGCGATCGAAATCACCGGGAACGATTGCCGAACCACTTGCGAATCCAGTGCCTGCGGGAAGCCAAGTGAGCTGAGTTGGAAGTCCCGCGGACGGTACTCGGTAATGTTGCCGAACCGCGACACCCCGTAACGCACATTCAGCAGCAGCGTCGGCGTCACCGTATAGACATAATCGAGCGCCGCGCCCCGGCTCAACCGGTTCAGAAAGCGCGACTGCGTCGCCAGCGTTCCAAAAATGTCATCGTCGCCCAGCCGCGGACGCCGGCTCGCCGACAGACGCACAAACAGACGCTGTTGATCGTTGAAATTGTGATCGGTGCGGATGATGAAGGCATCGTAGTCGTCCGGCGACGCGCCCGACCAGAAGAAATTGTCCACGCCGCCAGGGCCGCCTGCTTTGTTCGGCTGACCGTATTGTTCCAGCAACTTCAGTGCCACCGGGTCCATCGCCGATCGCGGAATCCGGTTGCCGGGGAACGGATCGCGCAGGAATCCGCCGGAGATCGCCGGGTTCGCGCGCGACGAAAAAGGATTGAAGATCGCCAGCGCGCGACCCTGCCCGTCCACCGTCCCGGAGAAATCGCCTTCGCGCTGCGCCGCTGCCGGTACCGTCGTCAGCAGCGACGTCGGATCCGCCTGCCGGATCGCTTCCCAACTCCCGAAGATGAACGTCCGATTGCGCCCGTCGTAGAGCCTCGGAATGTAGACTGGGCCGCCCGACGTCGCACCGAACAGATTGTAGCGCTGCCGCGGCTTGCCCTCATTCACCGAATTGTTGATGAAGCTGTTTGCCTCCAGAACGTCGTTCCGCCAGAACTCGTACATCGACCCGTGAAACTGATTGGTGCCCGATTTCACCGTGGCATTCAGCACGCCACCGGAAGCGCGTCCGAACTCCGCGTCATACGTATTGATCTGCACCTTCATCTCCTGCACCGCATCGGGCGACGGCACAAACGCAACCTGGCTGGTGATGTTCATGTTCGCGATGCCGTCCAGAAGAATGTTGTTCGAATTGGCCCGGCTGCCGCCCATCGATACGTTGGACACCGCTCCGTTGTCGAACGGACGAGTGAACAGCCGCGTGTCAGTCGGCACCATGCCCGGCGTGATCCGCGCCATCAGGTACACAGCGCGCCCGTTCATCGGCAGGTTGATGATGCTCGTCTGGCTCACTACCTGCCCAACCGATGCCGAGGCCGTTTCCAGCAGTGGCGTCTCGCCGCGCACGACCACGGTTTCCGTGATCTGCCCCGGCTCCAGCACCGCGTCTATTTCGATACGGTCCTGCACCCGCACGATCACGCCTTGACGCTGAAAGGTGCGGAACCCGGCCGCTTGTGCCGCAATGGTGTAAACGCCAGGCACCAGGAATGGCACCGTGTAAGTGCCCGCCTGCGTTGTCGTTGTCTTCACCACAGTGCCCGTACTCTCGTTGGAGACGGTCACTGGACAGTTGGCGACAACGGCCCCGCTGGAATCGGTAACCCGGCCGAGGATCGTGCCGCGGAATTCCTGCGCCTGCGCAACCGCCGCCAGGAAAACTACCACGAAGAATACAAACCGGCTCATAAGAACTCCCTTCTCCATAGACCTGAAAAAGCTGCCAATAGTATATACCCGGTACATGAATCTGTAACAAACCAGGGAACCAGGGAACCAGGGAACCAGGGATTGACAAGGAATACGGGCAGAGCCTACAATCACAACAATGTAAAGCCTTGCAGAGGCGGCTAATCCACCAATCCTCATGCACATCCAACTTGCCTTTATCGATTACGCCATCCTCGCCACCTACCTCGCCTTCGTACTCGCCATCGGCTGGGCTCTCAAACGCCACACACGCACCAGCCACGACTTCTTTCAATCAGGCCGCTCCATTCCCGCCTGGATCACCGGACTCGCCTTCCTCTCGGCCAACCTCGGCGCGCAGGAGGTTATGGGCATGGCCGCCTCCGGCGCGAAGTACGGCATCGCCACTTCGCACTTCTACTGGGTCGGCGCCGTTCCCGCCATGATTTTCGTCGGCGTCTTTATGATGCCGTTCTACTATGGCTCTCGCGCGCGCTCGGTCCCCGAATATCTCCGCCTCCGCTTCGACGAAAAAACGCGCGGCTTCAACGCCCTCACATTCGCCGCGATGACCGTTTTCAGCTCCGGCGTCTCGCTCTACGCCATGGGATTACTCATGGCCGCCCTGCTCGGCTGGGACTTCCACTTCTCCATCCTGCTCAGCGCCGTCATCGTGCTCGCCTACATCTTCCTGGGCGGCCTCACCTCCGCCATCTACAACGAGGTCCTCCAGTTCTTTCTCATCGTCGCCGGATTCTTCCCGCTCGTCATGATCGGTCTCGCCGACGTCGGCGGCTGGGGCGGCCTCAAAACCCGCCTCGTCGAAGTCGCCACCGCGCGCGGTTTCGCGCCCGGCGCTTACAGCGAAAGCTGGCGGCACATGACCAACGCCTCCTCAAACCCGATGGGCGTGGAATGGTTCGGTCTCGCGATGGGCCTCGGCTTCGTCCTTTCCTTCGGCTATTGGTGCACGGACTTCCTGGTCGTCCAGCGCGCCATGGCCGCCGACTCCATGTCCGCCGCGCGCCGTACGCCGCTCATTGCCGCTGTTCCCAAAATGCTCTTCCCGTTCTTGGTCATTCTGCCCGGCATGATCGCCATCGCGCTCACCCAGGCCGGCGGCGATTTTCAGCTCCCGACCAAGCCCGACGGCACACTCAACTACGACATGACGATCCCCATGATGCTCGGCCACTATTTCCCGCCCGGCATCCTCGGCCTCGGACTCACCGCGTTGATGGCCTCCTTCATGTCCGGCATGGCCGGCAACGTCACCGCGTTCAACACCGTCTGGACCTACGACATATACCAGTCCTACTGGAAACCGCAAGCCTCCGACGCGCATTATCTGATGATTGGGCGGCTGGCCACTATCTTCGGCATCGCCGCCTCGGTGGCCGCCGCCTACGTCGCCACGGTGTTCAACAACATTATGGACCTGCTGCAGCTGGTCTTCGCCTTCGTCAACGCGCCGCTATTTGCCACCTTCCTGCTCGGTATGTTCTGGAAGCGCGCCACCGGACATGGAGCCTTCACCGGCCTGGTGGCGGGAACCGCCGCCGCGGCCGTGCATCACGGCCTCTCTCTGCCCGCGGAAGCCGCCGCCGGCATCAAGGGCGGCTGGATCGCGGTCATGACTGACTACCCCAGCGAGATGGCGCAAAACTTCTGGACGGCCATCTGGGCCTGGACCGTCTGCTTCCTCCTCACCATCTTGGTCAGCCTCGGCACGCGCGCGCCGCAAGATAGCCAGCTCACGGGGCTGGTCTACTCGCTCACGCCGCGGCCGGAGGAGACCGAAACCCGCTGGTACCGCAAGCCCGGCCCGCTCGGCGCCGTCATTCTCGCCGCGGCCGCGCTTTTGAACCTGCTGTTCTGGTAAAACTATGGGACTGGATATTCGAAAACCAATTGGAGGGCTGCTCATCGCGGTCGGATTACAGCTTGCCGTCTACGGCATGCTCAGCGACCCTTCCATCTACAAGCGATCCATGGACATCAACGTGAACCTCGCTTGGGGTCTCGTGTTGACCGGCGGCGGAGCTCTTTTCCTGCTGTGGAGCCGCCGCGCGGAGAAAACCGTGCGATGAATCTTTCGCGCCTCAGTAATATCTTCGAGGAGCGCTTTCACTCCCCATGCCGCTTATTCCGCGCCCCCGGGCGCGTGAACTTGATCGGCGAGCACACCGACTATAACGCCGGACTCGTATTGCCCGTCGCCATCGAACTTTCCGTCGTCACCGCTGCCGCTCCGCGCGGCGACAACAAGATCCGCGCGATTTCCTTGCAGCTACCCGAAGAGCTGGAATTTGATCTCGCCGAAACAAGTCCTTCCGCCCGCGGCCAATGGACCGATTACGTCCAAGGCGTCGCTCACACCCTCACCCAGGCCGGCTATCCGATCCGCGGCGCTAATCTCCTGATCGATTCCAACCTTCCCGTCGGAGGCGGCCTGTCCTCTTCGGCGGCGCTGGAGGTCTCCGCCGCCAACGCGCTTCTGGCTCTCTCGTCAGTGGAAGCCCCAGCCGAGGAAGTCGCGTTCCTCTGCCAGAAGGCGGAAAGCGACTTTGCCGGCATGCGTTGCGGCATCATGGACCAGTTCACCTCCTCGCTCGCCCGCGCCGGCCACGCCATGCTGCTCGACTGCGCGCTGCTGGAAATCGAGTTCGTGCCGTTGCCCGCCGATGTGCGCCTCGTGGTGGCCAACACCATGATCAAGCACAAACTGCAAGACAGCGATTACAACCAGCGACGCGCGGAATGCGAACAGGCCGCGCGCCTGCTCGGCGCCGCCTCTCTCCGCGCTGCCTCCGATCTCTCCTCCCTCCCCGCTCATCTTCTCCCCCGCGCCCGCCACGTCATCAGCGAAAATGCACGTGTTGCCGCCGCCGCCGCTGCGCTCCGCCGGGCCGATCCCGCCGAATTTGGCCGCCTCATGGCGGAATCCCACGCAAGCCTCCGCGACGACTACCAGGTCAGCTGCCCCGAACTCGACACGATGGTCGCGATTGCCTCCGCGCAGCCTGGCGTCTGGGGTGCGCGAATGACTGGCGGCGGTTTCGGCGGTTGCACCGTCAACCTTGTCGCCGCCGATGCCGTCGACAGCGTTTGCCGGGCGCTCGCCCATGGTTACCGCGAAGCCACCGGCATCAACCCCGTCATCCACGTCTGCCAGCCCGCCGGCGGCGCCTCGGAATTGCCCGCTCCCTCCTCACGCACGAGCCCGGAACCCGCTCTCCGCCAGAGCGAATGCTGAGCCAGTCTCCGCACCGCCGCCTCAATCCGCTTACCGGCGAATGGGTCCTTGTCTCGCCTCACCGCACCACACGCCCTTGGCAAGGCCAACAAGAGACCGCCGCCCCCGCCGCGCCTTCCTACGATCCCTCCTGCTACCTCTGCCCAGGTAACGCGCGCGCCGGCGGCATCCTCAATCCTCCCTACACCTCCACCTACGTCTTCGATAACGACTTCGCCGCCCTGCGCGCGGAAGACCCCTCCGAACCCGCGCACGAGTCCGCCCTTCTCCACGCCGTCCCCGAACGCGGCATCTGCCGCGTCGTCTGCTTCTCCCCCGATCACAGTCTCACGCTCTCACGCATGCCGCCGGATGCCGTCCTCCGCGTCGTCGAAACCTGGACCGAGCAGTTCGTCGAACTCTCCCACACCCCCTTCATTAGCTCCGTGCAGATCTTTGAAAACCGCGGCGGCATGATGGGCGCCAGCAACCCTCACCCTCATTGTCAGATCTGGGCCTCGGAATCGCTCCCCAACGAACTCGGAAAAGAGGACCGCCGCCAACGCGATTACTTCGCAGGGAAAAACAGCTGTCTGTTATGCGATTACCTCGATCTGGAAACGCAGATCCGCGCTCGCTTGGTATTCGAAACCGATCATTTCCTCGCGCTGGTCCCTTTCTGGGCCGTGTGGCCCTTTGAGACACTCATTCTCTCGCGCCGCCACATCGCCTCCATCGACCAACTCACCGCGGCCGAGCGCCTCTCGCGCGCCGCAACACTCCGCCGCCTCACCGCCATCTACGACAGGGTCTTTGACGCTCCCTTTCCCTACACCATGGGTTTTCATCAACGCCCCACAACAGGGCAGCAGGCGCCCCACTGGCACTTCCACGCACACTTCTATCCCCCTCTGCTGCGCTCCGCCACAGTCCGGAAATTCATGGTCGGCTTCGAACTGCTCGGTTCTCCGCAGCGCGACATCACGCCGGAATCGGCCGCCGACTGCCTCCGTACTCTTGCGAGGGAGATCCCTTGAAATCCGGTTCCCCAGCTACAGCCGGGTCCTTCACAATTTCGCCAGGGCATAGGTAAGAACCATCTCTCGTGTGGAACGAAGCCGGCACCCTGTTGCGTATAATACGCACATGAAACACTTCACACTGGGAATCATCCTGGCCATCGCCGCGATGGCCCAACAGGAGCGGCCCGCCGGACTCACTGTCCATACCTGGGTGCGCGAGGATATCTTCGCGGGCTGGATGGTCAACGACATGGCCCGCCACATGAATGGCGTCGCCAAGCTGAACAAGATTCTCGAGGCCAAACCGGACGATGCTGTGGCGCTCTCCTGGCTCGGCGGATCCTACCTCTACCGCGCCGCCGTCGCCCACGAGGCCGGCAAATCGGCCGACTTCGACCGCTACTACGCCGAGGCTATCAAGGCCATCGACCGCGCCAATGAACTCGCGCCTCGGGACGCCGGCGTGCTCTCGGTCACCGGCGGCTCCTTCGGCCTGTTCGCCGACCGGCTCCCGGCCGACAAGAAGGCCGACGGTTGGAAACGCTCCCGCACCGCCTACGCCGCGCTGCACAAGGAGCAGCAGCAGTTCGCCGATCAGCTTCCGCTGCACATGAAAGGCGAGTTGCTAGCCGGCAACGCGATGGCCGCCCAGAGGGTCGGCGATACGGAGGAGTCGCAGAAGTACCTGACAAAGATCGTCAAGGACTTGGCTGGCAGTCCTTACGCCGCTCGCGCGCAGCGATGGATGGATCAGCCGGAAGTCGCCTCCAAGTCGAGCCTCCTGTGCCAGACCTGCCACGAGCCTGGACGGCTGGAAGCGCGGCTGGCCGCGATGAAAAAGCAGCAGTAGGCGGCCCTGCCGGGAGAAGAATACCCCACGCGGCCCACTCTTTTCTTGATGGAGACGGGTTGGGTCTATTGAGTTCGGCGCTCGCCTGGCGCCTCGGTTGGATCTCGGAACTGGACCGCGCGGATAAGCGATGGCGTAAGTTCGCAGACGCTGCTCTTCAGACCCCTTTCTACAGCAGCCCCGCTCACCGCCGGCCTCTGGAGCAGTCCATGGAGACTGCCTTGTCCAGGCTGCCTGTGGTCGAGCTCGCGCAGTTCTATTCGCGCTTCCGTGAGTTTGAAAACTCCTCAGCCGGGCGCCGGCTGCAAGAGCTGGGAGCCGCCTGCAACCCTCCACCACGCGCCGTCGCCATTGACCCCTGGTTCCACCTCAAACCCGGGATACCCATCGCCACAGGAGCCGCCGCCGAATTCGATGCCGCCGACTGCATCGCCGGACCACTGGAGCCGCTGCGCAACCTCGCTCGAAACGGCAGGCTCCCGCTTCGCCACAGCGTTATCGTATTTACCGGCATTGGACGCCTTGCGGCACGGCCCGCCGACCGCGACCTGCTTTGGCGCGCCTTCGAGGTCCCCCTCTACCAGCAGCTGCGTGGCTTTCAGGGGGAACTGCTCGCCGCCGAATGCGAACGCCACCAGGGACTCCACATCCTGCCCGATGCCGTCGTCGAGCTGCGCGGGGAGGAACTCCTGCTCACCAGTCTCAGGAACTTCCGCCACCCCGTCCTACGCCTGGCTTCCGGACTCACCGGCCGCATCGATCACGAACCATGCGCCTGCGGCCGCAAGTCGCCGAGAATCGTTGGGCTCAAGAACAAGCCGTCTGTGACAATACTCGGCAATGAAACTGCACGATCCGGTTGAGTTGATCCTGAATCAGAAGGGCTCCACCGTTCACTCCATCTCACCCGAGGCAACCGTTTACGATGCTCTGCGCAAGATCCGCCAGCTGGAAAATAATATTACGGGCAAGTGTCCGGCCTGATCAGGCCGCTTTCTGGATCTTGCCGCTGCGCAGGCAGGAGGTGCACACCTTGATGCGCTTCGTTGCGCCGTTAATCAGCGCCCGAACCGGCTGAAGGTTCACGTTCCACCGCCGCTTGGTCACGTTGTGCGCGTGGCTGATCCGGTTTCCGAACTGCGGCCCCTTGCCGCACACTTCACATACTCTCGCCATAAATGGGGATCTCCTTTGGGCCGGGGCCCAAAGCTTGAGTGTACCAGAAAACCTGCTTGTCTTTCTATCGAGCCAGCCGCAGCAGGATGATCCCGTAGCCGACACCCGCCTCATCCTCGGCGCGCGCCACCTGGAAAGCGATGTATTTGCCGTCCGGAAAGATGCCCTCCACTTCGTTATAGATGGAGTCGGCTTGGCCCAGGTCGCTCACCTGGCCCGTTGCCATGTCGATGCTCATCACACCCGCCAGGCCTTTCGGCCGGTAGCAGGTGAAAGTCATCTTCGTGTCGTTGTCGTAGAAGTCTTGCGCCTCGACGGGCCTCGATCCGGGTTCCTTGCCCAGGTACCACAGCTCGTTGTCGCGTCTGCGGCTGGTGCGAATGTCGCTGAAACGCTCCGGTCCGATCAGAATGTAGTTGCCGTCGGCCAGGTGCATGATGCGCAGGAAGGCCGCTCCCGGCACGCTGCAGGTGAGACAGCGGATGATCCGCGTCTTCAGGTCAATGACAAAAGCGTCGCCGAAGCTCTTCGCCATGAAGGCGATCCGCTGGTTGTCGGGAGAGGAATCGGCGCGTTCGCCGAAGTGAGTGATCATCTCCATCGTCCGGGGAAGGTGTTCCAGCGGGCTGCCTGGTTTGCGCTGTGCCTCGGCGGGCAAGCACAGCAGCATCACCGGTGGCAGGAACAGGAGTGTGCTCTTCATGCTTCGAGGACACCTAAAAAATCCGCTCCTGCCGGCGCAGGGTCCCGAAGGAGCCGATATTGGCCACGGTGAAGGCGAGCCGGAACTGGTTCTCGTTCCGCGTGCCGAAGCTGAAGCGCCGGTACTGGACCGACAATCCGCAGCAGTCGCTGTTGAACGACACCTGGGTGGTGGCAAACTGCATGACCGCGAGGCGAAAGTCGTACACTCCCTGAAACCCGACGCTCCAGCCTCGGCTGCTCGGGTCGCCGTAGCCGAAGATGCCGATGAACTGGTTCGCCGGGGGCGACAGGCGGGGAATCGACCGCACGTGATTGTGCCCCCCCGAGATGAAGTAGTTGTCGTAGCGGAAATTGGCCAGCAGCGAGGAATTGGTCACGCGCTTGCGCAGCGGGTCATAATCGCTGCGCCATTCGGCGCCGAGCAACGGCAGAGGATTCAGCCGCAGTACGCTCGCGATCGGCGATTGGCGGCGAGGCCCGCCGAAAAATGCATAGGCGGTCATTTGCGTCTGCGTCAGAAACACGTTTCGGATCTCCGGATCCACCGCTCCGCCGAGGTCCGGGTCCAGATACCGCTTCTGCCACAGCTGCCAGCTCAGAACCTCGTTCACGCTGCCGCCGCGCTTCACATACAGCCGGTTGGTCAGCGAATAATCGTACTCCCGAGTGTTGGTCACCAGATCGGCGTCGTCGAAACGGATGATCTGGGTGAAATCCTTCACGCCGCCTACGTAGCGGAACCCGGCGCGCGGCTCGATCACGTGCTTCATGCGGTCACCCAGCCACTTCGGCGCATCGAACACACGGGCCAGCGAAGGCGGAATCAGCTCGAGCGAGATTTCGTGCGTCGAGCGCAGAACGCCGTCGCCGACGATCTGCCCCTCGCGCTGGCTTGAGCCGTACTTGGTCTCGCGGACGGAAAACGACGGCAGCAGGTGGAAATCCTTCCACCGCAGCGCCGTCATCACGCGCGGGGCGATGTCGATCCGCTCCACAAAGCGCCGCGTTTCAAACAGCGGCTGGTTCCGCCGCACCAACGCGGCGCTGGAATCAAGCGATACCCAAACAGGAAGAACGCGCCGCGAAATCTGCCGGTCACGGCTGTTGAACTCCACCGACGGCAACTTGCGAAGCTTGATCCGGTCGCCCGGCGCCGTGGTTTGGTAGTTCACCATCTGGTCGAAGGCCACGTGCAACGTGTAGCTGGACCACTTGCGCGTTGCGAAGGCGATCGAGCGGATCTCCGCGTTCACCGCCTCGTTGAAGCTCTCGGTGAATGCCTGCCGGAACAGGAACGAGCTGAGATGGTTCACCTCCGCCATCGCTTCGAATTTCCACGGCAGCAGCGCCTTGCCCCGGACGCTCAGAATATAGCCGCCTTGCTTGATCCGCTCCGTTGAGTTGGGGATCTTCTCGCCACGGTCGTTGACGCCGTATACAAAAGCGTCGAAGTCGGCCGTCTGCGTCGGCTTGCCGCGGAAATCCACCGTGTGCGCGAAGCCGCGCTGGGTGAACAGTTGGCTGCGGTACATCAGATCGTAGCTGCGGTCGATCGCCCAGTAGTATCCGGCGCCGAGCATCTTGCCGCGCCGGTTGCTGTTGCCCACGTTCGGGGTCAGGAATCCGCTCTTGCGCGGCTGTTCGGCCAGCGATTTATGAAAGACCGGCGCATAAAAGATGGGGATGTTCCGCACCCGAAACCGGGCCTTGTAGGCGAGCGCCCGGTCGCCGGGGATGATGTCGAACTTCGGCGCCCGGAGTGTCCACCAAGGGTTCGGCAGCCGGCAATTGGTGATAAACCCGTTGTGGAGGATGTACTTGTCTTTCAGACGCTCAGCCCATTCTCCTTGGAAAACAAAAGGGTTATCGGCGATTAAGAGGCCCGGACGGGGATCGATTTTGGCGGCTGAGGTTCCGCGCGGGTTGAAAAACTCGCCCGTGTCGTCCTTGAGGGAGTATTCGACGCGGGAGGCCTCCAGCCGGTCCCCTCGCACATAGCTGATATAGGTGACATTGCCTCGGGCCTCGGCGTAGCCGGTATCCTCGTTGTAGTCGATTTCATCTGCGCGGAGCAGCAACTCGCGGGTCTCGAGTTCGGCGATTCCCCTGAGATAATGCCATGGTTTCTTCACTATACAGGGGGCGCAGCGTGCGATGAGGTCGTTGGCGGCCAAGGTGTGGATGCGAGGAATATGTACGGGATTCGGTGCGGGAACGGGTTGGGCAAAGCAAACAGCCGTAAAGAAAATAGGGCAAACAGCCGATATTAGGTAGTGACAAAACCCTTGGAATATGATACAGAAAGAGAGCGGGACTTCGACTTTTAAGTGAAGTCCGGCGTCAATGCTGGGTCGTCGCGAGCTACGCTCCAACCGAAAACGGTAGCATGCGCCGCGCGGCTCCGCAAGCCGATGAGATAGTCAGCTGGGGCTGGAAGAAGAATGGAATGCCGACATTGTGGCGCAGCCAATCCGGAGGATGAGCACCGCTGCCATCGCTGCGGCCGGCGCATCCATGCCGGCAGCGCCCAGGCTGGTCCGGAGTTGTACCCTATGAATCGTGGACCGGCGCTGGCTCCCAAGGCTGTGCCCACACAATACTCGCCGCCGGAGCCCGCGCCTCAAGCGGCGCATCCGACTCCCGCGCAAGAACCGGAACCCCAACCTTATCAGCCCGCACTGTTTTCCACGCGCGAAATCGGCCGCGTGGTGCCGATCAGCGGGCCGTTGCCCGCGCGCAAGCGAACCGCGACTGCGATCAAAAAGGCTCCCTCGGTGGTGCCGGCGGTTCATCACCAGGAACCGCTGCCGTTTCAGAACACGGTGCGGGCCCGCAGCGCCGCCGCGGATGCAAGCCGCTTCTGCAACGCGCCTGTCGCCGTGCCGATGCATAGATTCATGGCGGCTGTGGCCGACTACAGCTTGGTTTCCATTGCCATGGGCGCGATCGTGGGAATGCTGCACGTGGCTGCCGGATCCCTGCTGGTCAATGTGGCCAATCTGCCGACGCTCGCCGTCGTCTTCTTTGTCTTGAGCGTTAGCTACAAGCTGCTATGGGCATTCGCCGACACCGACAGTCCGGGGCTGCGCTGGGCACACTTGCGCACAGTGAACTTTGACGGCAAAGTGCCCGCACGCGCACAGCGGCTGCAACGTGTAGCGGCCGGTTGTCTCAGCCTGCTGGCAGGCGGAATCGGGATCATCTGGATCCTGGCCGACGAAGAGACGCTCTCCTGGCACGACCACATGTCGAAGACCTTCCTCACTTCGCAGTTGGAATCGGAAGATCCCGGCGTGCGCAACGTACCCATGCCGCCGGAAAGGCCGCAGGCCCGCTACCGGGCGCGCTAGTTCGACTGTTTGTTCAGTTCGACGTCGATAGTAATCGACACTTCGTCACCCACGGTCACGCCTCCGGCTTCCAGTAACCGGTTCCAGGTCAGCCCGAACTCCTTGCGGCTGATCTTTGTCGTTGCCGTCGCGCCGCTCTTGGTCACCGTGCCACCCTTCTTGCCGCCACCCATCTGAACCGGAGGCGAGGGACCTTCCACGTCGAAAACCACCTGTTTGGTAACGCCGTGGATTGTGAGGTCGCCGGTTACTTTGAGTTCTCCCTGGCCGGCTGGTTCCACTTTGGTTGATTGGAACGTCATCGTCGGATACTTTTCGGCATCGAAGAAATCGGGGCTGAGAAGGTGCGCGTCGCGCTTGGCCTCACGAGTGTCGATGCTCTTCACGTCGATGGTTGCATTGACTGAAGATTTGGAAGGATTGGAAGGATCATGAACCACTTGGCCGGTCACCTTGCCGAACTGGCCGCGAACGGTTGCCACCATCATGTGGCGGATGGCGAACTGGGCCGAAGAATGGGCCTGATCAATCTGCCAGCTATCCTGTGCGCGCAGGGCGAAACTCGCAATCAGGGGAAGGAGCAACAAATAACGCATGAACTCTAGACGTTGTTGCAACAACTATTGTTACGGAGTGAATGTTACAAACTACCGGCACTGTTGCCTCGGCGAGCAGCAGCCGGGCAAACATGTGATGTAATCTTTAGCACGATGATACCTCTGTTGTGCATGGTCTCCTTGCAGGTGTTGGGCAATCTCGCCGGAATGATGGACGCGTGGCTGAGCGGGATCGCGGAGCGTCATTTCAAACAGAGAGAAGCGATGGTCGCGATGGTGAAGACGCCGGAGGATGTCGCGCGGCGGCAAGCCTACATCCGCGAAAGGGTGCTGGCTTCCATTGGCGGCTTTCCGCAGAAGACGCCGTTGCGGGCGCGCCTCACCGGTACGATCGAACGCGATGGCTACCGCATCGAGAAGCTGATCTATGAGAGCTTGCCGGGCTTTCTGGTGACGGCCAATGTCTACGTGCCGGCGTCGAGGCGGCCTCCGTTCGCCGCCGTGGTTGGTGTGGCGGGGCACAGCAACACCGGAAAGGCGGCAGCGGCTTATCAGTCGGCGTGGATTTCGATGGCGCGGCGCGGCTTTCTCGTGATCGCCTACGATCCTCCCGGGCAGGGCGAACGTTCCGAGTATTGGGATGCCGCGCTTGGCCGTTCACGAATCGGCATCGGCACGCGCGAGCACACCATGGCGGGGCTTCAATGCATGCTCACTGGCACCAATATCGCACGGTATGAGATCTGGGATGGCATCCGCGCCGTAGATTATCTGCTCACCCGGCCCGATGTCGATCCCAAACGGATCGCCGTGGCCGGCAACAGTGGCGGGGGAACGCAAAGCGCGTATCTGTCGGTGGCCGAGCCGCGGCTGGCAGCGGCGGCGCCGTCCTGCTACATCACCTCCTGGAGCAAGCTCTGGTATGCGCCGGGACCACAGGATGCCGAGCAGAACTTTTTCGGCTTCCTGCGCGACGGGTTGGACTTTGGCGATTTTCTGATCAGCATGGCGCCGCGGCCGGTTTCGATGATGACGGCGATCCGCGACTTCTTTCCGATCGATGGCGCGCGCGCCACGTTCCGCGAGGCGGCGGCAGTGTTCGCGGCCGGGGGTGCGCGGGACAAGATTGGCCTGTTCGAGTATGACGACGGACACGGCTGGACCAAACCGAGGCGCGAGGCGACGTACCGTTTTCTCGAGGCGGCATTTCATGGCCGCAAAGATGATCCCGGCATCGAAGGGGAGTTAAGCGTCGAGCCGGCCGTGACGCTTCAAGTGACGGCTACGGGCCAAGTGTCGACCTCAGGGGGGACGGAAACGGTTGCCAGTTTGAACCGGAAGCTTGCCGAGCAAATCTACCCGAAGCGCCGCGCTGCCGCGGGAGGCGATGCGGCGGCGCTTGTGCGGGAAAGACTCGGTGTCGGGGCGGTGGGCAAGGTGAAGGCGGTTGGCATGGGTATGCTGGGCCGAGACGGTTATCTGATCGAGCGGCTCGCTCTGGAGATTGCGCCGGGTATCACGGCGCCCGCGCTGCTGCTGGTCCCGCAGGCCGGAACGCGGCCGCTGCCTGGTGTCCTTTACTTGAACAGCGCGGGTAAGGCGGCCGATGCCGCTCCGGGAGGCGACATGGAGGCGCTGGCGAGGGCTGGCCATGTGGTGCTCGCGCTGGACGCGCGCGGATGGGGAGAGACGACGCCGGCGGGCCGCTCGGGCGGCTACGGGGCGAGTTATCAGAGCTTCATGCGCGCTTATCTGCTGGGCAGATCGGTGGCCGGTATGCAGGTGGAAGATGCGCTGCATGGGCTGGAATACTTGCGCACGCGCAGTGAAGTGGACCGGAACCGGCTGGCCGTTTTCGGCAAGGGCAACGGAGGAGTGATTGCGCTGTACACGGCGGCACTGGAGCCGGCGGTTCGCAAAGTGGCGGTGGAGCGTGGGCTCACTTCCTACATGGCTGCGGTGCGCGCACCGCAGCATGAAGACGTGTTCGAAGTTTTTGTACACGGCGTGCTGGAGGACTTTGATCTGCCGGATATCGCGCGGGCGATTTCACCGCGGCCGGTCTGGCTTGTGGATCCGCGGACTGCCGCGGGCGTGGTCGCGGCGGCGGATGAGTATGCCAACAGTGAAGGCTTTCGTACCGCCTTGAGACCGGAGGGATGGAGTTTTGAGAACGTCTACTCGGATTGGCTTTCTCGCTAGCGCGCTGGCGGCGGCCGTTTGGGCGCAGCCGCTGGCGGGCACGGAGGAGTTGCGCCGCACGGGCGACCTTGCCGCGCAGATGGTGGAGAGCATCGACGCCTATCTGATGCGGCGGTTGAGCGAGGCGCCGTCGCGCCGCGTTGCGCCGAAGCCTGGCGACCGCGGCACGCTGAGGCGCTTGCTGGGCTTGGTGGATGCTCCTGCCGCCGAAGTTTCTTTGCAGTTTGGCGCCAAGGTGGGTCAGGGGCACGGTTTCGAGATCCTGCACGTGAGGTGGCCGGCGCTGGAGGGCGTGGAAGGGGAAGGGCTGCTGCTGCGGCCTGCCAAGCCGAAGGCTTTCGCCGTGGCGTTGCCGGATGCGGATTGGACTCCGGAGATGCTTGCCGGGCTCGCTCCGGGACTACCGCCTGAGCAGCAGTTCGCGCGTCGGCTGGCCGAGAGCGGCTGCCTGGTGCTGGTCCCGGCGTTGCTCGACCGCTCGGATGAATTCTCGGGCAAACAAGGAGTGCGCTTCACCAATCAGCCGCACCGGGAATTTGTTTACCGGATGGCGTATGAGATGGGCCGGCATATCATCGGCTATGAGCTGCAAAAGGTGTTTGCGGCAATCGGAGCGGGCGGGAAGTTGCCGGTTGGGATCTTCGGGTACGGCGAGGGCGGACTGCTTGCGCTGCATGCGGCGGCGCTGGATGAACGGATCAAGACGGCCGTGGTAAGCGGCTACTTCGGGCCGCGCGAGCAGGTATGGAGCCAGCCGATCTACCGCAACGTTTGGTCACAGCTTCTTCAATTCGGAGATGCGGAGCTGGCGGCCCTTGCCGCGCCTCGGGAGGTGATTATTGAGGCATCCCCGCATCCACAGGTTGCCGGTCCGCCGCTGGAGCGCGATGGGCGGCGGGGTGCGGCCAGCGGAGGCATTTCGACGCCGCCGGTGGAGGCGGTGCGCGCGGAGTTCCAGCGCGCGGCGGGTTATCGCGCCGGCTTGAAGTTCATCGAGGGCGGGCCGTCATCGGATGAGACGCTCGCCGCCTTTCTCGGCTCACTGGGGTTGAAGCCGGCTCCGTTAGGGAAGGTTACCAGCCTCCAGTCCGCTTACGAACCCAAGCCGCGAACAAAACGACTGATGGATCAGATGATCGAGCACACGCAGCGGCTGGTGCGGCGGTCAGAGTTCGAGCGGCGGAAGTTTCCCGAAGCGCTGACCAAGGCCGGGCTAAAGAAGATGGGCGAGATCGCCGGCCCCGCGCGCGACCGGTTCTGGGGTGAAGTGATCGGACGTATGCCGGAGCCGGAGGGAAGCTTCGTAGCGCAGTCGCGCAAGCTCTATGACGAGCCCGGCTTCACTGGCCACGAAGTTCTGCTGCCTGTGTGGGGCGATGTGTTTGCGTACGGAATTCTGCTGATCCCGCGCGATATGAAACCGGGCGAGCGTCGGGCGGCTGTCGTGGCGCAGCACGGCCTGGAGGGACGCCCGCAGCATCTCATCGCTCCTGCCGATGAACGGATGGATCGCGTATACGGCCGGCTGGCCGCGGTGCTGGCGCAGCGCGGCTATGTCGTCTTCGCTCCGCAGAACCCTTATATCGGCGAGGAGAAGTTCCGCGCCCTCGTCCGCAAGAGTCACCCGCTGAAATTGACGCTGTTCAGTTTCATCGCGGGCCAGCACGCGCGGATTTTGGAATGGCTGGCAAGCTTGCCATTCGTCGACGGCGGGCGAATTGGCTTCTACGGGCTGAGTTACGGCGGCAAGACGGCGATGCGCGTGCCTGCGCTGCTGCCGCGGTACGCTCTATCGATCTGCTCGGCCGATTTCAACGAGTGGGTGTGGAAGGTGACGAGCGTCGATGAGCCGTTCAGCTACATGTACACGCGCGAGTACGACATGCTGGAGTTCGACCTGGGCCACACGTTCAACTACGCGGAGATGGCGGCTCTGATCGCGCCGCGGCCGTTCATGGTGGAGCGCGGCCACCGCGACGGCGTCGGCATCGATGAGTGGGTGGCGTATGAATACGCGAAGGTCAGGCGGCTTTACGCTTTTCTCGGCATCCCGGAGCGCACGACGATCGAGTTCTTCAACGGACCTCACCAGATTCACGGCCAGGGGACACTGGAGTTTCTGGAGCGGCACCTGAAGCCGCGATAAGATATGTTGTAGTATATGAAATCTATATTGATTCAACTTGATGATCGTATATATCAAATGCTGAATCGCGTGGCCCCGGCGGCCAAGCGCCAACGGGCTCAATTCATCCGGCAGGCGCTGATGAAGGCGTTGATGGAGGCGGAGGAAGCGCGCACACGGGCGGCGTACAAGGCGAGTCCCGACTCAGAGCAAGAGGCCGATGACTGGGCGAACGCGGAGGAGTTCCGGGCGTGAGGCAATACGAGATTTGGTGGGCGAGTCTGCCCGCACCGGCGGGGCGCAGGCCGGTGCTGCTGTTGAGCCGCGATGGAGCTTACGAGTATCTGAACAAGTTCGTCGTGGTGGAAATCACGACGACGGTTCGCGGAATCGCGCAAGAAGTGAAGTTGGGGCGAAGAGAAGGGATGAGAAAGACATGCGTGGCCAACTGCGACAACATCCGAACCGTTTCCAGGTCGGCGCTGGCGAAAAAGGCCGGGGCATTGCCGGCATCCAGGCGCGGGGAGCTGAAGCGGGCGGTGGGATATGCGCTTGGGTGGGCGGAGTTGCTGGGCGAAGGCTCGGCCTAAGCTTCCGGAGCTAGGAACGCACAACCCCCATCAAAAGTGAAATACAATCGACGGGCAGTAGCAAAGGAGAGCCCGAAGATGGAAAGAAGAATGTTTCTTGGCGGGGGTGCGGCGGCGGGAGCGGTGATGGCGCAACAGGCGGCTACGCCCGCCCAGACGGCGGCGGCCGTTCGGATGCGCAGTTCAGGCTACAGCCCGTTCACGACGCCGGATTATTACACGTTCGCGAACGACCTCACGATCGAGCGGAACCAGACGGGGAAGCCGCACGCGGGGAAAGTGCTGGCGGCGATTCAGGCGCACTCGGACGACATCACGCTCTATGCGGGCGGGCTGGTGGCGAAGTTGATCGATGAAGGCTACACGGGGTACCTGATTCGCATTTCGAATGATGAAGCGGCGGGCCGGACGCTGGGTCACGGCGTGGTGCAGAACGAGATCGATAATCGCGAGGCGGCTAAAGCGCTGGGATGCAAGAAGGCCTACACGTTTTACTACAGGAACCACCGCATGGATGATTGCGCGGAGATCGAGATCCGGCAGCGGCTGATCTTTCTCTACCGGCTGCTGCAGGTGGACACGATTGTGACGATGGATCCTTACAACCACTACGAGGAAAATCCGGATCACCTGGTGGCGGGACGCGCGGCGGAGGCGGCCTGCTGGCTCGCGGGGGCGAGCAAGGATTATCCGGAGCATTTCAAGGCGGGGCTGAAGCCGCATTCGGTGCGGGAGAAGTATTATCATGCGCGGTCGCCGCAGGGGCACAACCTGGTCAACCGCATCGTAGACATCAGCTCCTATATTGATCACAAAGTCCGTTGCAACGTGGCGAACAAGGGCAAGGGTCCGGCGGGGGAGAACGGGTCGCGGTTCCGTGCGGAGCTGGCGCGTCAGGGCAAGAAGCTGGCGCTGCTCGGTGATGATGATGACACGGCGAATGTCCAGTACGTGAAGCATTTCCTGATGGAGGATTGGCGGCTGCTGGGAGAGCAGTTCGGTTTGGGTTACGCGGAGGCGTTCCGCTATATCGGGCCACAGCCGGATTACCGGGAGCGTATCCGGCAGTACGCGGAAAAGCATGCGACGGCGCTGTAGGAAGGAGAAACGAAGATGGCCGAAAACATTACCGTGGAGCGCGATCAGCAAGGGCAGCCGAATAAGGGTAAAGTGTTCGCGGCGGTGCATGCGCATTTGGATGATGTGCCTTATTACGCCGGCGGGTTGTGCGCGAAGTTGATTCGCGAAGGGTACACAGGTTACCTGATCCGCACATCGAACGATGAGAAACGAGGCGGCGGGACGGCGGCGGAGAACATCCTGAGCAATGAGCAGGAGCACGTGAAGGTGGCGGCGGCGCTGGGCTTTGCCGATACGTTCGATTTCTACTACCAGAATCACGAGATGAACAACATCAGCTCGCTGGATCTGCGTGCGCGTTTGATTCTGCTGTTCCGGATGCTGAAGGTGGACACGGTGGTGACGTTCAATCCGTGGGGGCAACTGGAGGAGAATCCGGATCATTGGGTGACAGGGAGGGCGGTGGAGGAAGCGTGTTGGATGGCGGGTGTGGAGACCGATTATCCGGAGCACATGGAAGCCGGCCATGCGCCGAAGACGGTCACCGAACGCTACTACTTTTATGCGCGGCCCGGGCAGCCCTACAACCGCGTGGTGGAGATCGGCGCGCATGTGGAGAAGAAAATCGATTCGATTGTGGAGTGCCGGGCGCAGGGCGGCGGGAACGAAGGGTCGCTGTTGCGGGCGCGATTGGCGAAGCAGGGCAAGCGGCTGCCGCTGCTCGGCAATGACGACCGCACAGCGGACCGGGCCTATGTGCGGCAGTTCCTGCTGGACCGCTACCAGGAGTTCGGCGCCGAGCATGGGTTGAGCTACGCGGAGCGGTTTTTCTATATTGACCACCGTCCGCCGGCGAAGTCGAAGGTAGAGGAGTACGTGGAAAGAAACGCGGTGTCGCTATGAGAAGGCGTGAATTCCTCGCGACGGCGATGGGTGGAAGCGCAATGGCGGCGGTGGTGAACAACCTGGAGCCGATGCGCGTCACGCAGATCGACGGGGTGACTTTCCGGAAGGAGATCAAGATCGGCGGCGGGTCGGGCGGTTCCGACGGGGCGGAGTTCTGCTGGGTGCGGTTGCACACCGATAAGGGGATCATCGGAACGGGTGAGACGTATCCGTTTTCCGGCGGCGAGATGGGCGCGTTGCGAGACTATTCACGGCAGATCATCGGGCGCGATCCGCGCGACCTCGACGGAATCTGGCGCAACTACTATCACGCGATGGCGATGCGCAACGCGGGCGGCGCGGATATGCGGATCCTAAGCGCGGTGAACATGGCGCAGCTGGATATTCTGGGGCAGGCGGCGGGACTGCCGCTGTACAGGTTGTTGGGCGGCCGGACCCGCCAGCGCGTGCGCGTCTACAACACCACGACGAACTACTGGGCCATCAATGAGACCAAGATGGGGCCGGACACGATGAAGATCGTGCGGTTTCTTCTGGAGCGCGGCATCACCGCAATGAAGATCTATCCATTCACCGCGCCGGACAACTACCTGTCGAACCAGGCGCTGGAAGACGGGATGCGGTGGATCAAGGAGATTCGCGACCAGACGGGCAACCAGATGGACATTTGCGTCGACTGCTGGGCGCGCTTCAACCTGCCGAGCGCGCAGCGCATCGCCAAGGCGCTTGAGCCATACAACATCATGTACCTGGAAGACGCGATGTTGATGAATAATCCGCGCGCTTATGCGCAACTGGCGCAGGAGACCAGCGTGCCCATCTGCATGAGTGAAACGCTGGCGACGCGTTACGAGTACCGCGAGTACCTGGAGCTGAGGGCGTGCGATGTGATCATGTACGACCTGTGCTGGTGCGGCGGCCCGGGCGAGGCGAAGAAGATCTCCGACATGGGCGACGCTTACCTGATCCCGACGTCGCCGCACACCTGCGGCGGGCCGCTGCTCTATTTCTGCTCGATGCACCTGTGCACGGCGCTGGCGAATTTCCTGATCATGGAGAGCAACTACTGGAAGTACACGCATCAATATCCGTATTTCATCAACAACGTGCCCGTGCCGAAGGACGGCCAAGTGACGCCGCCGGAGCTGCCGGGGATCGGCGCGGAGATCAAGCCGGAGATTTTCCGCAACGGTGACGCGATTGTGGAAACGGTGGCGAGGGTATAGGCATGCACCGGAGAGAGTTTCTGTTCGGAGCGGCGGCGATGCTTCCGGCATGGAAGACAGCTGAAGCGGTAGGCCCGATGAAGATCACGAAGGTGGAGGCGCTGCGGTTCCGGCGTGACGCGAAGATACCGGGTCTGGATCCGGCATGGCGCATCGCGCCGAATTGGACCTGGGTGCGGCTGCACACGGACCGAGGGGTCACGGGAGTCGGGGAATCGTATCCGACGCAGGAGGCGCACATCGGCGCGCTGAAGGAACTGGCGCCGATGCTGCTGGGAAAGGACCCGACGCAGATTGAGCGGCTGTGGCAGGACATCTTCTACCGCATCTCATATCAGCCATGGGGCGGCGCGGAATTCCGCATGCTGACGGCGATCAACATTGCGCAATGGGACATTCTGGGGAAAGCGGCGGGGCTGCCGTTGTATAAGCTTCTGGGCGGCAAGTCCCAGGAAAAGCTGCGCGTGTACAACACGATGAACGGGTGGCCTGTGCAGGGATACCGCGATCATGATCCGGAGAAGATCACTGAGCTCCTGCTGAAGATGGGGATCAAGGCGGTGAAAATCTACCCGTATGATCGGGGCCCCGTAAACGCCTTTGCGCGGCACGGCGGGACGTTCATCACGCAAGCGGAACTGAAGCAATCGCTCGATCCGGTGCAGCGGATCCGCAAGGCGGCAGGCGATGAAATGGAGATCGCGCTGGATTTGAGCAGCAAGTGGAATCTGCCGTGCACGATGCAGATCGCGCGGTCGCTGGAGCCGTACGGGATCCTGTACCTGGAGGACCCGATGCTGCCGGACAACCTGGAGGCTTACGCTTCGCTGGCGCGGGAGACGTCGATTCCGGTTTGTATCAGCGAGCGGCTGGCGACGCGGTTCCGGTTCCGGGAGATGTTCGAAGCGCGCGCGGTGGATGTGCTGATGTACGACGTGACCTGGTGCGGCGGCATTACTGAGGCGAAGAAGATTTCCGATATGGCGGATACATACAAGATCCCGACGTCGCCGCACACCGGCGGCGGACCGGTCCTGTGGCTGAGCTCAATTCATGTCGCGACTTCGCTGACCAACTTCTACATCATGGAAAGCGTTCATCACCTCTACAATGACTTGTATCCGCATTTCCTGAAGGAGGTGCCGAAACCGGAGAACGGTTTCGTGACGGCGCCGGAGACGCCGGGGTTGGGTGTTGAGTTGCGGGAAGAGGCGCTCGAGCGCGGCGATGTAACGGTGGAGACGATAGCTGCCGTTTAGCGGCGCTACTATAGTGGCCATGAGAAATCTCCTGCTGGCTGGGCTATTGATGGTGTGCGCCACGGCGACGGCCGCGGACTGGCCGCAATTTCGAGGACCACAAGCTGCGGGCGTGAGCGCGGAGGCTGTGGCAACGGAGTGGAACGGCGAATCGGGCAAGAACGTGATGTGGAAGACAGCCATTCCGGGTCTGGGGCTGAGCAGTCCGGTGGTGAGCGGCAACCTCATCTTTCTTACTTCGGCGGTTCCGGAAAGCGGTGAGCCGGCGCTGAAGGTGGGGCTGTACGGCGACATCAAGCCGGTGGAGGGGGAGGGAAAGCAGGAGTTCGTGCTGTTTGCCGTCGACCGCAAGAGCGGGAAGATCGCCTGGAGGCAGATGGCGATCAGCGGTTTGCCGAAGATCAAGCGGCATCCCAAATCCTCGCATGCGAATCCGACGCCGGCCACCGATGGAAAGCATGTTGTTGCGTTCTTTGGCTCGGAAGGATTGTACTGCTACGACACGAAAGGGAAGCTGCTGTGGAAGAAGGATCTGGGCGTGCTGGATTCGGGTTTCTTCCGTGTGCCCGAGGCGCAGTGGGGTTTTGCCAGCTCGCCGATCATTCATGACGGAAAGGTGATCATCCAGGCGGATGTGCAGAAGGACTCCTTTGTGGCGGCGTTCGATGTAAAGACGGGCAAGGAGCTATGGAAAACGGCGCGGCAGGAGGCGCCGACATTTTCGACGCCGGCGGTGGCGCCCTATGGCGAGCCCGGCTCAAAGAAGAAGCAGGTGGTGCTGAACGGGTGGAAGCATATCGGCGGCTATGACCTCGAGACCGGCAAAGAGCTTTGGCGACTGGTGGGAGGCGGCGATATACCGGTGCCAACGCCGGTGATGGGAAGCGGGCTGATCTTCATCACCAATGCGCATGGAAGCGAGCGGCCGATCTACGCGATCCGGCCGACGGCGCAGGGCGATATCACCGGCAGTAAGGAGCACATGGCATGGGTGCAGGAGCGTGCAGGCAACTACATGCAGACGCCGCTGGTGGCCGACGGGCTGGCCTATTTCTGTTTCGACAACGGCGTGCTGACGGTGTACGATGCCGCAAACGGGGAACGGTATTATCAGAAGCGGCTGGGAGGCGGCACAACTGGCTTTAGCGGGTCACCGGTGGCGGCGGCCGGCAAGCTGTATATCACGAGCGAAGACGGCGTGACGCACGTGATCGCGATGGGGCGCGAGTACAAGGAGATCGGCAAGAACGAGTTGGGTGAAACGGCGATGGCGACGCCGGCGATTGCCGATGGGGTGTTGTATATCCGTGGACGGCAGCATCTGTTCGCGATCAAAGAGAAGTAAATCAGAGCAGCTTCTGTAGCTCGTCCATCCGGGCGCGCAGCGTGGCGACTTCTTCTTCGAGGCGCGAGACGCGATCGGAGAGGGAGTCGGATCTTGGAGAGGGGGTGGCGGCCGCGGAGATGTCGACTTCGCCGGCGAGCAGGTGCATCCAGCGGGGCTCGCGCATGCCGGATTGTTTGGGGAGCAGGACTACGGCGTCGCGCTCGGCGAGTTTTTCCAGGCACCCGGTGACGGAGTCGAGATCGTCGAAGGAATAGAGCCGTTCGGTGCGGGTTTTGAGCTCGTTCACGGTCTGCGCGCCGCGGAGCATCAGGACACAGAGCAGCGCCAGTTCGCGATTATTGACGTTGAGCGTCTCGGAGGCACGGTGGCCGTGCTTGGCGACGCGGTGTCCGGCGCCGCTGAGCACGCTGGAGAGGTGCCGGGCGCGGAGGCGCTCGAGCGTCTGTTCGACAGTGGCTTCGTCATAGTGGGTGACGGGATCGCGGTTGGTCTGTTGGTTGCAGGCATTGACCAACGCGTGAAGCGACAGCGGGTAGTATTCCGGGGTCGCCATGTCTTTCTCAATGAGGGCTCCCAGGACGCGGAGCTCTTCGGGGGTCAGCGGAGGAACGATCATCGTCTTTTCGTCTTTTTCTTTGGAGCGTACACGGAGAATTCGAGCTTCTTTTCCACGGCGTCAATACGGTCGAGCCGGACGCGAAGACGGGCGCCGATCCTGTATTCGGCGCGCGACCGCTCGCCGACGATCCGGCGTGAATTCTCATGATAGCGGTAGCGGTCGCCGGGAATCGACTCCAGCCGCACAAGGCCCTCGACGAACAGGTCCTCGAGTTCGACGAAGAAGCCGTACTTGGCGGTGTTGATGATGAGTGCGGGAAAGTCGTCGCCGATGTGGTCGGTCATGAATTTGAGCTTTTTCCATTCGACCAGTTCGCGTTCGGCGTCGGCGGCGGTGCGCTCGGATAGGGAGTTTTGTTCGGCGAGCTTGGCAAGGCGATCGTGGGAATAGGGGGGGTGACCGCCGTCGAGCAGCGCACCGAGAGCACGGTGAACCAGCAGATCGGGGTAGCGGCGGATGGGCGAGGTGAAGTGAGTGTAGCAATCGGAGGCTAGCGCGAAGTGGCCGGCGTTGTCGGCATTGTAGCGGGCCTGGCGAAGGGAGCGCAGCATGAGGTAGCTGAGGATGCGCTCCTCGGGACGGCCTTCGATCTGGCGGATGAGCTTTTGATAATTGCGCGAGGTGATCTTGATGTCGCCGGTGAGAGTGATGTCGCGGCGGGTCTTGCGGCCGTCGCGATGGCGGGTGACGATGGCGTGACGCTTGCCGGGGATCTGGCCGATGCCGAGCGAGACGCTGAATTGTGCGGCGATCTCTTCGAACTCGACGACCTTCTTGGGGTCGGGCAGTTCATGGACGCGGTAGACCATGGGGACTTGGGCGGCGGTGATGTGGCTGGCGACGGCCTCATTGGCGGCGAGCATGAACTCTTCGATGATGCGGTGCGCAATGTTGCGCGGTCCGCGGGTGATGGCGGTCATTTCGCCAAACTCATCGAATTCGATGACGGCTTCGGGGAGATCGAAGTCGATGGAGCCTCGGCGTGTGCGCATGCGGTTGAGGAGGAGGGCGAGCTCGCGCATAAGCTCGAAGCGGGGGACAAGCTTTGCGTAACGCTCGCGGAGCGCGGCGTCGCCTTCGAGCAGCGCGTGGACATCGGTGTAGGTCATGCGCTCGGCGCTGCGGATGACGCCGCGGGTGAACTGCTGCGCGACGACATCGCCCTTGCTGTCGATTTCGAGCAAAGCGCTCATGACGAGACGGTCCTGGTGCGGGCGGAGGGAGCAGATATCGGTGGAAAGCTCGAGGGGGAGCATGGGGACGGCGCGGTCCGGGAAGTAGACGCTGGTGCCGCGGAGGGCGGCTTCGCGGTCGGTTTCCGAACCGGGGCGGACGTAGTGGCTGACGTCGGCGATGTGGACCTGAAGCGCAAAGTTACCGTTGGGTAGGCGGCCCACCCAGACGGCGTCGTCGAAGTCACGCGCGGTTTCCCCGTCAATGGTGACGATGTCGAGATGACGGAAGTCGCGGCGGCGGGCAATTTCTTTTTTCGGAATCGCGGCGGGGACGCGCGCGGCCTCTTCCAACACCTGTGGTGGGAATCGATGAGGAATATGGTGCTTGCGGATGATGATCTCGACGTCGACGCCGAAGTCATCGGGATGGCCGAGAACTTCGACGACGCGGCCGGCGCCGGCGCCTTGCTCATCGGGAAACTCGAGGATTTCAATGTTGACGATCATGCCGTCGAGGTCCGCTTCGTCGCGGATTTCAAGAGCGGGCGCGCCGACGCGGTCGACGGAGGAGAGGCCTTTGGGGATGGCGAGGCCGTCGGGGATTTCGATCCATTCGCGCAGGCGGCCGTCGTGAGGCTGGACGAACATGCCGCGGCGGCGGAGGCGGAAGGTGCCGACCAGCGTCGCGTTGGCGCGTTCGAGGATTTGGATGATGTCGCCTTCGGCACGGCCGCCTGTACCGCGGCGCGTGATGCGGACCGAGACGCGGTCGCCATGCATGGCCTTTGCTGCGGCGGCGGGTGGGAGGAAGACGTCGCCGTCGATATCGGGCAGCGGCTGATCAGGGATCAGGAAGCCGTAGCCGTCGCGATGGACGGAGAGGCGGCCGTGGATGAGTTTTCCGCCGCGCTCAGGCACCGGTTTCCTTCAGAAGGCGGGCGAGGCGGCGCTGCATATCGGCGAGCGCCTGCGGAGATTTGGCGATGAGGTTGTTCATCTCGTAGGGGTCGGTTTGGAGGTCGTAGAGTTCGTCGCTCGATTGGAGTTCGCGGTAGCGGATGTATTTCCAGCGGCGGGTGCGGACGGCCTGGTAACCCATCTTGCGGATGCGCGGGAAGACGGTGTCGGAGAAGTACTCGACGAGGAAATCTTCGCGGGGCGGCGGCAGTTTTTGCTCGAGGCAGAGGCGGGCGACATCGGTGGAGAGGAAGAAGGCTTCGTTGCGGGAGCCAGGCTTGAAGAGCTTTGGGTAGCGCGCGAGGAAGGGGATGCGGATGGTCTCCTCGTAGGCCAGGCGGCGCTCGCCGGCGAGGCAATGCTCGCCGTAGAAGAAGCCATGGTCGGAGGTGAGGATGAGCAGGGTGTTGTCGAGCGCGCCTTGTTTTTCCAAAGTGTCCCGCAGGCGGCCGAGGCCTTCGTCAATGGAGGCGTACATGCGCATGCGGTTGCGGATGGATTCGTCGTCGGTGCCCATGCCGGGTGCGAGCGGCGCGAGTCCGGCGATGGATTGACTGAGGGCGGGCTTGCCGGCGGGCGGCTTGTTAAAGTTGGGGCGGCGGGGAAGCGGGTCGCGCGAGTAAAGAGAGCGGTGGCGAGGCGCTGGGATGAAGTCCTCCGCGGCGCCGTGGCGGCTGACGCTGCCGTCGTCGCGCTGCTGGATGTTGGGGTGGATGGCTTTGTGGGCGAGGTAGAGGCAGAAGGGCTGCTTTTGTGCCGCGGATCTCCGGACAAAGCGGTCGGCGTGATCGGTGAGCAGATCGGTGATGTAGCCTTTGGCGCGCGAGGTGGCGCCGTTGACGTTGAGCACGGGGTCGACGCATTCGCCCTGACCGGGGAAGCTGATCCAGGAGTCGAAACCGGGCCGGCGCGAGTCGTCATTGCCCATGTGCCATTTGCCGATGAAGGCGGTGCGGTAGCCGGCGTCGTGCAAGCGGCGGGGCCACGTGAGAAGGCGGTGGGAGAGCGCGGAGCGGTCCGTGTTGTCGATGATGCCGTGCTGGTGAGGATACTGGCCGGTGAGGAATGTGGCGCGGGAGGGCGAGCAAAGAGGAGTGACGGCGAAGGCTTTTTGGAAATTGGCACCCTCGCGCGCGAGGCGGTCGGCGTGCGGGGTTTTCGCGAACGGGTGGCCAGTCGAGCCGAGTTCATCAAAGCGTAGATCGTCGACGAGGATAAAGACGACGTTGGGGCGGGCGGCCTGAGCCGCCGCGGCAAGGGGAAGGGAGAGAAGGTCGCGGCGCAGCATGCAAGCTATATTGTAGGCCGTCTTGGCGGCGAATTACCGCTAGAATAGGCAGCGAATGCATCAAACCACGATTATTCAGCTGCTGATCGTGGCGGCCGTAATCTTGTTCACCACGGCGTCCGGCCTGGGGGTGCTACTACGGCGTCAGGCGGAAAGAGCCAGAGAAGAGAGCTTCCCGGCGATCTGGTTCCGGTACATGCGCGTGACGAATTGGATGATGTTCGGCTGCATCATGTCGTGGCTATGGGCGTGGTTTTCCTGGTGATGCTGAACGCTTTCACTTGCACGGGCGGACTCATACTCCTGGCGGAGGATCTGGTGCGCGCGCTGCCGCGCGGCGAATTGGATGCCGTCATCGCGCATGAGCTCGGGCACCTGCGCCATCGCCACATCCCGATTCTGCTCATCACCGGCATCTTCCCTTTCTTTCTGCTTCTTTGGGTTCTGCGCCAGCTCCCGATTTCTCTGAGCGCAGTGCAACAGTATCTTATCGCCATCCCAATGGCTTTCCTTGTGGGAGGATGGAGTTCCCAGCGTCTGGAACGCGCGGAGGCCATGGGAAAGGAGTTTGGGATTCCAGCCAACCGCATTGTAGAGTTGCTGGTAAGCAGCGAGATGAATGAGGAATCCTACAGACTGCCGGAGGAGCAGCAGAAATCGGAGTTGGCCAAATACCGGCAATCAGGCGGGGCTATTTGCCCATTTATCTGGCGTCTGTCGTGCTGCCACCGGTGGCGGGCACATGGCTAATGCCTCTTGTCCCGCCCTGGCTGTTGTGGCCCGGAATCGCGGCCCTGACTTGGTCCACCAGTTACTTCATCCCGTTGCAGGCTATGCTCGCCCGATTGCGCGGGTTGGAGCGCCGCGTTCGCAGCCGGCTTGGCGAGTCAGGCGGCACTTTCGTCGTGCTTCGTCCGTCCCGGCATCCACGCTTGTACGATTGGCAACCGTTCTGGGATGTGGGGATTCTGCACCTGGAAGGCTCTCGTCTCCGCTACATCGGGGAACAGATTCGTTTTGAAATTTCGGCGCGCGAAGCCAATTCCGTGGAGTCGGCGGTTTGGTTGCCGGAGTGGGAGAAATCGAATAGCATCCTGCTGGATACGAGCTACGGCTTCCTCTGTCTGACCACGTTGGACCGCGGCGAAGAGAGTGCGCTGTTGGTGGAAATTCAGGCATGGAGTGCTCAGCGGGGCGCCGAAACACCGGGCGATCTTCCGCCCCCGCGGTTCCCTGCCATCACCACCGATGGCACTGCACCGGGAGTAGCTGTATTTGTGAGAAGCCGCTGCTAGTGGTCGAGCAGCATCAGGCCGTAGAGAAGGGGAAGGTAGGCTACGGAGGCCAATAGCACGCTGCGCGCGCTGAGGATGGTGCGCTGGCGCATTACCTGAATTCCGGACCAGAGGAAATAGAGGCCGAGTGCGACAGCGCCCATGAAGTAGATGCGGCCGGTCATGGAGAGGAAAGTGGGGGCGAGGCTAACCGGGATCAGCAGCACCAGCGTCCAGACAATCTGGCGGGCTGTGGAGCGGCCGTCGGGCTCCACTACGGGCAGCATCTTGATGCCGGCGCGCGAATAGTCTTCGCGGTACATCCAGGCGATGGACTGGAAGTGCGGGAACTGCCAGACGAAGAGAATGGCGTAGAGCGCCCAGGCTTCCGGAGTGAGCGTACCGGCGGCGGCGGCGTAGCCGATCAGCGGCGGCATGGCGCCGGGGATGGCGCCGATGGTGGTGGAATGCGGCGAGCGGCTCTTGAGGGGAGTGTAGAGGAAAAGGTAAGTGGCCAGGGTGAACAGGCCGAGCAGACCGGTGAGCGGGTTGACGAACAGTGTCAATTGCGCGAAGCCGGCAACCGAAAGCATGATGGCGAAGACGAGGGCATCGGGGCGCGTGAGGCGGCCAGAGGGAATGGGGCGGTCCTGCGTGCGGCGCATGAGAGCGTCGGCTTTGTGCTCGTACCACTGGTTGAGCGCGGCGGTGCCGCTGGCGATCAGCCCGGTGCCGCAAAGTGTGTGAAGGATCGAGGCCCAGGACCAGCCTTCACGCGCGCCGAAGTAGTAGCCGATGCCGGTGCTCATCAGGATCAGCCAGGTGATGCGCGGCTTGGTGAGCTCGATATAAGGAGCGATCGGGGGCAGAGTGCCGGGAATGTGGCGGCGGACTTGGATGGCGAGGATGATGCTGGAGGCGAGCGTGAGCGCGCCGACGGCGACGTGGGCCACGGTGAACAAGACCATCAACGGGAGTGGCTGCGGCGCATCGGCGGTAACCACCCGGCTCATGTAGGCTCCGACGCCGAGAAAAACCTGCGAAAAAGTCAGAACCAGCAGCACCAGCGCCGAGGAGCGCAGTGCGCGGTGGCGGGGATAGTTCACGAGGAAGAAGATGCTGACCCACAGCACAATCGCAGAGACGACGACTGCACCGAGCACGTGCGGCACCAGGCCGAGCGCTTTATGCCGGAAGGCAGCACCTAACGCAAGCTGCGTAAGAACAGCGAGCGGAGCCAGCAGCGAACCGGCCGCCGTGGCGGGCCAGCCGAGCGAATCCACCACCTCAGCGCCCCGCTTCCAGTGCGGGCTGGTGAAAAGCACGATGGCGATTGTTGTCGAGAAGAAGAGTTGCGCCAGGCAGGCGTGAGAGATGCTAACCGCCTTCGGCAGCAGGTAAATTACCGTCAGGCCGCCGAGCAGGCCTTGGAAGATCACCGCGCCGAGCGCGGCGGCGCCCAGCCGTTTCATCCACAGGCGGTCCTCGGCGCGCCACAGCCAGGCGGCAAGAATGATGGTGAGGAACCCGACGGTGGTTGCCACCATGCGGTGGCCGTGTTCATAGAAGATGCCGCCTGTCATCTCCGGCATCACTTGTCCATAGGACAGTGGCCAGTCGGGCACGGAGAGGCCCGCCTCCTGGCTGGTGACCAATGCGCCCGCTACAACCAAGAACAAGGTGGCGGCCGCCAGCAGGATCGTATAACGGTGGAGCATGAAGGGATGGTTTGGGGCAGGGGAGGCTCCCTGCCCCACTTGTCATTCTAACCTTTAATCGTGAAGTCCGCCTTACCCTCTTCCTTGGGGCCGACCTTCACTTTCACCTCCTGCGCCGGATACTTCTCATGCCAGGCTTCCAGCGTGTATTCGCCCGGAGGCAGGTTCTTGATCGAGAAGGTGCCGTCGCTGCCCGTCACGCTGAAATAGGGATGCGACATGACGTGGACGTAGGAGCGCATCCAGGGGTGAACGTTGCACTTGATGGGGATGGCCAGCTCTTCCCGCGGGAACTGCTTCACTTTGGCGTCGCCTCCGGGGGGCTGCGATTCGTTCCACTCGCGGTTGGACTTGGGCAGCGGGTGGATGTTGTGATTGGTGGGGTCTGAGTTGGTGATCTCGATGTCCTGGTTGACCATGACGCCGAGCACGTGCGGGGTGTAGACGCAGGTCTTCTGGTCGAGTTTGGCCGGGGTTGTGGGCGTGGGCCAGGATTGCGCGGTAAGGCCGGCCTTCACATAAACGAAGACGTTGGCGAGCGAGCCGTCGGCATTCAGCACCACTTCTTCGGACTTGGGCGGCGTGGAGTGCTGGCGGGAACAGGCCGGCGTGGCGTCCATGCTGATGGCGCGCATAGTGGGCTTGTCGCCGGCGAACATGACCTTGCCGGTGATGGAGGCGGCACTGGCTTCATCCACGGCCGCGGCGGGTGCGGCGGCGGGAGCCTCATCCTTCTTTGCTTCCTCCTTGGCGCCCCCGCAGGCGGCAAGGAACAAAACCGGAAGGATGCCAAGCGTAATAAGAATAGATCGATTCATGGTCTCCTCTTTCTTTTTCGAGCTAATTCCCCGAGCGCGCGGAACTGCGCATCCGCGCCAGCTCATCCGGGGTGAAACTGAACATATAGCGTACCAGCAGATCGGCGTGATCTTTCCGGTAGTTTTGGAATCCGGCGGGCAGCGGGCCGGCAAAAACCCAGCGGTCGCCTTCTCTGGCGAACAATCCCGATGGCATGGCGGTGCCTGGGATCATCATAGCCGGATCAAGCAGCCAGCGCTTGGTCCAGCCGGGTTTGAGACGCTGGCCGGCGGTGACGAAGTTCGGCGCGGTGGCGCGGGCGTCGTGGGCCGGATCGCCTGTTGCGTGGCACTTCAGACATGGCGCGCCTTCGCTGGTGAACAGCGCGCGTGCAAGCAGGCGTTCCTGTTCGGTGATCGGATCAAGCCGCGAAGGGATGAAGGGCTGAGCCTGGTTGGAGAGGGCCTCAAAGAACAGCACCAGTTTGCGCAGTTCCCCGTCGGAGAAATAGAAGGTGGGCATGCGCGCCTTCAAGTAGGTCCGCACACCGTTACGATCCTTGTTGGATTCCGATAAGGCGGGATTCTCCAGGAATTCCTTCAACCAACCCGGATTGACGCGGGCGCCCTCGCCGATGAGGCTGGGGGGGCGCTGCTCTTTCCAGTCGGGATCTTCGTACCGCTTCATCTTCATGAAGACGGTTTCCTGACCGATCAAGAGCTGGTGGCAGCCCATGCAGTTGTATTTGCGCACCAGCCACCAGCCTTCGATAATGTCCTGTTTCTGGCCCGGTGGATTGTAGTGATAGCGTGGCGGCAGCGGCGATTCGACGGATCCCAGCAGGAAGGTGGTCAGGGCGTCCACCTCCTTCTTTTCGAGATTGAAGTTGGGCATCTTCAGCCTCTCCAGCGGGTCGGTCTTCTCCTTGCCCTTGTCAAAGACGGCGGGGTTCTTCAGCTTGTTCTCGAAGAAGCCCTTGTGGTTGTACCAGCCCTCCTTGTAGGCGTCGTGCGTCAGGAGCGCGAAATCGAGCCGCTCCAGCGGCTTGGATCCTTCCTTGGTCAGCTCGGTGCCGATGCGCTGCTCATCCTCGAGGCCGGCGATCTCGTGGCAGGCGGCGCAACCGTAATGGCGCACCAGGAAGCGTCCGCGGTCCTTGAGCTTCGGATCATCCATGAAGCCGGCCGGCGGGAAGCTGAAGCTGGCGCGCTTGCGGGTCATCAGATAGGTGGCGATGTCGCGGGCTTCCTCGATGCTGAGGCGCATGTGCGGCATGGTGGTCATGTTCTGGACCAGGAGCTGTCGGCCATTCACCGGGGAGACGGTGTGCTCATTGTCGAAGACGAAGGGGACGCCGGCCTTCTTGTAGTCCTCCTCGGTCAGGTCGCGCTTCTCGTGAGGATCATAAGGAAGGGTGCGCTGGCGGGGATTGTCGATCCACCGCACCATGTAGTCGTAGTTGATCTTCTCGCCCATGCGCGAGAGGTTGGCCGCGAAGTCGCCTCCTTCCTGTTGGCTGCCCTCGCCGATGGAATGGCACGCCAGGCAACCGCGCGTTTCCAATGCCTCCTTGCCGCGCTCGGCATTGCCCTGCGGATGTTTGGCCAGCGGGCCGTTGACGCCGGACTGCCAGATGAAGGCGGAGATGGCGCGCACCTCTTCCTCGGTCAGCCGGAAAGTGGGCATCTTGGCTCCGGGCCGCCATGCGTGGGGATCCTTGATCCAGACCGGGACCCACTCTTTGCGAAGCTTCAGCCGGACATCCTTGAGGTTGGGGCCGACTTTTTTGACTTCCTTCCACAGATCGCTGGTCCGCAAGTCGAGCTGCTCAATGCGGGAGTCGATGCCGGAAATGCGGATGCGGAGATTATCGGCGTGCTGGTAGAGGCGCTGGGCCTCGGAGTTCTCCTTGGCGACGTCGGCGCGGCGCGTGGAAACGCCGATTTCGCGCTGATAGTCGGCGCGCTGCTGCTCGAGGTTGCGAATCGTCTGGCCGGTGGCGACAAGCTCCTCCCAATCGCGGTCGTAGGCTTCGTAGCGGTGGCAGCCGATGCACCCCCGGCGGCGGAACAGCTCACGGCCCTCGTTCAGCGCGGTCGCGAATTCGGTGACGATTTCCTTGACGTGGCAATGCTGGCAGCCTGCCTGCACGTTCTCCGGATAGTACAGCGGCCAGAGCCAGTACTTGTGGCGGCCGTGGCCTTTGGTCACCGAGGAGGTGGCGATCCCATTGCCGTTGTGGCAGGGGCTGCAGCCGAAGCGTTCCGGATCGTGGATCTTCAGTAGCTCCTTGCGCGGGTGTGAAGTGAAGGCCCGTTCGCCGTTCATATCGGCGGCGGTAATGGTCACCGGCTCGCGGATCCCGAGGTGGCAACTCTCGCAGCGATCCACCAGATCGACATCGCGGACGTGGATCTGGCGGATCGAAATGTCCCAGTTATCCAGCTTCGCCCGAAGTCCGCGCAGCACCGAGCCGGACAGCTCCGGGCCGCGGTCGGCGACAAAGCGTGACATCTTTTCGTCCAGCTCCATGATGGGCTTGCGCGTTTCGGCCAGACGATCGAGCAACTGGGTCTTGCGCTCGCGCCACTTGGCGAGATCCTCCTCCATCTTGGCGTAACTGTACTCGTACTTCTTCAGCGCGCCGTCGGGTTCGGGCAAGGAAACCGATTCCATGCGCTTCTTGATCTCTTCGATGTCGGCGCGGAGTGAGTTCTTGGAAGAATCACTGGAAGCCACTTCAATCTGGTAGGTGAGGGCGGAGATTTCGCTGCGCAGAACCTGGTAGGCGTTGTTGAGGTCGATGATCTTCGGCGTCAGCACCTGGTTGATCTCGCGTTCCATCTCGCTCATCTTCGGACCGAGCTTGGCGCGCAGATCGGCCATTTGCTGTTCCATCCGCTTGTACTCGCCGGAGGCCTTGACCTTGGTTTCGTCTGCCTCCTCTACGGGGGTGATTTTCTTCAAGTATTCCGAGTAGAGAGCCGCAAAACGGCTCTGGTAGCTCTTCCAGGGCCGCATCGCGTAAACCTCGTCGTAGAGAGCCCACACCGTGCACAGCACGAGCAATGCCGCGGAAATGTACAGCGGCTTGCTGAGCGAGGAGTGTACTACGGGATCCTGTTCGGGGATCGGATTGTTGGGATCGCTCATCGTCTTCTCCTGTCGCCGCCTATATGTTGAACCACGGGGTCACCCACACGTACTTGATCCGGAACAGCAGCCGCAGGACCATCTTGACCGGCAGCGACAGCATGGTGATCAGGAAGATCTGCATGGTGACGTATTGCAGCAGGCTCATGCGCTTGTAGATCTTCTTACTAAAAGGCGTCAGCGTGATCAGCTTGTGGATGCCGATCGCCGCGCCCACCAGGTAGAGCGTGGTGGCGCCGCCGCCGAGGAAGAAAGCCACCCAGCGGTTGCGGATGCCGAGAATCTCGTGGAGGTCGCGATTGACTTCAAAGATCAAACGGTTGTGGTCCCAGGTTTGCCCGGGCCAGAACCACATCCAGCCGGGACCGCGGATCATGGTGCCGATGATGATCATCGACACCCACAAAATAATGAAGCCGAAGATGAAGGTCCAGATGGCGAACTTGCGTTGCTTATAGACGTAGTAGCCGTTGCCTAGCGGATTCTCGTCAATGTAAGGAATCACCATCAGCCCGACAATGATCAGGCTCGGCAGAACCACCCCGGCCATCCACGGGTCGAAGTAAACCAGCATCTCCTGCAGTCCGAGAAAGTACCAGGGCGCTTTCGACGGATTCATCGTTAGCGTCGGGTTGGCCGGCTCCTCCAGCGGCGCGTTCAGCACGATCGACCAGACGAACAGGATGATCGTCACGATGATCGCCGCCAGAAACTCGATGCGCAACAGGTAAGGCCAAACGTGCACTTCGCGCGCCCATTCCGGCCGGTAGGGCTGTGTCTTGCGATGGTGCGTTTTGGCCAGCGCCGGGTCGGCTTCCAGCTTTTCGATCAGCCGGTCGTTGGCGAGGCTTTGCCTCAGTCCGTACCAGGTGTAGAAGGGGATCACGAAAAGCAGCAGCGTGATCGGAACATTATCCGGGGTGGCCAGAATGGTCCAAAGTTGATGCCAGTCCATGCGATCCTCCTAGCGGCGCTCCTTGATTTCGCTTTCCAGCATCACCGGGGCAGGACCGGAGATCCCGCCGTCCTTGCGGATGCGCCAGAAGTGAACCACCATGAAGGCCGAGGCGATGATGGGAATCGCCACGCAATGCCAGATGTAGGCGCGAAGCAGGGCGTTGGAGTCGACAATCGAGCCGCCCAGTAATGCGAAACGAACGTCGTTGAACGGCGTCATGCCCAGTTCCAGTCCGAAGGGGCCGTCGTGGCCGAGCAGCGGCGTTGCCCGCGCCATGTTGGTGCCCACCGTCACCGCCCAGAAGCCGAGCTGGTCGTCCGGAAGCAGGTAGCCGGTGAAGCTGAGCAGCAGCGTCAGCACCAGCAGGATGACGCCGACCACCCAGTTGAACTCGCGCGGGCGTTTATAGGAGCCGGTCAGAAAGACGCGGAACATGTGCAGTTCCACGGTGATCACCATCAGGTGGGCCGCCCAGCGGTGCATGTTGCGCAGCAGCTTGCCGAACGGGACGTCGTGCTCGAGATACAGGATGTCGCGGAAGGCGACGACCTTTGAGGGGTGATAGTAGAACATCAGCAGCGCGCCGGTGAAGACCAGCACGATATAGATGTAGAAGCTGATGCCGCCCATCCCCCACGTATAGTTGTAGGCCACGGCGTCGCGGTTGATCTTGGCCGGGTGCAGGTGCAGGAAGACGTTGGAGAGCACGCCCAGGGCCCGGCTGCGCGGCGTCTCATCGTGTTTGACACGGAGGATCGACTTCCAAAGATCCGTCTTCTCCGGCTTCTTGTAAGTCTCTATCTCCTTAAGCGCGCGATCCTTGACTTCCTTGGAACCTTCCACCAGCGTCGTCAGGACGGACTTGCCGCCGCTGCCGTTGCCCGCCGGAGCTCCATTGCCGGAATTGCCGTTGGTTTCAGCCATGGTGTTTCTCCCTCTGCCTCTATACGCGAACGATGGCGCCGTCATCGCCGAACTGGCTGCGTTCGCCCTTCGGCCATTTGTAGCTCTTGGCGAGATCGACGATGATCTGCCCGTCGGTGTCCAACTCGACTTGCGCGCGGTCCATGGGCCGCGGCGCCGGCCCTTCGAAGTTCACGCCTTCGGAGTCATAGCCGCTGCCGTGGCAGGGGCACTTGAACTTGTTTTCCGACGGTTTCCAGTCCGGCGTGCAGCCCAGGTGCGTGCAGATCGCCGAGATCACGAAGATGCCTTCCGTGTTCCGGACCACCCAGATGCGGTAGGCATTCTGGAATTTGGTATCGACGCCGAAACCAAAGTCGGCCGGATAGCCGATCTTGAACTTCGTCTTCGGCTCAAACAGCACGCGCGGGAAGAAGAAGCGCAGGAACATGAAAAAATTGACGCCGAGCGAACCGAGCACGGCGGCCATCACGAACCGCCTGCGCCGCGCGATCAGCGCATCATCCAGCGGATTCTCTTCCTTCTGCTTGCTGAAAATGCGAGCCAGGGCATCCTTTATCCCAGGCTTTCCCGAAGGTGTCGACATTTCCTATATCCCTTCCTCTGTACTGCTGTGTTTGTGTAATTTTTCCATCCTGAACAGAATTTTGCAAGTCGAATCGGTACCTGCTCCGCACAAAAGGGCGTCTGTTCACAGTGGACAGTTATATGCGATTGGGGCTGCCGAGCGCAATCCCTACTTTCCCGTGAAGTAGAAGCGCGGCTCAGTAGACCTGAAAGCAGAAGACCTGTTGGCTGCCGGAGGGAGACAGACAGTACTCGCCATTGTCGAGCCCCTTGGTGGCTTCCAGACGGAATAGGCCCGGTTCGAGGCGCTGGACGGATAGCCGGATCGGCTGCGGCGCATCTTTCTGCTTACGCGGATTGGTGGGGAAAACAATCTCGCGGTTTCCGTTCTTAACGTCCATCTCGTACAGCGCGAGCTTCTCCACCGGAATCTTCGAGGAAGAGAAAAGAAAAATAGGCTCCGACAATGGCGTGCGCGCAGCACTGGCGGCGCCGGCGACGATGTTGGCCATATCGTCCTTGCGCTTTTCCTCGCGCGCCTCACCGGATTCTGTGGCGACGAGGTTGCTGGCATGGAGCAGGTAGGGCAGATCCTGTTCGGCGGGGCGCGGTCCTGAGTACTTGCTCTGTGCGGACAAGATCAGGGCCACTAGGAGCAGGAGCCAGCGCATATCTTCATTGTACGGCAAAGGAGGCAAGCGCACGGTCGAGTTCCTCCTCAGCCAGCGGCTTGCGCAGCAGCCTGGCTTCGGAGCCGCGCAGGAGTCCGGCGAGCGTATCGTCATAAGCCTCGTGAAGCAGCAGGAAGCCGTCGACCTTGCTGCGCGCTCGCTCGTAGAACCCAATCCAGTTGGAGCCGGGCAGGCGCGCCGCGCAGACCGCGAGATCGAACCGCAGGCGGTCTAGCAAGTCGGCTCCTTCTTCGGCGTTGGAAACGGGAACCACACGATGCTTACGGCCGCCGAGCATGCGGACCGTCTGTGCGCGGGCAGCCGGGTCCGGCTCGACAACCAGGATGGTCAGCCTGCGGCCGGCGGTTGCAGGATGGGCGCCTTCCCCTTTTTCCTCGTCAGCCAGAGGCAGGAGGACCTCGCAGCCGAAACGGCCCGGTCCCGGCTGCAGCGTCCGCAATTCGCCGCTGTGACTCAGGAGAATGCCGCGCGCCACCTGTGTGGATTCGGCGGCCTTGCCCTCTTCCGGCAGACGGCACGTGATCTGCACAACTGCCTGGTGTCCGAGGACGCTGAGCGAGACGCTCATCTGCTTGTCCAGGCCATCGGCGGCACACCGCTCGGTTTGCATCAGAAGGTCAAGGAATGCCTGCTCCAGCTGGCCGGCCGCGCCGGCCACGCGGACCGCTTCCGATGGCAGTGAAACTTCACAACGCACGCCCCGCACCTTCCACTCCTGCTGACGGAACTGGACGAGCCTGTGGAGCAAAGGGACCAGATCCAGCGGCACGGGCTGCACACTTTCGCGGGGGCTGAAAGCCAGCAGGTGCGCCAGAAGATCGGCGGCGCGCGCGGCTTCCGATTCAATCGCTTCCAGCTCGGCACGCGGCGCGCCCTGCTCGAGCGCCTGGCTTGCGCGGTTGCGAATAGTTTCCAGCGGTGCGCTCAGCTCGGAGGCGACGCCAGAGATGAGCTGGCCGGTAGCGGCGAGCTTTTCCGTGCGGAACAGCTGTTCGCGCATGGTTTGGTTTTCCAGCAGATGCAATGCGGTGGCGATTTGATTGCCAAGGTGTTGCGTGGCGGCCTGGTGATCGGCATGGAACCAGCGCCTGCCCGGCTCCAGCGCGATCTCGAGCACGCCCAGCGCCTCGCCCCGCGTGAGCATGGGCACCAGCAGCGGTCCGCGGCCGGGCTCGGAAAGCGTCAGCAGGGAGCGGTTGCGAAAACAGGTGGCCACGCCGGAGTCTTCATTCACCGCAACCGGATTCTCCGGAGGCTCACCGGGCAGATTCACCGGTTCCAGCGAATTCGCGAGCCGGTTGTGCAGATACATGCGGACGGTGGTGATGGGGCCGATTCGCGGCAGCCGCAGCAACAGGCGGCGCAGAATCTCCACCGCCGAAGTGGCGGAGAAAACCTCTTCGCTTAACAGGTACAGAGAACGGAGCGCACGCCGCTCCTGGCCCAAGCGGCGTTCCCGGCTCCACCACAACAGCGCGGCTGCCAAGGCAACCGCCGCCGCCCACATCAGTGGTTCATAGGCTGAATCCGATGCAACCATTTCTCCAGCCGAGGATCTTCAAAGTCGGCAACCATCAGCTCCACTCCATCCAGTTGTTCCATCGTGGTCGAGAGGCCGACGACGCGAGTTCCGGCGTCCAGAGCCGCGCGGACCCCGGCCGGGGAATCCTCGAACACGATGCAATTCTCCGGCCGCACATCAAGCAGTTCGGCGGCCTTGCGGTAGATGTCGGGAAACGGTTTCGGCCGGCTCACCTGGTGCCCATCCACTACCGCCTGAAAGTAGCGCCGGATCCCGGCGCCTTCCAGGACAAAATCGATGTTCGGCCGTTCGGCGTTGGAGGCCAGCCCTGCCGGGAGGTGGCCGTAGCGGTCCAGGAACGGGGACAGTCCGGCAACGATATGGCGGTCCAGCTGCGGCGCCATGAGTTGCCGGAACAGCGCTTCCTTGGCGGCGCCATGGGCGTGCACTTCTTCGTGAGGCATGCCCTCGCCGAAAAAGGTGCGGACGATTTCGTCGTTGCGCAGTCCATGCATGCGCGCCTGTATGTCGGCGGGTGGAATGCCGTACGGCTCCAGGTAAATCTCCCATGCTTTGGTGTGCATCGGAGTGGAATGAATGATGACCCCATCCAGGTCGAAGATCAGCGCCATTTCCGCGCTGAGGGTTGCGGAGGAACTCACTGTGAAGGATGATACCATGCGACTCCCGCGGAGCCTCACGGTATAATTTGAGCGAATGGACATTTACGAGGAAGTGGTACGTTTGCGCCGCCAGGGGCAGAAATGCGCCCTGGCGACGATCGTGCAAGTGAACGGGTCCATTCCGAGTTATGAAAGCGCGAAGCTGCTGGTGCGCGAAGACGGTTCCATGGCCGGCACCATCGGTGGCGGATGCGTGGAGGCCGAAGTCTGGAACGCGGCGCGCGAGGTGATCGAAACCGAACAGCCCAAGCACCTCACCTTCAGCCTGAGTCAGGACGCCGCCTACGACAACGGACTGATCTGCGGAGGGCAGTTGAACGTGTTTGTGGAACCGATCGTGCCGCAGCCGCGCGCCTTCATCTTCGGCGCCGGACATGTTTCCAAGAGCCTGTCGAAAGTGGCCTCCATGGCGGGCTTCGCAACCGTGATTGTGGATGACCGGGAAGCTTTTGCCAACCGCCAACGGTTTCCGGAAGCCGATGAAGTGCACGCCGGCAGCCACGAGGAAATCTTCGAGAAGCTGGATATCGGCACAACTGGCTACATCATTATCGTGACCCGCGGCCACAAGGACGATATGCGTGTGCTCAAGCTCGCGCTCGGCACGCCGGCTCGCTACATCGCCATGATCGGCAGCAAGCGCAAGGTACTGGGCGTGATGAAGGAGTTGGAGAAGGAAGGCTTCGCCGCGGGAGCCTTTGACCGGCTGTTCGCGCCGATGGGGTTGGAGATCGGCGCGGAAAGTCCGGAGGAGATCGCGGTTTCGGTGGTGGCGGAAATGATCGCGGTACGGCGCCGGCCGGAATCGGAGTGGCGCTCCGTCACGAAATCCATCTTTCAGAACCCGGCGCTGCGGACCATCCTGAAGTGAGCCAGAGTGAAGGGAAACTCGCCGCGCTGATCCTGGCGGCCGGCGCCAGCCGGAGAATGGGATCCCCCAAGGCGCTGCTGCGCTGGGAAAAAGAAGCCGTATTGGATACGCTGATCGGCAAGCTGCGCGCCTGCTGCGATCCTGTGGTGGTGGTGCTGGGCCATCATGCCGGGGAGATCCGCGCCGGCATGAGCCGCGCGGCACAGGCGCTGATCACTCTCAACCCCGGCCCGGAGCGTGGCCAGCTGAGTTCACTCCAATGCGGACTGGCGGCAATGCCGGCGGCCTGCGGCGTGATGTTCACGCCGGTGGATTATCCGGCGATGCGGGAAGAGACGATCCGGCTGCTGGCGGAGACCTTCCTTTCCAAGGCGCATCCCAGGCCCGTGGTTGCGCCGCGGTGCGGCGGCAGGAGTGGACATCCGGTGGTGCTGCCCTCCTGGCTGTGGGAGGAGTTCGCGCGGGAAACCGGAACCGCCCGCGATGTGCTGCGGCGCCATCGCGGAGCCACGGTTTATTGCGACGTGACCGACCCAGGCGTGCTTGGCGACATGGATACGCACGAAGATTACCGGAAACTGCTCGAGGCGGCGGGGCTGGCATGAGCCGCACAACCAGGCGCTTGCTGCTGGCCGCCGGGATGGTGCTGCTGGCGGCGTTGGCTACGCCTTTTCTCGGCGCCGACCGGTTCGCCTCCGGCCTCCAGTGGCGGCTGGAACAGGCGCTGGGGCGGAAAGTGGAGATCAAAGGCCAAGTAAGCCTCTATATCCTCCCGCGGCCGGGCTTCAGCGCCGAGCAGGTGGTCGTGCATGAGGACGCAACGTTCGGAGTGGAACCGCTGGCCTACGTGTCGACTCTGGAAACCGATATCAGCCTCACCGCGCTGCTGCTGGCGCGGAAAGAGATCTCCTCGATCCGGCTGGTGGAGCCGAGCATCAATTTGACCCACGCCGGCGGCAAGTGGAACACGCAGGCATTGCTCGATCAAGTTACGGCGCAGGCGGAAGCGGCGGGCAATCTACCGGATCTCGAGGTGCAAGGCGGGCGCGTGAATCTGAAATTCGACGACACCAAGGCGGTGCTATACCTCGCCGATACCGACTTGAAAGTGGAGGCCGGCTCGGGCAGCCAGATCGACGTGCAGTTCTCCGGTGAGCCGGCCCGCACGGACCGTCCGTCGCGCGCCTTTGGAAGACTGAGCGGGCGCGGATGGATCAGGCGCGGCCCCGGCGCGGGCGCGATGGACCTGAGCCTGTCGATTCAAAGAACGGCGATCGCGGAAATCGCCACGCTGGCGCAAGGCCGCAGCAGCGGACTGGGTGGCTTGGTGGCCGCCCGCGCACGGCTGCGCGGGCCGCTGGATAACGTCGCTATCACCGGCAGACTCGAGCTGGAGGAGTTCGAGCGGTTGAGCTGGCTGCTGCCGGAGAAAGCCGGATGGGGCCTGGATTATCGCGGCAATCTGAACCTGCTGAACGAGACGATGCACATGGAAACCCATAGCGCCGATGGAGAAAGTCTTCCCCTGTCGGTGCGCTTCCGCGCCAGCGACCTCATCCGGCGCCCCAACTGGGCGGTGCTGGCAACGCTTCGCGAGTTGCCATTCTCCTCGCTGCGGTCTTTGGCGGAGGAGACGGACGCGGCGTTTCCGAAAATGCTCAACGTCGACGGCAAGCTGAGCGGCGCGTTGGGCTACTCAGCCTCGGCGGGTCTGCATGGGCAGGTCAAGCTGGAAGCGGCTTCTGTGATTGCCCCCGAGTTCGGCAAGCTGCAAATGGCCGATGCCAGCGTGATTGTCCGCGGGTCCGAAACACAGCTGCTGCCCACCCGGCTGGAGTTGGAAAACAACGGCAGGATGATGGTGGATATGCGCTACGACGGCGCCACCGGCGAGGCCGATGTGAGGATGCAGGGAACCGAAGTGCCATCCGATTCCCTGCGCGAGGGTTGGAAGCGCATGTTCGGCTCCGCACTGCCGGAGCCGATGGAGCTTTGCCGCGGCGGAAGCTGGACCGGTACGCTGCGCTACAACGGGAACTGGTCCGGCGAAGCACGGCTGGAGGGCGCAACCTGCCGTGTGGATGGCGTTGCCGGCGAGCTGAACCTTGTTTCCGCCCCGATGCGGCTGCGCGGGGAGAGCGTCGAGATCGGACCGGTGGAGGCGGCGCTGGCCGGCTTGCCGGTCCGCGGCTCCTACCGGCTGGAGCCCTCCCGCCTTAGGACGCATCAGGTCCAGTTGGCGATAGAGAGGGCATCGCTCGATGAGATTAGCCGTCTTCTGGCGCCGGCTCTGAGCCGCGGACAGAGCTTCCTCGACAGGACGCTGCGGCGCCGCGCGGCCATTCCGGCGTGGCTGGCCGGGCGCCGCATGGAGATCAATCTGCGCGTTGGCTCGCTGATGGCTGCGGGCCAGGCGCTGCACAACTTCCGTTCGCGCTGGTATTGGAATGGTGGGCAGATCGAGATCCGCGACATTGCCGCCGAGGTGGCGGAAGGAACGGTCTCCGGCACGTTGCTGGTGGACCTGGCCCCTCCCAGCGCCGGCTATCAGGCGCGGCTGGAGATGCACGACCTTGCCTGGCAGGGAGGACGGCTGGACCTGGACACAACGCTGGAAGGCACGGGCATCGGCGAAACTTTTTTTGCGAGCCTGCGGCTGAACGGAACCTATCAGGCCCGCAATGTAATGGTGGAGCCCGAGCTGGAGTGGCGCAGCGGCACCGGCTGCTTTCAATACGCGCCGGCGCAAGGCGGCTCGCGCCTCCAACTGACGGCGATGCAGACGCAGATCGGTGGCGAGACATTTCATGGCCACGGACAAAGCGGCGCCGACGGAAGAGTCGCCATCGAAGCGGCTGGCACGGCGCGGCAGTTGCGATGGGCTGGGCGTCTGCAAGGGTTGAAACTGGAGTTGGTTTCCGCGCGCTGAATGCGCGGGGCCGATGTTAAAATCAAATTTGCCTCCTCTTGTAACATCCAAAACGGCCGCCGATCCGCTGCGCGAATCGATTGAGCATGCGCGGGCGCAAGCCAGTGAGCAACTGGCGGCGGCCTGGCAGTTGCACGTCGCGCGCCTGGAAGAAGAGCTCCGCGGCGGCTGGCGGCAGCACCTGGAACATCTGCTGGAGGAACGGTTCCGGCAGCTGGCGGTGGAAGTGGAATCGCACTGGCAGGGGCAACTGGAGTCGGCGCGGCGGGAGCAGGCAAGAAGAAGTTCGCGCCAGCTCAGCGAATCGCTGAACCGCTTTTGCCGCGGGATCCGCCAGGCGGTGAAGCAGCAAGAGTGGAGCGGCCTGCTCATGGAGGCGGCGGGAGAGTTCAGCAAGCTCCGTGCCTTGTTCACGATTCAGAACGGCGCGCTGCGGCTGGAGCGCGGCGTACCGGAGTTGCCGCCGATCGAATGCAGGCTGGAGGAGGCTCCCGCGCTGATGGCCGCTGTATCCTCCTTGGAGCCAATTGCCGCGGCGCCAAGCAGTGCAGAGATTTCCGCTCCGCTGGCAGCGGAGTGGGGCGCCATGGGAATCCATCGCGTCCGCCTGTTTCCGGTCGCCAGCCGCGGCAAGGCGGTGGCGGTCCTCTGCGCGGCGGAAAACGAAGAAACGGTGGACAGCAACGCGCTGGAGCTGCTGGCAAACCTGGCCGGAGCGGTGTGGGAAGCGAGGTCGGCTCCCGCCGGCGAACTCATCGGCATCCAACCCGCGGTGCCGGCGGCGGAGGCCGCCGCCTGGAGCCGGTTGCCAGCCGGGGATCAGGATCTGCACTTGAAGGCGCAACGGTTTGCGCGCGTGCAGGTGGCCGAAATGAGGCTGTACCAATCGGAGGCGGTGAAACAAGGCCGCGCTGCCAGATCGCTCTATGAGTTGCTGCGCGAGCCGATTGACGCGGCGCGTGAAGATTTCCGGGCGCAGTTCATGGAGAAAAGCGCGTCGATGGTCGATTATTTTCATCAGGAGCTTTTGCGGACTTTGGCCAATGACGATGAAGGAACGCTGGGGCCGGCTTATCCGGGCCCGCTGGCTTAGAGGGATTCTACTGTGCGGCCTTGTGCCGGCCGCCTGTCCGGCGGCGGCGCAAACGCTGGAGGCGCTGGCGCGCGCCTACCGCGATAAGCAAACGCCGGCGGCCCGCGCTGCGTTGGATGCGCACACAAGAGGACAAAAGAAGCCCGCCGAGGCGGCGCTGGCGCGGCTGGCGGCGGGACTGATCGAACTGGAGCGGCAGCGGCCGGCGGAGGCGCTGGGATACCTGCAGGAAATGGAAGGAAGGCTGCCCGCGCTGGACGATTACGCCTCCAATGCACTCGGCCGCGCGCTGTTCTTTGCGGGCCGCAAGCAGGAAGCCCTGCCCGCGCTGGAACTTGTGATCGCGCGTCAGCCGGGCTCGCCACTGTTGGCGCAGGCCGTGCTGCTCAGCGCGCAAGCTTACACCGATACCGGCTCGCCTGGCAAGGCGGTGGAATTGCTGAGAAGATTCCTCAGCCAGCTTCCTGTGTCCTCCTCGCTGCTTGCCTATGGAAACGCTTTGATCGCCAACGGCGCGCGCCAGGCCGGCGCGGTCCAGTTGCAGCGCGTCTTTCACGAACACCCTCTGTCGGAGGAGGCGGGCAAGGCGGAAGCGCTTTTGAAAAAGCTGGTGGTCGAGCTCGGCGGAGACTATCCACCGGTGATGCCCGGTGCGATGCTCGGCCGCGCTTCGATCATGTTGCAAGCGGGCCATGCCAGAAAAGCGATGGAGGAGCTGAAGGCCATTGTTCCCCGGCTGGGCGGGCTGGATCGGGATCAAGCAAAGGTCCGCATCGGCGCCGCGCTTTATCGTTTGGAGGATAACTCCGGTGCTCTCGCGTATCTGCGTACGCTGACGGTGCCTTCCTCCGAAGCCGATGCCGAGCGTCTCCACTATCTATTCCAGGCGGCGCGCCGGTTGGGCCGCATGGAGGAGGCGGGTCAGGCGCTGGAGGAACTCAACGGCCGGCATGCGGAGTCGCACTGGCGCATGGAAACGCTTGTCGCGCTGGGCAATTATCACCTTGTATCGAATCAGGCGTCCGAGTATGAGCCGCTCTATCGCGCCTGCGCCGAATCGTTCGCGGCTTCTCCGCGTGGCGATTACTGCCATTGGAAAGTGACGTGGCGTCATTATTTGGAGCGCCGGCCTGACGCGGCAGATTGGCTACGCCGCCACCTGGAGCAGTTCCCCGGTTCCGAACAAGCCGCCGCGGCTTTGTACTACCTGGGTCGCATTGCCGAATCCGGTAACAATCCAGCGGTGGCCAAGGCGTTCTATCAAGCAGTGGTGTCGCGCTATCCGAACTACTACTACGCGGTGGTGGCCCGGCAGCGGCTTGGTGCGCGGAGCGTATCGGCGGCGGGACCCTCCACGGCCACGGAAACATTGATTGCATCGCTGCCGCTGGAGCCCCCCGGGCGGAGCGTGGATTTTGAAATCGACCCACCGACGCGGAAACGGCTGGAGCGGGCGCGGCTGCTCTCGGCGGCGGGCTTCGCCGACCTCGCCGAGACCGAACTTCGCTTCGGCGCGCGCAACGACGCCAAGCCCGGCTTGGTTGCGGTGGAACTGGCGAGACTGGCCACCCGCCGCGGCGCCGTGGACAAGGGCCTCCGCTATATCAAATCGGTCAGCCCCGGATATTTGAACTGGGAAGTGGATCAGGCGCCGGAGCAGTTCTGGCGGCTGGCCTTCCCCCTGCCCTACCGCGCGGCTCTGGAAAAATACAGCCGGGCGCAGGACTTGGACCCCCTGCTGGTGGCCGCGCTGGTTCGTCAGGAGTCCGAGTTCGACCCGAAGGCGGTCTCCAGCGCGAAGGCGATCGGGCTGACGCAGATCCGTCCGCCGACAGGGCGTGAGATCAGCAGGAAGATGGGATTGCGGTACCGCTCCTCGATGCTCTACGAGCCGGAGGCGAATCTGCAAATGGGCACCTGGTATTTGAAGCGCATGATGGATTCCCTCAACGGCAGCATCGAAGCCACGCTGGCGGCCTACAACGCCGGCCAGAGCCGCGCTGTGGCGTGGCTCCAATGGGGCGAGTTCCGTGAGCCCAGCGAATTCATCGAAACCATCCCCTTCACCGAAACGCGCAACTACGTGCAGACGGTGCTCCGCAACGCCGACATGTACCGGCGCCTTTACGCAAAGCCCACCGGTGCAGTAACCTCGACTGGTGGGAACTCCTCAGCGCAAGCAGCCCGTTCAAGCGCCGGCGTCGCCCAGCGGCCGTTCTAGATTCCGCAGCGAGCGCACGCGCTTTTTCACCGAATCTGTCATCCGTGAGATGACGCGCCTTGCCTTGCAGCACGGCGCCGTCAACCTGGCGCAGGGCTTTCCCGACTTCGCCGCTCCGGAGGCGATCAAGGAAGCCGCTCGCCAAGCCATCAGCGAGGACCACAATCAGTACACCATCACCTGGGGCGCGAAGAACCTGCGCCGCGCCATTGCGGATCACTATGCCGGCAGGCACGGACTGGATCTGGATCCGGAGCGCGAAGTGACGGTCTGCTGCGGATCCACGGAGGCGATGATCGCTTCGCTGCTTGCCACCACCAACCCGGGCGATGAAGTAGTGGTGTTCGAGCCTTATTACGAGAACTACGGGCCAGACACCTGGCTCTGCGGCGCCGAGCGACGGCTCGTGCAGTTACATCCGCCGGACTGGAGCTTTGATCCGGAGGAACTCCGCCGGGCCTTCAACGCGCGCACCAAGGCGATCATCATCACTACCCCGCATAACCCCACCGGCAAGGTTTTCACGCGCGAGGAACTCGAGCAGATCGCCGCCCTGTGCCGCGAACACGATGCTCTTGCCATCACCGATGAAATCTACGAGCACATCCTCTATGACGGTGCACGCCATGTCCCGATCATGACGCTGCCCGGAATGCGCGAGCGCACCATTTTGGTCAACAGCCTCAGCAAGACCTTTTCCGTCACCGGCTGGAGAGTTGGCTGGGTACTGGCGGCGGCAGATATTTCCGATTCCGTCCGCAAGGTGCACGACTTTCTGACGGTGAACGCGGCGGCGCCGCTCCAGCAGGCTGGCGTGCTGGCCCTGGGACTTGGTGAGGAGTTTTACCAGGAGTTGAGCCGCCACTACCTCAGCCGGCGCGATATGCTGCTGGAGGTGCTTCGCGAAACCGGGTTCCAGCCCTTCACTCCATCGGGCGCCTATTACATCATGGCCGGCATCTCCGCGTTCGGTTTCGCCGACGATATGAGCTTCGCCCGGCACCTGCTGGAGAAGGCGGGCGTGGCGGCGGTGCCGGGTTCCAGCTTCTTTGAGAACCCCGCCGATGGGGCGCACTTGATTCGCTTTTGTTTTTGCAAGAAGTATGAGACGCTTGAGGAAGCGGGGAAGCGGTTGATGACTCTCCGCGGGAGTTGATGGCGATGGCGACCCTACCATGCTTTCTGGTCGAAGATGAAGTGCGGCGCGAGGACGGCGAATCCGCTGCGGTCGAATTGGGCGCCGCCGCGGGCTCCACACTGCTGATCACGCTCGGCATCACGCGCATCATTGAACAGGAGAGCCTTGACGTCTCCTTGTGGGGTTCCGCCGACGGCGCCGAATGGAGCGCCCAGCCGCTGCTGCGCTTTCCGCAGAAGTTCTACTGCGGCACCTACTCCATGCTGCTCGACCTGAGCGAGAAGCCCGAGGTGAAGTTTCTGCGGATCCAGTGGAAGATGAACCGCTGGGGGCGCGGCGAGCCAAAGCCGCTGTTCAGCTTCTATCTCTTCGCGGAAAAGTCGGCCGTAACCGCGCTGAAGGCTGCCAACAGCTAGCCCCATTGCCGCGCAAGGCTCTTCAAAGCGAACCTCTCGAGCACGCTTGGGTGGTGAACTATTCCTCCAAATTGCCGCCCGCGGTTCTGGAGGAGTTCATTCGCCCGGCGATCCACGCCGTCCCCTCTTCCATGGCCGGGGAATTAGGATCCTGCCATATCACTCTCCGCCCAATATTGAGCAAGCCAGGCATCGGTTCCCAATGGCGCAGCCTCAAGGGTGCGCTGGAAATCGTAGCCGCCTTTGCAGAGGTGGAGGATCATGATCTGGCGATGGAAATCCTGTTGTGCCTGGGTCAGGCGTTGTGGCAGCAGTTGAGCGAGGATCGCGCGAAGGCCTACATCACGCTTCTCGCCGAGGAGATGACAGCCGGCGTGGTGGGTGAGATTGACGAGGCCGCCTGCGAGAGTAAACTCCGCCTGCTCTCCCGCCGAGGCTCCGGTTGGAGCCGGCGTTCTCTGGCCGATTACGCGATGGCGTCGTTCGCCGGTACCGCCGCCGAATATGTCCACTGCCTCTGGCACGACGTCACCGTACGCAGCGGCCCGGAGCATCTCCCACCGGAACGTTTGCGGCGCCGGCTGAAAATGTTCGCGCGATGGTTCCCGCCGGACCGCGGCTACCGTTTGTTTCCGAAGGCGAAGCAGCGATGAACGGCTTTCGTTGGCTGGCGGCGGCGGTGCTCATCGTGCACCTCAGCTTCATCCTGTGGGTGATCTTCGGAGGCTTGCTGACGCGCGGCCGGCGCTGGTTTGCCGGAGTGCATATCGCGTCGCTGTTCTATGCCATTACTCTCGAACTTGCGCAATGGGAATGTCCGCTGACGGCGGTGGAGCAGGAGTTTCTCCGCCGCGCCGGCGCGGAAGCTTATGAAGGCGATTTCCTCATCCACTACCTGGAAGCAGTGATCTACCCGGACATTCCCTTCGAGTGGCTGCGGTGGTCCGCCGTTGCAGTCTGTTTATTCAATTTATGGATCTATGCGAGGCGCGCTAAAGCCGGTTGATCAGGCTGGCAACGTAGCCGCCGCCAAAGCCGTTGTCGATATTAACGACGGTGACGTTGCTGGAGCAGGAGTTCAACATTCCCAGCAGCGCGGCCAATCCGTGGAAGCTTGCGCCGTAGCCGATGCTGGTGGGCACGGCGATCACTGGGCAGCCGACAAGGCCGCCAACGGCGCTGGGCAGCGCTCCTTCCATCCCCGCGCACACCACGGCGACGCGCGCCTGCGCCAGCCGCTCCCGGTTGGCCATCAGACGGTGTATGCCGGCCACGCCGATGTCGGAGATCGCCTCCACTTGGTTGCCCATGATCTCGGCGGTCAGCTGCGCTTCCTCGGCCACCGGGATGTCGCTCGTGCCGGCGCAGACTACAGCGATCGTGCCCTTGCCGTGCATGCTGCGGTCGCGCCAGACGCGCAGCACGCCGGACAGCGGGAAATATTCGGCTTCGGGGAACTTCTGCTTCACCAACTCGGCCGCGGCGGGCTCGGTACGCGTGGCCAGCAGATTGCCCGATTGTTCCAGCACGCGCGAGGCAATGCCGAGCACATGCTCCGGCGATTTGCCCTTGCCGAAGATCACCTCCGGCATCCCATGCCGAATGGCGCGATGGTGGTCCACTTTCGCGAAGCCAAGATCCTCGAACGGCATGTGACGCATCTGGGCCAGCGCGTCGTCAATGCCGACGGAGCCTTCGCGCACTTGTTCGAGCAGAGATTTCAGGCGATGTTGATCCATGGGTGAACTTCTATGGTATTAGAAATCGATGCGGTCGCCCAATTTCAGCTTGTGGCGCGCGATGGAGCCTGCCGCCATCTCCAGCACGTAACTGGAGACCTGGTTGCCGCCGTAATTGGGGCAGGTCTCCGGCGGGCCTGGGCAAGGAGGCGTGTCCGGCGACATTTCGACGAGGCGTTTGGATGCGTCCAACCACATGATGTCCAGCGCGATCTTGCACTGGAACATCCAGTAGGGGTTCTTGGCCGGCTCGGGGTGTATGAACAGCATGCCGCGGTCCGGCGCCAGCGAATCGCGGAACATCATGCCACGCGCCATGTCTTCCGGACGGATCATCACCTCCGACTTGATCTTGGTCCCGTCGGGCAGCGTGACCGTGCGCAGGTTGAGATCGTCCAGGGTGCCGGAGGGGGACCCGCAGGAGACCAGCAGGCACAATACGCCAACGCCGAGAAGTTTCACCATAGAATAAGAAGGAACGTGACGGAGTCCTCATTGTACGCCATCGGTCCCGCGCCGGCCAGATCGCCGCGGGAACGTTTCTTTTCCAAGCTCCGGCTGACGCTGGAGATGATCAAGTTCGAGCACTCGGTCTTCGCCTTGCCGTTCGCGCTGACGGCGGCGCTACTGGCCCGGCGGGAATCCGGGCTGGACTGGCCGGCGATGGGCGTCAAGCTGATCTGGATCGTGGTGGCGATGGTGGCGGCACGCTCGGCGGCGATGACTTTCAACCGGATTGTGGACGCGGCCATCGACCAGCGCAATCCGCGCACCAAGCTGCGCCATCTGCCGGCGGGAACGCTGACGGCCCGCTTCGCGTGGGGGTTTCTGATCGCGGCGATGGCGCTTTTTCTTGTCGCCGCTGGAATGCTGAATCCGCTGTGCTTAAAGTTGGCGCCGGTGGCGATGGCCGTCGTGCTCGGCTACAGCTACACGAAGCGGTTCACCAGCTGGTGCCACTTGGTGCTGGGGCTGGCGCTCGGCATCGCGCCCGCGGCGGCCTGGATCGCGGTCACGGGCACGCTGGACGCGCGCATCTTGTGGCTTACGGCGGCCGTGACGCTTTGGACCGCCGGCTTCGACATCATCTACGGCTGCCAGGATTACGAGTTCGACGGGCGCGAGGGTCTATTCAGCCTGCCGCGGCGGCTGGGCATCGCCGGCGCGTTGTGGGTGTCCCGGCTGCTGCACGTGGCGATGGTGGTGAGCCTGGTGGCGCTGCAGCAGAGCCTGGGGCTGGGGTCCTTGGCGGCTGCCGGAATCGCCGTCGTCGCCTTGCTGCTCATCTGGGAGCATCGCCTGGTGAAAGCCGATGATCTAAGCCGTGTCGACGCCGCCTTCTTCACCATGAATGGCTACGTGAGCGTGGTATTCTTTGTGTTTTGGGCGGCCGAGCTGGCGCTGGGCCGCTGATCGATTCCCATGCAACCTCAACTGGAAGACCGCCGCCTGCAGCCGATTCTCGATAAGGTCGGCGCGGGCAAACGGCTTGCTCCGGAGGACGGTGTTACCCTCTACCGCTCCCACGATCTGCTCGCCGTCGGCTACATGGCCAACCTCGTCCGCGAGCGGCTGCATGGCGATCGTACCTATTTCAACGTCAACCGCCATATCAACCCCACAGACGTCTGCGTCGCAAGCTGCCGCCTGTGCGCCTTCGGCAAGAAGGCGAAGGACCCGAAGGCATACACGATGTCGCTCGAGCAGGTCTGGGAAGTGGCCGGGCAAGGCTACCGCGAAGCGGTCAGCGAGTTTCACATCGTCGGCGGGCTGCATCCGGAGCTGACCTTGGACTGGTACTGCCAGATGCTGCGCGGCCTCAAGGAGCGCTATCCCGAGGTCCACCTGAAGGCGTTCACGATGGTCGAGATCGCCTACCTTGCGCAGCGTTCCCGGCTGAGCATCCGGGAAACCTTGCTGCGTCTCAAAGAAGCCGGCATGGATTCGATGCCCGGCGGCGGCGCGGAGATTTTCTGCGACCGCGTGCGGCGCATCATCTGCGATCACAAGATCACCGGCGATCAGTGGCTGGATACCGCGCGTGCCGCTCACGAGGTGGGGCTCAAGTCCAACTGCACGATGCTCTACGGCCACATCGAAAATGAAGAGGACCGCGTCGATCACCTGGTCCGTCTGCGCGAGTTGCAGGATGAGACCGGCGGCTTCGTCACCTATATCCCGCTGGCATTCCATCCCGACAACACACCCCTCCAGCATATTCACCGCACCACCGGCTTCATGGATCTGAAAAACATCGCCGTGGCGCGGCTGATGCTGGACAACATCCCGCACATCAAGGCCTACTGGATCATGATGACCGAGCGCATCGCCCAAATCGCACAGCGGTTCGGCGCCGATGATATCGACGGCACGGTGGTGGAGGAAAAAATCTATCATGACGCCGGCGCCACCACCTCACAGGTGCTGCGCCGGGATGAACTCCTGCGCCTCATCCGCGAAGCCGGACGCGAGCCGTTCGAGCGGGACACGCTCTACCGGCCGGTGGAACGCACCGAAGCCACCTTCACGGTTCTGGTCTGAACGGCCCCGATGAGAATCCTGATCGCAGGCGGCGGAGAAGTGGCCGCGCTGATCGCACGCCGGCTGAGCCGGGAAGGCAACGAGATTGTCGTCCTGGAACAGGACTCCGATCGTTGCGCGCACCTGGAAGAGACCCTCGACGCCAAAGTTGTGCGGGGCAGTGCGGCTTCCGTGGCGGCAATGCGCGCGGCGGGCATCCGCGACGCCGACATGCTGATCGCGGTCACCAGCATCGATGAAGTGAACCTGCTGGCCTGCCTGATCGCGCAGGCCGAATCGCAAGTCAAGGTGAAAGTGGCGCGGCTGCGCACCCACGAAGTCGATCATTGGCGGCGCATCTGCAAGGAATCCGGCGTCAAGATCGACCTCATCATCCACCCGGAATCGGAGATGGCGCGGCGCATCCGCCCGGTGCTCAGCGCGCCCGGCGTCTCCGACATCATCGAGTTCGCCGGCGGACGCGTCAAGCTGTTCGGCATGACGGTGGAGCGCGGCAGCTGGGTGGAGGGCAAGACGGTGGTGGACCTGGACCGCGCCGGACCACCGAAGAATTCCCTTATCGCCATGATCTTCCGCGGCTCGCAGGTCATCATTCCGCACGGCGCGCAAGTGCTGCAGGCCGACGATCAGCTCTACATCATCACCGCCGTCGATGAGTTCGAGCAGACCCTGGAATTCATGGGACTCCAGCGGCCGGTGGCGCCGGAGCGGGTCTTCATTCTTGGCGGTAAGCAGCTGGGCATTCAGCTGGCCGAGGAACTGGAGCAGCAGGGCGTCGCCGTCAAGATCTTCGAAAAGGACATGCAGCGCTGCCGCAAGATCTCCGAGATTCTCAACAAGACCATCGTCGTCCACGGCGACGGAACCGACGCCGCCACGCTGACCGACGAGAACATCAAGGGGATCGGCGCTTACCTGGCGCTGACCAACGACGATGAGGACAATCTCATCGCCTCAATGCTCGCCCGCCGCCTCGGCGCCAGAAAAGTCGTCGCGCTCATCAACAAGCTCACCTATCTGCCCATGGCGCAGAGGCTCGGCATCAGCACCCACGTCAGCCCGCGGCTCACCACCGTGGACCGCATTTTGCAGTTCGTACGCAAGGGGCGCGTCCTGTCGGTGACCACGTTCCGCGAAGAAGAGGCCGAGGCCATTGAACTCATCGCCTCGCCCGATTCCCGCTACGTGGGCCGCCAGCTCAAGGACGTTCCTCTGCCCCGCGAGGCGATTGTCGGCGCCATCGTTCGTCCCACGGGCGAAGTGATCGTGCCGCGCGGCGGGACCACGATTGAAGCCGGTGACCGCGTCATCTTCTTCACGCTGGAAAGGATTGTTCCGAAGCTGGAATCGGCTTTCCTGGCCGAGGGCCGAAGGGAACGGCGGTGATCCGGCTCGCCGGAGTCGCCCATATTCTGGGTCTCTTCTTGATCGTGTTTTCCTGCACCATGCTGGTGCCGGTCATCTTTTCGCTCGCCGCCGGCCACGGCTGGCCGGCCCCGTTGCTCTACTCGCTGGGACTCACCCTTGGCCCCGGCCTCTTGCTGTTTCTCGGTCTTCGAGCCCCGGAAACCGACCTGCGGGTGCGCGAAGGAGTCCTGCTGGTCGTCGTCGTGTGGCTGGCGGTGAGTTTCTTCGGCGGGCTTCCTTTCTACTTCACTCCCGCGTTTGATTCGATGACCGATGCGTTTTTTGAATCGGCTTCCGGATTCACCACCACCGGCGCCACGATTCTTGCCGACGTGGAGGTGCTGTCTCCGCCGGTCCAGCTTTGGCGCCACTTTTCCCACTGGATGGGCGGTATGGGGATCGTGCTGCTGGGCATCGCCATTCTGCCGCTGCTGGGAGCCGGAGGCATGCAACTCTACCGTGCCGAATTCAGCGGCGCAAAGTCGGAGAAGCTGAAGCCGCGCATCACCGAAACCGCGCTGGCTTTGTGGAAAATCTACATGGCCCTCTCGCTGGCCTTGTTCACCGCGCTGTCGCTGGCGGGCATGGAGCCGTTCGAAGCGGCCTGCCACACATTCTCCACGCTTGGCACCGGCGGCTTTTCCACGCGCACCGCGAGCATCGTCGGATTCGCCAGCCCGCTGATTGAGTACATTCTCATCGTGTTCATGCTGCTGGCCGGCATCAACTTCACGCAGCACTACCGGCTGTTCGTGGAGCGCAAGGGCGGGTCATTTTTCACCGACGTCGAGATTCGCGCCTACCTGGCGGTGGTGGCGGTGGCGACGGTGGTGATCGCCACCGGCCTGCTCGAGGGCGGCCTGGAGCCTGCGATTCGAACCGCGCTGTTTCAAGTGACCTCCATCACCACCACCACCGGTTTCGCCACCGCCGATTTCGAGCAATGGAAACCGCTCGCGCAGTTGATCCTGCTGGCGCTGATGTTCACCGGCGGATGCACCGGCTCCACCGCCGGCGGGTTGAAGGTTTCCCGCTTGCTGCTGCTGACAAAGGTCGTGAACCGCGAGTTCAAGCGCATGGTGGAGCGGCACGGCGTCTTTTCTATCCGGCTCGGCCACCAGGTGATCCCGGAGAACTCCATCCACATCCTGTTGAACCTGGTCTACTTGGCCTTCATGGTCAACTTCGCCGCCTGCCTGATCCTGGCCGCCCTCGGCGCCGATGTGCTCACCAGCATCTCCGCCGTCGCCGCCTGCATGTTCAACATCGGCCCAGGACTGGGCAACGTCGGGCCTACGGAGCACTATGGCCATCTTCCCCCTCTGGCTAAGTGGGTTCTCAGCCTGAGCATGCTCGCCGGGCGGCTGGAGTTTTACACGTTCCTGGTTGTGGCTTCGCCTGCATTCTGGCGGAAGTAGCGGTGTCAGCCAGGCCGCTCCGTGATACAATGAAAATGGTTTAAGGTGCGATGAGTGGGCGAAAGCCCACTTTTTTATTGGCCATATAGCGGAACACCAGGGCGCGTGATGAAGGCAGCCATCGTGGAAAAAGTCACCGGGATTGTCGAACGAGCCGGCCGGGCCGATGGGATCGAGCCCGTCGAAGTCCAATGGCTGGGCTCCGGTTCCCAGCGCCTGCTGCGCATCTACATCGACAAACCGGAAGGTGTCACCCACGAAGATTGCGAGCGGATCAGTGAGCACGTCGGCACCGTTCTCGACGTCGAAGATGTTGTCCCCGGAGGCGGCTACCGGCTGGAGGTAAGCTCTCCCGGCGTCGAGCGCAAGCTCACACGCCCGAAGGATTTCGAGCGCTTCACGGGTAAGAAAGTGAAACTCGTGCTGCGTGAACCAATCGCCGGGAGAAAGCACTGGGAAGGAACCCTGGCTGGTTTCCAAAACGACGTGATCCGGCTGGATCCCGGCGGAGGAACCTCCCTGGAGGTCCCGCTCGCAATGGTCAACCGCGCGAACCTGAAGTTCGACTGGTAATCCCGGAACAGAGAAGAGGCAGAATCCCTTGGCATCAATCTATCAGTCCATCGAGATATTGAGCAAAGAAAAGGGCATCGATCCGCAAGTGATCCTGGATGCCGTCAAGGACGCCATGGTGGTGGCCGCGCGGAAGCATTTCCGGACCAATGAGGATATGGAGGTGGAGTTCGAACCCAAGTCGGGCGCCATCCGGCTGTTCATCATCAAGCGCGTCGTCGAAGAGGTGGCCGACCCCCTGAACGAGCTTACCCTCGATGAGGCGCGCAAACTCGACTCGGACGCCGAGGTCGGCTCCGTGCTGCGGTTTGAGAGAGAGACCGAAGGACTTGGCCGCATCTCGGCCCAGACGGCCAAGCAGGTGATCCTGCAGAAGGTGAGAGAGGCCGAGCGCGAAACGATTCATAGTGAATACGCCGGCCGCGTCGGGGAACTGGTCAACTGCGTGGTCAAGCGGATGGAAGGCCAGGATCTGGTGGTCGACATGGGCAAGACGGAGGCCCGCATTCCGCGCAAGGAGCAAAGCAAGCTGGAATCGTTCAGCGTCGGTGACCGCGTCCGCTGCGTCATCCGCAGCGTGGAAAAATCCGGCAAGAACGCAGGCGTCATCGTCTCGCGCGGCGCCCCGGACCTGGTAGCGAGGCTGTTCGAACAGGAAGTCCCGGAGATTTACGACAACACCGTGGTCATCAAGGGTTGCGCCCGCGAGGCGGGCGAGCGGACCAAGATCGCGGTCTGGAGCCGCGACCGTGACGTCGATTGCGTCGGCGCCTGCGTCGGCATGAAAGGCATGCGCGTGCAATCGATCATTCGTGAGTTGCGAGGCGAGAAAATCGACATCATCGAATACAGCGAAGACCCCGTCACCTTCGCCACGCATGCGCTCAGTCCCGCCAAGATCACCCGAGTCGCGATCGTCGATCCCAACGAAAAGCACATGGAAGTGATTGTCGACGACTCGCAGCTCTCGCTGGCCATCGGCAAGAAGGGGCAGAATGTGCGGCTGGCCGCCAAGCTGCTCGGCTGGCGGATCGACATTAAGAGCGAGGAAGAAAAGCGTCAGGAAGTGGAAACGCAAATGGCCGCGCTGGTGGTTCCCGGCGCTCCTGTCAGCGTCCTCATGGACCACGGTCTCGGCGAAAAGATGGTGGCCAAACTCATCGAGGCGGGCGTGGCGACGGTGGAAAAACTCGGCGCCATGACGCCGGAGGAGCTGGAAGAGGTGCCCGGGATCGGCCCGAAAATGGTCGAGAAGATCCAGGCAAGCGTCATCGCCTACTACAACCAGTTTGAAGTTGCCATGGCCGGCGGCGAAGCAACCGAGCCGGTACTTCAGCCGCCGATTGAGGTCCAGCCGGCGATGGTGGTGCAGGAAGGCACGGTGGCCGATCCGCGGGAAAGCCTCGAAGCCGAGACCCTACCCGAGACGCAAATAGAGGCGGAGATTGTCGAGGAAACCGCGCCCGAGCCGGAGCCGGCTTCCGAAGAATCTGATACGATGAAACGATTGGACAAGGACGTGGAGTAAGCGGCGGACAAAAGCTGTTCGCGTATATATATGAGTAAGATACGTATCAACGAGTTGGCCCGGGAGCTTGAGGTCAAACCGAGTGTGATCATCGAGATCCTGCCGGAGTTGGGCTTCACAGAGAAAAAGACCCACTCCAGCTCGCTGGAGGAGGAGACGGCCGAAGAGATACGGCGCCGCTTGGGTCCTGAGGAAGAGCCGGAGGAGCCGCGTCCGGCTGCGAAGGGGAAAAGGAAAGCCGCGCAGGCCGAACCGGAAACTGCACCCAAAACCCGGCCCGCCAAAGAGGCCGCGGCTCCGGCCGCCGATGCGGAGATCGTGGAAGCCGAGCAAGCCCAGCCTGCCGAGCCCGAAAAAGGGGAGCCTGAACCACACGAACAAATGAAGCTTCCTCCGCGCGCCGCGGCGCCCAAACCGATTCGCCCGCCGCTGGCGGCAGCCGGCTCTCCCCAGCCTCCAACACCTTCCGCGCCACGGCCCGTTGTGCCCTCGCCCGCAGGTATGCCCCGGCTAACTGTGCCGCCTCCAGGGTCGATTCTTCCACGCAAGCCCGCGCCTCCTCCCGCCGCGCCGGCGGGTCCAAAGCCCGGGCAGATTCTCTCGGGGCCACGGCAGCCGCTTCCACAAGAAGCGGGTCCGCGCCGCGCCGCGCCGGGCAGCCCGGCTCCATCGATGCTGCCTCAGGCGATGCTGCCTCAGGCCAAGAGTTCCTCTCCTGCGCCTCCCAGCACCGTCATCGCCCCTGGCAGGCCCTCAACCGAACAACCTGCGGGCCGAAAAGATCTCGCGGGACAGCCGTCCCCGCGGCCCGTTGTGCCGCCGAGACCGGATTTAGTGGCGCGGCTCACACAGACTCAGGGCCGCTCCGCGATGCCCGGCCAGCCTGCCGCGCCAAGACCTGGATCGCCGCGAGGCGCTACTCCCGTGCCTGGCCAGCCGATTTACCGCGGACCGATCCGCCCCGGCCAGCCTCTGGTTCGCGGACCCGGTGTGCCCGCGGGTCCGTCACGCCCCGGACGTGGCCGCGGCATGCATCCCACCACGCCGCTGGCGCCCGAACAGCCCATTCCCACCGAGACCAAGCGCCAGCCCAAGTCCCGTTCCGCTCAGCAGCGCGAGAGGGAAATTGAAGAAGGCAAACTGCGGCCGATCTCCACTAAGCCCAAGGATGTGCAGGTGGAGGCCGTCAACAAGGACATCACCGTGGGTGAGGGCATCACGGTGAAGGAGCTGTCGGAAAAGCTTGGCATCAAGGCCAACATCGTCATCAAGCGCCTTGTCGACAAGAAAATCTTCGCCACCATCAACCAGACTCTCGACGTCAAAACCGCCGAGGAAGTGGCCGGCACATTTGGGGCGCAGACCTCCCGCATGAGCTTCGAGGAAGAAAAGACGATGGAGATCGAACTGGCCGAGGACGCCAGCGATCAGCTTCCGCGCGCTCCCGTCGTGACGGTGATGGGACACGTCGATCACGGAAAAACCTCGCTCCTTGACGCCATCCGCGCCACCAACGTCGCCGAGCGCGAAGCCGGCGGCATCACCCAGCACATCGGCGCCTACCAGATTCAGCACGGCGACCGGAAGATCGTCTTTATCGACACGCCCGGTCACGAGGCATTCACCCGCATGCGCGCCCGCGGCGCCAAGGTCACCGACATTGTCGTGCTGGTTGTCGCCGCCGACGACGGCGTCATGCCGCAAACGCTCGAGGCCATGGATCACGCCAAGGCCGCCGGCGTGCCCATCATTGTCGCGATCAACAAGATCGATAAACCGGACGCGCAGCCGGATCGCATCAAGCAGCAGCTAAGCGATCGCGGTCTGCTGGCCGAGGACTGGGGCGGCGAGACCGTCATGGTCCCCGTATCGGCCAAGGCCAAGCAGAACATCGAGCTGCTGCTGGAGATGATCCTGCTGCTGGCCGACATGCAATCGCTCAAGGCTAACCCCAACCGCCCCGGCGTCTGCACCATCCTCGAAGCCAAACTCGACCGCGGCCGCGGTCCCGTCGCCACCGTGTTGGTCCGCAACGGCCAGCTCAAAGTCGGCGACCATTTCATCTGCGGCACCGTCTTCAGCAAAGTCCGCGCCCTCATCAATGACCGCGGCGATGCCGTCGATCTCGCCGAGCCGTCCACTCCGGTCGAGGTGCTCGGTCTGGACGCCGTGCCGGAAGTCGGCGAGACCCTTCAGGTCGTCACCGACACCGCCAAGGCCAAGCAAATCGTCGTCTACCGCGAAGCCAAGGCCCGCGAACTGGCGATGGCCAAGAGCAACCGCGTCAGCCTGGAAACGCTGCACGAACAGCTCAAGGAAGGCGAGATCAAGGAGCTCAACGTCATCCTGAAAGCCGACGTCGGCGGCTCGGCCGAGGTGATCGGGGAGACGCTCCAGAAACTATCCAACGAGAAAGTCCGCATCCGCGTGCTCCACACCGGCGTCGGCGCCATCACCGAGACCGACGTTCTGCTGGCTTCCGCATCCGACGCCGTCGTCATCGGCTTCAACGTCCGGCCGGACCGCCAGGCCTCGGCCACCGCCGAGCAGGAAAAAGTCGACGTTCGCCTGCACACCATCATTTACGACCTCACCCAGGAGATCAAGAAGGCCATGACCGGCCTTCTGGAGCCCGTCTTCAAGGAAGTCTACAAGGGCCGCGCCGAGGTGCGCGAAACCTTCCGCATTTCCAAGGTGGGCATGGTTGCCGGCTGCTATGTGCAGGACGGCGCCCTCCAGCGCGGCTGCGAAGTTCGCGTGCTGCGCGACAACGTCGTCGTGCACACCGGTAAGATTGAAGGATTGCGGCGTTTCAAGGACGACGTCAGCGAAGTCCGCAACGGTCTGGAGTGCGGCGTTTCCCTCGCCAACTTCAGCGACGTCAAGCCCAACGACATCCTGGAAGCCTTCGTGACCGAAAAGGTCGCCAACGAAGCGTTCGTATAGTTGTCCAGGCGATTAGGAAGAGGAAGCAGATGCCTGCCATTGGCGTGCTGACGCTGGAATTGCGCATCGAACACGCTCATTCGCTCAAGGACAAGCGCCACGTGGTCAAGGGGCTGCGCGAGCGGCTCCGCAACCGCCACAATATTTCGATCGCCGAGATCGACTATCACGACCTCTGGCAACGCTCGCTGATTGCCGCGGTTACCGTCAGCTCCGACAGGCTTCGCGCGCAGCAGGTGCTGGAAGCCGTCGAGCACGACGCCGCCTCCCAGGTTGGCGGCAGCCTGGTCAACGCGCAGATGGAATGGATTGAATAACGATGGACGCGCATCGTGGCGAACGCCTTGCCGAAGCGCTCCGCAACGAACTGTCGGAGCTGGTCAATTTCGAAATGGATGATCCACGCCTCCAATCGGTGGAGGTGACCGAAGTGCTGGTCAGCCCGGACCGCAAAAAGGCCCATATCCGGGTGGCCATCCGCGGAAATCGGGATCAGCAGCTGGAGACTCTGGAAGTAATTGAAAAAGCAAGAGGTTACCTGCGCCACCGCGTCGGCGAGCGGCTGGAGATGTATCGGACCCCGGATTTCCACTTTTCCTCTGATATCGAGCCGGAAGTCCGCCAGAAAGCCGATAAGCTATTGAAAAAAATAAGGAAAGGGCGCCCCCGCGACCTCGACCCTGCCGGGACGGCAAGAAAAAATCGGCCCGACTAAAGCTTTCATGATCCTCGGTGTGGTAATTTTGTGTTTGGCGCCCGTCGCCGCCTTGGCGGGCGAGCCATTGCGCATCGAGTCGACAATCGATGCCATGGGATCCACCTACACCATTGTGGCCTATGGCGAAGATCGTTTGCGGCTGGAAAGCGCCGTGGAGGAGAGTTTCGAGGAAGTCCGCCGGCTGGACAATCTGTTGTCCAATTACAAGCCAACCAGCGAATGGAGCAGGGTAAACCGCGACGCAGCCGCGGGGCCGGTTTCGGTGAGCCTGGAATTGTTCGGCCTGCTGGAACGTTGCCAGCGTTACAGCCGCATCAGCGAAGGAGCCTTCGACATCACGGTTGGCCCGCTGGTGAAGCTCTGGGGCTTTTACAAAGGCTCCGGGCGCCTGCCGCACCGCGCTGAGATCCGGACCGTCATGGCCAGGATCGGCTACGGGAAGGTGCAGTTGGATGGCAGGAACAGGACCGTGCGATTCCTGAAAGAGGGAGTCGAACTCGACCCCGGCGGTATTGGTAAAGGCTACGCGGTGGATCGAATCGTGGAGATTTTGAAGAACAACGGTATCAAGGCGGCGCTGGTTTCCGCGGCCGGAAGCACGATTTATGGACTGGGCGCGCCTCCCAGCCAGGACGGCTGGCGCGTGAAGCTGAGGCATCCGGTCAAGGAGAACGAATACGTCGGAGAGGTTACGTTGAAGGATCTCTCCATGTCCACTTCCGGAACCTCGGAAAAATTCTTTCGCGCCGCCGGCAAAATCTATAGCCACATTTTCGACCCTCGCACCGGCTTTCCCGCTCAAGGCATGCTGTCGGTTTCCGTAACCGCGCCCAAGGCGCTGGACAGTGAAGCCTGGGCCAAGCCGGTCTTCGTTAACGGTCGCGGATGGGCACAGAAAAACAAGCCCGGTAATTTCCGGGTATTCCTTTGTGAGGACAGGTTGGAAATAGCATGCGCGTGGCTCCAATGAACAGCCGATTTCTGGAAGCCTGCCGCCGCCGGCCAACGGATGTGCGGCCGGTATGGTTTATGCGGCAGGCCGGACGGTACATGAAACAGTACCGCGCCGTACGCAAGCATCACGACATTTTGGAAATTTGCAAACGGCCGGACCTGGCGTCCACCGTGACGCTACAGCCGGTGGAGGTGCTGGACGTCGACGCGGCCATCATCTTCGCCGATCTGCTGCTTCCGGTCGAGCCGATGGGGCTCAAGCTCAGCTTCGTCGCCGGAGAAGGGCCGAAGATTCACAACCCCGTCCGCACCAGCGAGGATATCGACTCGCTCTCCATCTCCAACACCGATGATCTCGGCTATGTTGGCGAGGCCATCCAGATGGTCGTCAAAGCCCTTGCCGGCCGCGTCCCCGTCATCGGCTTCGTCGGCGCTCCGTTCACCATGGCCAGCTACATCATCGAGGGCGGCCCGTCAAAGACCTTCCTGCGCACCAAGCAGATGATGTACAAGGACGAGACCATGTGGCGCCGCCTGATGGGCAAGCTGGTCGATGTGCTCGGCCCCTACGCCTTGCTGCAAGTGGCCGCCGGTGCGCGCGCCATCCAGGTCTTTGACAGCTGGGTCGGCGCCCTTGGCTCGGACGACTACGTTCGCTACGTCGCGCCCTATTCCCGCGCGCTCATTGAGCGTATCCGCACCGGCAGCGTCCCGGTGATTCACTTCGGCACCGGCGTCAGCGGCTACTTCCGCGAACTCCACGCCGCCGGCGGCGACGTCATGGGCGTCGACTGGCGCATCAACATCGATCAGGCCTGGATGGATATCAGCTACCGCTCGGCGATTCAGGGCAACCTCGACCCTGCCGTCCTGTTCGCCCCGCTGCCGGAACTCAAGATGCGTGTGCACGAGTTGCTGAAGCGCACCGGCACGCGCCCCGGCCACATCTTCAACCTCGGCCACGGCATCCTTCCGGAGACCCCGGTGGACCACGTCAAGGCCGTCGTTGACATGGTCCGCCAATTCAAGGCCTGACGCGCTAGCCCACTGACGAGCTCGGAGTTGAGCAAGTTTGGGTCCAGCCAGGATGTTTTCTTCAGGGCAGCAATCGATGGCGCGACTGGCTGGCGGAGGCAGATGAAACGCCCGCTCACGAGGTCTGTTTTTCCAAAGGTTTCTGGTTGGATCGCTACGAGGTGTCCAATGCCGCCTTTGCCGCATTTGTCTCGGCGGGCGGCTACTCACAGATACGGTTTTGGTCCGATGACGGCTGGCGATGGAAGGCAGGCCGTCTCGGGCCCGATGAGCCGCCAGAGAGTGGATTCCAGAATCCGGATCAACCTCGTGTCCATATCGTCCAGCCCCAGATCCTTCACCGTCGCATGCAGCAATTTCGGGCTTCTTGCCAGGTATTTTCCGAACAGCATTCCCAGCACGCTCTTCCGAACCGAACCGATCTTGCTGGTCTCCGTTACGTTGCCGTACTCGAACAGAACGCGGCCCCCGGCAACCACCATCATGCCTGTCGTCTCGTGCGTCTTCAGCCAGGCGCGCAACACATCAAGCCGCGCGCTCGAATAGCCGGCGGCCTCGGCGCTTACCCACTTCTCCCATTCCGCTTCCGGATAGGTCGACCCAGACGGGAGTATGTACTCTGATGGCCTCAGGAACACCGCCGCCTGTTCCTGGCTGAAGGCCACTATCGTCAGCAATCCGATGCCCAGGCGCAGGCGCGGCATGGAGAAATCGTAACACGCAGGCCGCGCGGCAGCGCTTCACCTTGGGCCGCGCCTAGTTCAAACCCTGAACTCCTACTGTTTTTGAATAATCAGCGCGATCGGAGGCGACCACAGCGCCCTCCGGAAATCGCCGCAGTTCAGACAGCGGTCCCCGCGGCTCAGATGCCACAGATACACCTCGTAGGGATCTATCGAGTTCACCGCATCGCTGTCGTGCTCCCAATATGTCTCGTAGTTCGGGTTCAGCAGATGGTAGCGCAGCCGCGTCGGTCCCACTAGCGACGCCAAGTGGCGCAGCATCCGGATCTGGCCCAGATACATCCCGTCGGCCAGTCTCAGCTTCCGCATCGGGATGCTCGCCTTGATTAGCTTGCCTTGCCAGCCGAATGCCGAGTATGGCTGCACGTCGTAGCCTCCCGATAGCCAGCTCGGCACGTTCCAGGCCGGAGCCAGGAACAGGTAGCCGCCGGGCTTCACCACACGCCGCATCTCGGCCAACGCCCGCTCCGGGTTCGGCACATGTTCCAATACCCAGATCGTCCACAGCGCGTCGAACTCCCCGTCGGCGAACGGCATATCGGTCGCCGAGCCCACAACAAACTTCTTGTGAAAGTAACGCGCCGCCTCGGGCACGATGTCCAGGCCCGTATAATTCTCCACCGCGTCCTGCAAGTAGCCGGAACCCGCCCCTACATCCAGCACCTTCTTGTCCGCCAGATGGTATAGGCGGACGAACCCCCGGATCGCCTTCTTCACGTCGTCGGAGTGAGCGCTGACCGATTGCACATACGCCGAATCGCTCACCTTACCCGCTTCCCCGGAGTCCGCGGGCGCGTATACGTCGCTATAGAATCCGTTCGCCTTGGCGCCGGTGGGAACGGCCTGCGCCACCCGCTTCACGTTCTTCGGCTGCGGATCCCAATGGTAAGGAAAGTTGAAAAGGACGAAAACGGTGGAGAACCCGATAAACATCAGCAGAATCGTGCGCACCAGCGGTGCCCGCTTCTTTTTACCGGACATACTTCCCCTATCGGTGAGTTTTTCCCTTAACTTTACCCGCGCCCAGGCCCTCAGGACTCAAACACCCAGCGCCCCCCACCATGTGATAGTAGACGTAGGTCGAGAAGGGATTCGGGATCGCCCCCAGCGCGCGAATGCGGGCCACAAGCTCCGGGTTGATCAGCGTGCAATGCTCCAGCCGGAAGCGCGGATCGCGCCGCGGCGGTCCCGCGGTCGGCGGCGGTGTACCTCGTCGGGATCCTGCGGCGGAACGGCTCCATCGCCCGCTCACGCAATCCTCACCGTCAGCCGGCCCGATCCATCGCGGAAGAGGATGAGGTTCATATCTGGCACTTTGACGCGCAGGGTAAATTGGCCCGATTCAATTCCGGTTCCAGCCATGTTAGACTGGTCAATGAGTGGTTAATTTATGAACACAGTGAGCGCCTTTGAGGCTAAGACCTATATGGGAAAACTGCTCGACCGCGTCGCCAAGGGCGAGGAGATCATCATCACGCGGCACGAGAAGCCTGTGGCGAGGATCGTTCCCGAAGGCCGTGTGTCGGACGAGAGCCTGCGGGAGACCGTGAGGGGCCTGAGGGCACTCCGGGCGAGAATTGCAAGCCGTAAGGGGGGGCGCCGGTTGACTGACCGCGAGATCAAATCGGCTGTGAACGAAGGTCGTCGTTGAACAAGGCTTTCGTGGCGGATGCCTCCGTTGCCGTGGGATGGTGCACTCCCTCCCAGGCCTCCACGGCCACTGACGCCTTGCTCGACGATATCCTGGCTGGCAGCACTGTCGCCGTTCCCCCCTTGTGGCCCTATGAGGTAGCGAACGCTCTGCTAGTCTTGCGGCGCAGAAAGAAGCTCCACCTCGACGATTATTCAGAGGCGAGAATGTTACTGGACCGGCTGCGGATTTCGGTGGACCAGGACAGCCCGCGTCTAGCGGCAACTCGCATCGCGGATTTGGCGATGGAGCACCAATTGACGGTATACGACGCAGCCTACCTGGAACTCGCGGTCCGCAAACAGATCCCGCTTGCATCCCGCGATCAGGGCCTGAACCGGGCAGCGAAGCGGCTGGCTGTAACACTTCTGCTATAGGCCCCTGCAAGCAGTATAGGTTCTCAAGAACGCTGAACAGCTCATCTCAATCAAGAGTATTCGCCAAGAACAGAGCATCGTTTCGCCCAGTTTGGCTCCCCGGCTAGGACTCAAACACCCAGCGCCCCCCCACCATCGTGCGCTGGATCGGAATCGTGATCAGCTTCGAAGGCTCCTCGCGCAGCGGGTCGCGCCCTAGCACCACCAGATCCGCCAGCTTGCCCGGTGTGATAGAACCTTTCAGCCCTTCCTCGAAACTGGCGTAGGCGCCATGCAGCGTGCCCACACGCAGCGCCTCCTCCACCGTCACTCGCTGTGCCGCGCCCCAGACGTTGCCCTTGCTATCGGTCCGTGTCACCTGCGATTGCAGCGCCATCATCGGCTCAAACGGACCCGGCGGATAGTCCGAGGTCTGCGTCACGCGGATACCCGCATCCAGAAAACTGCGCACCGCGAACATCCGGTTCAACCGCTCGGCGCCATACTCGCGCATCTTCTCGCCGTGATAGTAGACGTAGGTCGAGAAGGGATTCGGGATCGCCCCCAGCGCGCGGATGCGCGCCACAAGCTCCGGGTTGATCAGCGTGCAATGCTCCAGCCGGAAGCGCGGATCGCGCCGCGGCGTCTCCTTTTGCAGCCGCTCATAAACGCGCAGCGTCATATCGATCGCCACGTCGCCGTTGGCGTGCGTGCCGATCTGCCAGCCCGCCATGTGCGCCTTGCGAGCCTGCTCATACAGCTCGGCCTCCGGCGTCACCAGAATTCCGTAGTCGTCCGGCCGCCCGACATACGGCTGCGACAGCCGCGCCGTCCGCTCTGAGATCGAACCGTCGCAGACCAGCTTCACCGCGCCCACCCGCACCCACTCATCGCCCAGTCCCGTGCGCACTCCCGCCTCGATCATCTTGTCCAGGTGCGCCACGCCGAGCAGACAATAGACCCGCAGCCCAAGCTCGGCCGCATCGCGCGCATCCTGATAGGCGCGCAGATCGGCAGGCGTACCGCCCGTGTCATGAACCGACGTCACACCCGCACGGTTCATCATCTGCGAAATCAGCTTCACTCCCTCGCGCCGGTCCGCGGCCGTGTACCTCGTCGGGATCCGGCGGCGGAACGGCTCCATTGCAAGCTCTCGCAACCCTCCGGTCAGCCGGCCCGCGCCGTCGCGGTCAAAGTGGCCGCCTGCCGGATCTGGCGTCTTGTCGTTCACGTCCGCCCGCTCGAACGCAAGCGAGTTCACATACGCCGTGTGTCCGCCGCGATGGTTGATGAAGACCGGATGTTGCGGCGCGGCGGCGTCCAGATCCTCCCGCGTCAGCTTGCGGCCCTCCGCCGTCTTGGTGTCGTCGTACTTGAAGCCTAGTACCCATTCCCCGGCCGGCGTCGCCGCCGCGCGCTTCCCGATCGCCGCCTGAATCTCCGCGATCGAGCGCAGGTCGCAATCCACCTCACGCAAGTGACGCAATCCGGAAGAGGCCGGGTGCGAATGCGCGTCAATAAAGCCCGGCGTCACCGTGTGGCCTCCGAGGTCCGTCTTCCTGGTCCTTGGCCCCGCCAGTCCCAGCATCTCTTCATTCGACCCCACCCCCAGAAACCGCCCGCCCCCGATCGCCACCGCCTGCGCCTTCGGCTGTGCCGCATCCACCGTATGAATGTTCCCGTTGTAGAGGATCAACTCCGGCGTGTGAACGGCCCCACGCGCCAATCCCGCCGGTAATGCAAGAAAATGCCGTCGCCGCATGGCAGGATTGTATCCCACCGCCGCGCTAAAATCAGAACTTGCCACAAGTCGTCATCGTGGGCGGCGGAATCTCCGGATTGAGCGCCGCCTATTACCTCACCAAACTGGGTGTCCGGCCCCTGCTCTTGGAACGCGCCCCGCGCCTTGGCGGAGTTATCCAAACCGAGGTCGTCAACGGCTGCGTCATTGAGGGCGGCCCAGACAGTTTCCTCGCCGCCAAACCCTGGGCGATGGATCTCATCCGGGAGCTTGGCCTGGAGAGCGAAGTGATCGGCTCCAACGATCATCAGCGCGTCACCTACATCCTCAAGGGCGGGCGCCTTATCCCGCTACCCGACGGGTTGATGATGATGGTGCCCACCAAGATCTGGCCCACCGCCGTTTCTCCGCTGCTCAGTTGGGGCACCAAGATCCGCATGGGGATCGAGTGGTTCCGCCGGCCCGGTCCCGATGCGGGTAAGGACCGTTCTGTCGCCAGTTTCATCGAAGACCACTACGGCCGGGAAGTGGTCGACTATCTCACAGAGCCGCTGCTGGCCGGCGTCTTCGGCGGCGATCCGGAACAGCTCAGTGTCGCCAGCGTCCTGCCGCGCTTTGCCGAGATGGAGAAAAAACACGGCAGCCTCACGCGCGGCGTTCTGGTGGAGGGAGGCCGCACGGCAGGCTCGCTCGGCGTCGGTTCGCTGTTCCGCACCATGAAAGGCGGGCTGGGTCAATTGGTCGCGGCGCTGGAGAAGGCCGTCGAAGGAAAAGTGGAGATCCGGCGCGGCGAGGCGGAAACGATCGAGCGTGGGGAAAAGAAGCTTCGCGTTCGTGTGAATGGCGAATGGGTGGAGACCGGCAAACTGGTGCTGGCCTGCCCCGCGCACGAAGCCTCCCGGCTGACGGCCGGCCTCGACGCGGAACTCAGCGGGCAACTTGGCGGCATCGGCTACTCTTCCTCGATGACCGTCGCGTTAGGCTACCGCAAGGATATGCTCGGACATCCGTTGAACGGCTTCGGCTTCCTGGTGCCGAAGAAAGAACGTGGAAAGATGCTGGCCTGCACATGGGTGGGCACGAAGTTCTCTCACCGCGTCCCGGAGTCACACGCGCTGCTGCGCTGTTTCCTCGGCAGCATGCTCGAAGAGTCCGATGAAGCAGTGGTACGGACGGTGCGCCAGGAGCTGCGGCAGATCATGGGCGTGAGCGTGGAGCCGGTGTTCGTACGCATCAGCCGCTGGCGCCGCTCCATGGCTCAGTACCACGTCGGCCATTCTGAACGCGTGCAGAGCATCAGCCACCGCCTCAAATCACAAACCGGCCTCTACCTTGCCGGCAATGGTTACCACGGCATCGGCTTGCCGGATTGCATTCGCATGGGCAAGGAGGCTGCCGAAAACGCGGCCGGCCTTCCCCTCCGTATCGACTAACTCGCCCCGGCCGCCTTCGCCAGCTTGGTCGCGGCATCCAAATCGAAGAAACTCTCCTTCAAAAACTGGCTCTGCATGCGGCCGCCGGAGGCGTTCTGAAGCGTGGCCACTAGCCGTTCCAGTTTCCTCATATGGCTCGTATCGCCTTCGGTCACCGAAGAACTCGAATTGAACCACAGCTTGTAGGCACGCTTGCCTTTTTCCGCTTGACGCGCGGCAACAAGCGTCTCCACCACATCCAGGTCCGGATTTTCATGCGCGCCGTTGCCGCAGAACACATAATGATCGGCGGTGACGCGCCCGCAGAAATCCGCGTCGATGTTGTGCTCGGAACCGTGGTGCTGCACCTTCAGCACGTTCACGTGCGCGCGGCCCTTGGCGTCCAGTTTGCCATGATGGTCGAGGCCTTTCAGGATGTCCTCGGCGTGGCCGTCGCCGGTTAGCAGCACGGTGGCTCCGTTCTCTTCCACCAGCAGCATGATCGACGCCAGGTTCGGAGCCGTCACCTTGCTGCGGTCACCGAGTTGCTCGGCCTGTGCCAGCAGCGGCAACAGCAGCCTGTCGACGTCGCTCTTCGACGCCATCTGGCGTTCATCCTCAAACGCGCGGCGGCGCATATCCTCCAGCGCGTTCTCGTTCCGCTCCAGCCACTTGTTCCACTCCGTGCGCAGCTTCTCGACATCCTCTTCCAATGGGCCCAGCACGCGCACGTGAAACCCCTTCGACTTCAACAACGGCGTCTTCTTGCCCACCATGATCAGCTTCCCGTTGGCTTCCGGGTTCAGCGGGATGCCCAACTGCCGGTCGCCGATGCGGTGGCTCAACTGAACGGCATCGCCCACGCTTGCCGCCAGTTCTGCGTGATGCGCGGAGAGGTCCAGCATCTCCGGCGCGGCGGAGGCCGACAGTATCTCCGCCGACTGTGACAGCATGTTCTTCAGCTTCCCCTTGTTGTCATCCACCATCTGGCTGAAGCCGTTGTGCCAGATCTTATCGATCTTCGGCGGCCGCGGCGCTTTCGGTTTCTTGTGGCCTGGGTTGCCGTTGGCCTGCTGAAACTCGTGCACGCGCCAGGCCACTTCGTCATCCAGCATCTGGAGAATGCCCCAAATGTGGTCGCGATCAATGTGCGAGATGCAGACCAGATCCAGCTTGCCGTTCTCCTCGCGGATCTCGCCCATCGACTCGGCAACATGCGCCTTATAGGAGGAGCGCATCCCGCCGTCAGCCAGCAGGCGGAAGCCGGTGGAAGATTCCACCAGCACGCAATCGCCTTTATCGGATTGAAAGACTCTGAGTTTCATGTGCGGTCCGTCCTTTCCGAGGCGCGCCGCGCCTCCTCCAGACATGCCTCAGGATTGATGACCCCGAAACCGGCGTCATTACGCCACTCGAAATTGGCTCCCGGCAGCGGGATCGCCGTGCGGTGCAGAATTCCTTCCATCTGCGCCGCGGTCAGTCCCGGCTCTACTGCCAGCATTAAGCCGACGACCCCGCAAACAAGCGGGCTGGCCATGCTGGTTCCGGTCATGCCCACCCAAAGATCGTCGGGACCGGCAAAGCCGTTGGCGGCTACGATATCGGTCCCCGGCGCCGCGACATCGGGCTTGGTGCGCCCGTCGCGGGTCGGTCCCTGGCTGGAGGTGATGTTGATCTTCTCCTTCACCGAATCGAGATTCGCCACCGAGATTACGCGATGCGTGCAGGCCAGCGAGCTCACCGAGGAGTCATCCACATTCGATGCCTCCGTGAAGAAGGAGGGGAAGTTCCACGCCTCGCGCGGCCCAACTCTGCCCCGGCGGCGCGGATCGTCGCGCTCGATCCAGCCGTGGTAGCGGCCGTCGCGAACTTCATCTCCATGCAGCCGGATCGTCCACGTTCCGGCCCGAACGCCGACGATGGCGCTAGGATCCAGCCGCGGACTCAAATACACCGAAATGTAATTGGCGCCGTTGGCCGGATGATACAGCTCGTTGTAGACACTAAGGAAGCTGCCGTCGCTCAGCTCGCGGTTCTCGATGAACTCCCGCGGATGAATCGGCCCGATGAAGTTGCCGCCCGGCGGCCGCACGGATACCGAGAAGCGGTCCTGCGCGCTGTACCAGATCTCCAGTTCGTTCTCCGAAATGTCCATGATGCCGTTGCCGACCACCACTACCTCGATATCGCGCGTCAGGCCGGCGCTCGGCACACGGCCCGAAGTGTGGATGCGGCCCATGATCCAGCCGAAATCATCCGGCGTCTCCCCTTTCTCCTGGCCCGCATTCCCAGCGGCTGCGCAAACAGCTCGTCCGGGAATGGCGAGCGCCGAATCGATCCACCGGCTGATCGCGTTGCTGCCGTCATGCGCATGGCCGTTGGTGCCGAGGCTGATGTTCACACTCAGCCGCAGCTTCATTTCCGTCGCCAGTTGTACCAGGTAATCCACGGCCAAGGCCAGGCGCGTGGAATCGAAGAACGATTTGCGCCGGTCGAAGTCGTCCTCGGTCAGGCTAATCAGCACAGCCGCGATCGGGGAGCGCCGGCAGACGCCTGCATTCCCTGCCGCTGTGCTGGCCACGTGTGTGCCGTGTGAGCCGGGATCCATCTGCGACTGCGGCTCCAGCTCCCACGCCGGAAGACTCGAGGAGGCCTGCAAGGCGGCGTTCATGTGCTCCTGCCTGATCTCGGAGCCGAAGTGGAAGGCGGCGCCCGCCGGCGCGGGGCGCGTTGTGCCGCCCTGGTCCCAGATGCGGACAAAGCGCGTCGTTTTCTTGTCCGCGCTCAGAAAATCCGGATGCGAGAAGTCGAATCCCTGGACATCGATGATGCCCACAAGCACACCCTCGCCGTCCTTGTGGCGCGTTGAGTCTCCGAATTTCCGTAGGGAAACCGCTGGCGCCGCGATGCCGGTGGCCGTCACTAACGGCTCCGGCTGGCGCAGCGGCTCACCCAGCTCCACATGCGTGACATTGGGATTGTCCGTGATCTCCTTCAATTGGTCCATCGTCACCGAAGCGACAGCCAGGTTCCGGCGGCGGCTTTGCTCGCCGGGGAACCGGTCTCCGTTCTCCAGTGCCGCCGCCGTGCGGATGAAGACGTTCGCCTTCACCCCCGTTGCCAGTTTCTTCTGGGTCTCGATCTTCGGCGGCGCCACTTCCAGCGCCGCGGCCGCAATCCCGGCTCCCCGGGCGGGCGCGATCGATTTCAAAGTCTGCTCATCGTCGACGGCGATAGAGGAGCAATGCTCACTGCGTAGCGTGTTCACTTGCGTGCTGCCGTTGGCGATCACGCGCAGCTTGGGATGCAGCTTCCGCTGCTGTTTTCCAACCAGTTTTTCCGCGGGCATGAATTCTCTCCGAATCTGTAAGAAACACCATTGAATTTCCCGCTTTATGCCGCGTAATTCCCCGGCACTCTCCAGCGGGAAAATGACTGGCCTCAATATACCTCCCCCGTTCAAATAATGCAAAGCCCGGCTTCGGGTATGATCGTGTAGTCATGAAATGGAGCCTGGGATTTCTCGCGCTGGCCTGCTTTGCGCAAGGCGAACCGTCGTTGCTGCTGGAAAAGAAGATGCTCGTACAAATCGAGAAAGCGGACGCCGCGCTGGATGGCGTGCTGGGCGTGGCGGCGATTGATCTTGAGACCGGCCGCGTCATCTCCTACAACGGCGGCACGGCTTTTCCGCAGGCCAGCTCCATCAAGATTCCGATCATGATGGCAATGTTCGAATCGGCCAGGGAGGCCCGCTTCCCCTTTACCGGCAAGCTGACACTCACCGAAAAAGATGTAGCCGGCGGTAGCGGCCACCTCAATGCGCTGATCGCCAAGGCGCCGCACACCCTGACGGTGCTGGATCTGGTCACGGCGATGATCGAAACCAGCGACAACACCGCCACCAACAAATGCATCGCCATGGCCGGCATGGATCGCGTCAACCGGATTCTGAACCGGCTCGGCCTGGCCAACACGCGACTTCAACGAATCATGATGGACACCGCGGCGGCCGCAGCGGACAGAGAGAACATCTCGACGCCGCTCGAAATGGCCCGGATGGTGGAGATGATCTACCGCGGCACGGCGGCGCATCCGGACGATTGCCGCAAGATGCTCGAGATTATGAGCCTCGTGAAAGGCGGCATGCGCAAGGCCGTGCCCGCCGAAGTGGCGATCTCCTCGAAGACCGGCAGCGTCACCGGCGTGCGCTGCGAAACCGGCGTTATCAAGCTCCCCGGCAGGCCCTTTGTGCTGAGCGTCACTTCCACGTTCCTCGGCTCCCAGCAGATCAACCCCGTGGAGGAGGTGACGCGCATCGTCTACCACTACTTTGAGCGTCTCTCCCGCGCTAACCGCTACGGCCACCAAGTACAATAAATCACTATGGAACTGAAAGGTAAGAAAATCGCCATTCTCGTGGACCAGCTCTATCAGGAGATGGAGGTCTGGTACCCGCTCTACCGGCTCCGCGAAGCCGGCGCCGAGGTCGTCACCGTGGGCGCGCAGGCGGGCCATACCTACCCGAGCAAGCTCGGCTATCCTTGCGTCTGCGACAAATCCTATGACCAGGTTTCGGCCAACGATTTCGACGGCGTCGTCATTCCCGGCGGTTTCGCGCCGGACCATATCCGCCGTCACGCCAAGGCCAACCAGTTCGTCGCCGACATGAACAAGCAGGGCAAGCTGGTGGCGGCCATCTGCCACGCCGGATGGGTGCTCTGCTCCGCGCATGGCATGCTCAAGGGCCGCCGCGCCACTTCGTTTTTCGCCATCAAGGACGACATGGTCAACGCCGGCGCGAAATGGGAAGACGCTGAAGTGGTTGTCGATGGCAATCTGGTCACCTCGCGCAAACCGGATGACCTGCCGGCCTTTTGCCAGGCGACGATTCAAGTGCTGGTGGGTGCTCCGGTAGCCGCATGAGACCCTACATTCTGCTGTTGCTGACCGCGGCGCTGGCCGCGCAGGATCATGCCACGCGCGAGAACTGGCCGCACTACGGCGGCCAGCACAGTTCCTGGCGCTACAGCGCGCTCAACCAGATCAATCCTTCCAACGCGAAGAAGCTGATCCCCATCTGGACCTTCCAGACGGGCGACTCCGAAGGCGGACTGCAATCGACGCCGGTAGTCGACAACGGCGTAATGTACGTCTCCACCGCGCACAATTGGGTCTACGCGCTCGACGCCGCCACGGGCCGCCAGCTGTGGCGTTACATTTTCCCGTTGCCGAAAGGCTTCACCACGTTCTACGGCCCGCATTCGCGCGGAGTGGTGGTCGGCCATGGCTTGGTTTACATGGGCACGCTCGACAATCATGTCGTCGCGCTCGATCAAAAGACGGGGCGCGAAGTCTGGCGCGTCAACGTCGAGGATGCCAATCAGTGCGGCTGCAACATCACCGCCGCGCCGCAGCTGGTGAAGGACAAGGTGATCGTCGGCGTCACCGGAGGCGACTCCGCCCACCGCGGCTACATCCATGCCTTCGACGCGCGCACCGGCCGTCTCGCGTGGCGCTTCTGGACCATCCCCGGGCCGGGCGAAAAAGGCAACGAGACTTGGGCTGGGGAGAGCTGGAAATATGGCGGCGGCTCCACCTGGATGACCGGGTCGTATGATCCGCAGCTGAACCTGATCTACTGGAGCGTCGGCAATCCCGCGGCCGATTTTTATGGCCGCTCGCGCAAGGGCGACAACCTCTATACCGATTCAATGGTGGCGCTGGATGCCGACACGGGCAAGCTGAAATGGCATTTCCAGCAGATCCCGCACGACGTCTGGGATTTTGACACAGCCTACGAGAATATTCTGCTCGACCTGCCGGTGGACGGCAAGCCGCGCAAGCTGCTGGTCAACATCAACAAGGGCGGTTTCACCTGGGTGGTGGACCGCGCGACGGGCGAGTTTGTCTCGGGCTACCCGATCGTGAAGAACATCAACTGGATTTCGGGCGTCGACAAGCAGGGCCGCCTGGTGGGTCGCAACGAACCGGTCGTGGGCCAGACGAAGTTCCTTTGCCCGGCCATCGGCGGCGGGCGCAGTTGGAACCAGGCCTCCTTTTCCCCTCAGACAGGCTGGCTCTACACGACCGCGATTGAGTGGTGCCAGGACGTCACCTCGATGGAAGAGGAGCCGCGCGAAGGCCAGGTCTTCTTCGGCGGCGTCTTCGAGATGCGACATCCGAAGGACGGGCCTGCCTATGGTCACCTGGATGCCATCGATCCCGTGACAGGCAAGGTCCACTGGACGCTGAAGAACAAGTACCCGCTGCTGGCATCGGTACTGACCACCGCCGGCGGCGTGCTGTTCACCGGCGACCCCGAAGGCCACTTCTTCGCGCTGGATGCCAAGACGGGCAAGAAGCTATGGAGCTATCAGACCGGCAGCGGCAACCGCGGATCACCGATCGCCTATTCGGTGAAGGGGCGGCAGTTCGTCGCCACGCCGTCGGGATGGGGTTCGGCGCTGGCCGGACTGCTTGTGCAGTTGTGGCCTGAGGCGGAGCGCTTCCAGCCCGGTTCCGCCATTCACGCGTTCGCGCTTCCGGAGGAGGGTCAATGAAAGCCGCAGTAGTGTTTCTCGCCTTGGCCTGCGCCGCCGCCGCGGCGGATGCGGATATAGGCGCCACCGTCTTCCGCCAGTCCTGTGCCGTCGGTTACTGTCACGGTTCGGGCGGCGCGGCGGGGCGCGCGCCGAAGATGCTCGGCCGCGTCTTCGACTACATGTACGTCCACAAGGTGACCAGCGACGGAATCCCCAACACCGGCATGCCCGGCTGGAAGGACCGCCTCAGCGTTGTCGAATTGAATGCGGTGGTGGCCTACGTGGTCCGTATCTCCGGCGGAGTGGTTCAGGAGGGCGTCAACACGGGTGTATTGGCCGGAAAGCAGCTGCCGCAACAGCTGCGCCAGAGCAAGGAGCTCTTCTTCGACGCCGTGCGCGCCGTTCGTTGCAGCACTTGTCATTCGCTCGAAGGCATCGGCACGCCGGTGGGCCCCAACCTGGCCTCGGCCTACGACGTGAAGCTCATCCGCGAAGGCAAGCCCGCCACGGTCCGCAAGGCGGCCATCGGCGGCGACTCCTTCCCCGCGCTGCTGGTGGAGACCAAGGACGCCTGGACTACTTTGTACGACCTGAGCGTCGCGCCACCCGTCCTGCGCACGGTGGCGCGAGGCGACGTCACCTGGTCGGGCGGCTCCGGCTGGAGCCACGCAAAGGCTATCGCCCATTACAAGGATGGCGAACTAGCGAAGATCGCGGCCTATCTGGCCTGGCTTTCGACCAACTAGCCCTTACTTACGCTGCCAGGGATCGTAGGTACCGACGTTCCAGATGCGGCCCTCCAGGTCGCGGCAACTGAAGCCGCGGCCGCCATACGGCTTGTCCTCGATATCAATGATGAATTCCGCGCCCGCCTCCTTGGCGCGCGCGTAGACGGCATCGGCATCTTCTACGATGATGTTGTCCGAGCGGGTCTCGAAGCCGCCCAGCTCATCGGGCTGTTTCAGGTACTTGCTGCTGGAACCGCCGCCGGAACCCAGCATCACCATGCCGCCGCCGAGCGTGAGTTCCGCATGTAGGATCGTGTTGTTGGGTCCCTCATGGACGGCGTGCTTTTCGAAACCAAACACGCGGCAGAGCCATTCGATTGCCTCCGGAGCGTTGCGGTAGAGCAGCCCAGGGATGATACGGGAGCGTGTGCGGTCTGACATGGCTAGCTGCTAGGCGCTAGACGGATTCGCCATCCTCATGCGGGCGGAAACGGCGCGCGCCCGCTTCCGGCTTCTTGTAGCGCTCCACCTTGGTGCCGGTGGGGCCGCCCTTGGTGCGCGACAGCAGCGTCTTCATCTCCGTGGGCGACATCTTCTGGAGTGTCTTCACCACCAGGACGTTCTCTTCCAGCTGCTCGACGGTCTCGACGCCGCTGACCAGCGTGTCGATGTCATGGCTCAGGCTGAAGCGCAGGCACTCGGGGATCGAGGCGATCTTGTGCTGCGTGATCCCGCCAATGGCGTTCGACTTCATCGCGATCAAGCCGAGCCCCTTCTTGCGGGCGTTGGGTAGGAAGTTAGTGATGAAGCTCAGGTAGTGCGGGTCCACCAGGTTCACCGGATGCTGCACGGTTTCCCAGCCGCCGTAGCCGTCGAGCAGCCGCTGATGCACGGTGAAGTCGTGGTGGCCGGTGAAGCCGATGTGGCGGACCTTGCCTTCCTTCTTCGCCTTGACGAAGGCTTCCAGCGACCCGTTGGGGCCGAAGATCTTATCGACCTCTTCATGGGTGGCAACCTCGTGGCACTGCCACAGGTCCAGGTAGTCTGTCTTCATGCGCTTGAGCGTTTCCTCCAGCTGCTTCATGGCGCCGTCGCGGTCGCGGAACTGCGCCTTCGACATGAGGATCACCTTCTGGCGGCGTCCACTGGTGAGCGCCTTGCCGTAGATCTCATCGCTGCGGCCGTCGTGATACTTGTGGGCGCTGTCGAGGAAGGTGACGCCGAGATCGATGGCCCGCTGGATGATGCGGATACCCATCTCCTCGCCCTTGACGGCCATGTGGAAGCCGCCGAGGCAGAACTTGGAGACTTTCAGCCCGCTCTTGCCGAGCGTCGCCACCGGCATTTCGTTGTTGGCGAGCGCGCTGGCGTTGACTCCCAGCGCGGCGGCGGTGCTTTGCAGAAAGGTGCGTCTCTTCATGGCTTCTACTTTAGTACAGTGGCCGTTTGAATCGCATCCAGGCGCGGATAGGTGCGGTCGAGATAGACGTTGCCTTGCAGCTCGATCTGCGTCGGATCCGGCCCGCCGCCGCGTGGGGCCACCTCGCCGTAGGCGAAATAGAGCTTCTCCACCACATCCATCCCTTCGACGACTTTGCCGAACGGGGCGAAGCCGGTGGAGTCGAGCATGGCGTTATCGGCCAGGTTGATAAAGACCTGCGTGGTGCGCGAGTTCGGGCCGAGCTTGGCGTAGCTGATAGTGCCCTTGCGGTTCTTTTCCTTCAGCGGATCATCGGGAATCTGCGCCGAGCCCCACAGCTGCTGGAGCTTCGGATTGCCGTTGATGCCGAACTGGCAGACGAAGCGCCGCACGACGCGGTGGAAGCGCACGCCGTCGTAGAACTTGGCCTGCACCAGCTCAAAGAAGTGATCGGCGCCGTGCGGCGCCCATTCGCGATGGACCTCGATGGTGAAGTTGCCCTTCGATGTTTCGAATCGAACCTTGTAGTTCTCCGGCGGTTTCTCCGGAGGCGGCGGGGCGGCTTTCTTTTCTACGGTCTTCTCGCCGGCGCAGCCGGCAAGCAGGGCAAGCATCACAATCAGCAGACTATTTCGCATCGCGCCAATTATCTCCCGCGCCGGTTTCGGCCACCAGCGGCACTTCCAGTTCATGGGCAGCTTCCATCTCCCTTTGCGCGATCCGGCGCAGCTCGTCGAGCTCCTCCGGCGGCGCCTCAAAGACCAACTCGTCATGCACCTGAAGCAGCATGCGCGATTGCATCTTCTGCCCGTCCAGTTTGGCTTGAATGCGGATCATGGCGCGCTTGATCAGGTCGGAGGCGGTGCCTTGCAGCGGCGTGTTGACGGCGGTGCGTTCGGCGAAGCCGCGCGCATTGGGGTTGCGCGAGTTGATATCGGGGATGGGGCGTTCCCGTCCGAAGAGGGTACGCGTGACGCCGGTGCGCTGGACCTCGGAGATGGTCTCCTCGATAAAGCGTTTCACGCCCTTGTAGCGTTCGAAGTAGCCGCTGATGTAGCTCTCCGCTTCCCCACGCGTGATGCCGAGCTGTCCGGCCAGTCCGAAGGCGCTGAGTCCGTAGACGATGCCGAAATTCACGGCCTTGGCGTTGCGGCGCAGTTCGGGGGTTACCTCCAGGGGCGCGACGCCGAAGACCTCAGCGGCGGTGCGCGTGTGGATGTCCTCGCCGCGCCGGAAGGCGTCGACGAGAACAGGATCGCGGGAGAAGTGGGCCAGCAGGCGCAGCTCGATTTGGGAATAGTCGGCGACGACGAGCTTCCAGCCGGGTTCGGGCACAAATGCGGCGCGGATGCCGCGGCCGAGTTCGGTGCGGATGGGGATGTTCTGGAGATTGGGATTGGAGCTGGAGAGCCTGCCGGTGGCGGCGCCGGCGAGATTGAAGGTGGTGTGCAGGCGGCCGGTGGAAGGATGAATGAGCGCGGGCAGCGCGTCGGCGTAGGTGCCCTTCAGCTTGGCGAGCTGGCGGTACTCGAGCACGAGCCGGGCGATGGGGAACTCATCGGCCAGCGTCTCCAGCACGTCGGCGGCGGTGGAAGGCGCCTTCTTCTTGGAGCGGGTGAACGGAGTGGGAAGGCCGAGGTCGTCAAACAGAACCTTGCTCAGCTGCTGCGGCGAGTTGATGTTGAAGACCTGGCCGGCGATCGAGTAGATCTCCTGGCTGAGCCGCTCGATCTCGGATTCCATGGCGGCTGACATCTCGGCCAGTGCGGCCCGCTGGATGCGGATGCCGGTGCGCTCCATCCGCGCGAGGATGGAGGCCATAGGCAGATCGATGGTCTCGTACAGCTCGCCGAAGCCGCGCTCATCGATCTCCCCAGCAAGCCGTCTGGCAAGCTCAATGAGGTTGGCGGCGGCCTCTTCCACGGCCGGGCCGGGCTTGCGGTTGAGGTAGCGGCTGGCAATCACGTCCGGTGCGCTGGAGCCAGGATCGGCGGAGAGCAGGAAGGCGTAGAGCATGACGTCGGCGGTGAAGCCGCGGGCTTCGATGCCCTTGCGGGCAAGCTCGACCATGAGAGCCTTCGAGTCATGGGCGATCTTCGGGCGGGAGACATCTTCCAGAAGAGGTTTTGCCTCGGAGAAGAACTCCGCGTCCAGCCCGATTCCTTCGCCGGCATGCGAGGCGAGTCCCATGCGCTCGATGGCGAGCAGGCCTTCGCCTTCCATGCCCAGCGCAACGGCGACGGGCGCATCCTTGGGCAGAGCGGCGAGCCAGTCCGTCAGTTCCTGTTTGGAGCCGATCAGGCGAAGCGAGGGGGCTTCGGAGGGCTGCGTGGCTTTCAGTTCCTTCAGCAGGCTGAAGAATTCCAGCTCGGTGAAGAGTTCCCGAAGGGCTTCCTCGTCGGGCTGGCGGCCGGCGAGGGCTTCCAGGTTGTACTCGATGGGAACGTCGGTGGCGATGGTGGCCAGGCGCTTGCTCAACTCGATCTGTGGGCGGTGGTTCTCCAGGCTCTCGCGGTAGCTCTTGCGCTGGACTTCGGCGGCGCGGTCCATGGCGGCTTCGACGCTGCCGAACTCGCGGATGAGGTCGCGCGCGCCTTTGTCGCCGATGCCGGGGGCGCCGGGGATGTTGTCGACGGAGTCGCCCTTGAGTGCGAGCAGGTCGGCGACTTGGGAGGGCGCGACGCCGAGGAACTCCTCGACCTTGGCCGGGTCATACCATTCGTCGTTCTTGGCGGGGTTGACCATGCGGACGTGGTTGTTGACCAGTTGCAGCATGTCCTTGTCGGAGGAGACGATGACCACTTCGCAGCCGGCGTCTGCGGCGCGGCGGGCGAGCGTGCCGATGACGTCGTCGGCTTCGTAGCCGGGGAATTCGAGCACCGGAACCTTCATGGCATCCAGCAGGCGGCGGACGTAGGGGATCTGCTGAAGAAGCTCGTCGGGAGTTTCGGCGCGGTTGGCCTTGTAGTCGGCGTACTCCTGCTCGCGCAGGGTCGGGCCTTCGCTTTCAAAGACGGCGGCGACGTAGGCGGGCTGGTGCTGGTCCAGCATGCGGCGAAGCATGTTGTGGAAGATGAAGACGGCTTCGGTCTGGAGGCCGCTTTGCGTGCGCATGGGAGGCGCGGCGGAACGGGCACGGGCATGATAGGCGCGGAAGAGGAAGCCGAAGCTGTCAAAGAGAAACAGGCGTGCGGCCATGTCCCCTCATCATACTGCGGCCCTCATTGCGGCCAGCATTTCTCGCGCATCGTCTGACTTGGCGTCAGCGGCCTCGCGCACCAGAAATCGCCGGAGCGTTTGGCAGCGCTCTTCACCGATCCTTGCGGCAGCATGCGGCATAAGCTTTTCATAGCTCCGCTCCGGAAAGTTAAGCCGTTTCATGACCCGGATCAGCCTGGCGCATTCCTCCGCGTCCACCAACCCCTTCGCCTTTGCCTGCCCCAGCGCCACCCGAAGATTCACCAGCGGAACCGACAGCGGGCGGTACGTGTCCGGACAATAGTGGAGCGCCACCTCGTCGTCGCCAGCCGCTGCCGGGCGCCCTCGGTTAGTTTCAGCCGCAGCTTGTCGAAGATGTCCTGGCTGACGTTCTCCTGCACCGCCGCCAGGTCCGTGATCTTCCGGTTGTAACGCTGCCCCCAGATCTGCATCCCGGAGCCGACATCCACCAATTCCACCTGGAGGCTTAGCGCATCCCCGAGAAGCGACACCGTCCCGCTGACGACAGCCTGAACATCCAAGTGGCTCCCAGCCTGTTGCGGGTCGACAACCGTGCCCTTGTAGCGCTGCACCACGGAACGGGCGGCCACCTGAAGGTTAGGCATCCTGGACAGATCCAGCAACAGCGAATCGCTGATTGCTTCGATCATATAGTCGGTCGAAGGATTCGGCGTCATGTTCCGGAATGGGATTACGGCGATTCTTTGGATCGGCTTCGGAGACAGCCAATAGTAAGCGGTCACCCTGATCACCGCGGCCAGCACCGCCAGCCCCGCGTACTTCAGCCGCCGCGGGAACCGCCGCGGCGGGGAAACCGCTTCCACCTGCCGGGAAACGTTCGCGATGGCGTCGAAGCCGAGCATAACAAGGTCGGCGGTGGAGGAGTGCTCGATCGTGGCGTTCTCCAGGCCCTGCTCGCCTTCATAGGGAACCGGCCAGATGTTCTTCGAGGTGATGGGGAGGCGGCCTTCGGCGACCATTTGGTCGAGCTTGCCGACGGCCTGGTCCATGCGGTCGGCCGGGTAGCAGGCAAAGACGGAGATGCGGGCGTCGTCCCATTCGGGATGGCCGGTGAGGATGCAGGCGAGCAGGATCATGAGCGGCGCGTTGGCGTAGTCGTCCTCGGTGATCCAGATGTGAATGTTCTTGCGGTAGCCGAAGCGGACGGCCGAGGAGCGGATCATGCAGACATTGAGTTTGAGCTCGGCGGCGGTTTGCGCGCCGTAGGCGATCTCGCGGATTTGGTCGTAGCCATCCTTGGGGGATTCGAGCAGGACGGTGTTGTTGCGCATGCCGGAGATGGCGGGGACTTGAAGCATGGAGCTGAGGGCGGTGGGGAAGTCGGGCGCGATGATGGTGTCGACGAAGACGCCGGCGCCGGAGATCTGTGTGCGCTGGATAAGGTCGTCGAGGATGCGGCCGGCGTACTGGTTGGAGTCCGAGGAGAGTGTGCCCTGAACGAAGTGAATGAACTGGCCGAAACCGTGGCGGTGGCAGATCCAGCGCAGCAGATCAAAGTGGCCGAGGCGTGAGGCGGAGTCGCGGGTGACGGCGAGGATGGAGGGGCGCCAGTCGGGTGTTGCGCCGGCGGCGCGTGACTTCTGGACGGCGATGTGGAGGCGGCGGGTGAGCTGGAAGACGACGCGCTGGATGATGACGGCGAGGGTGCGCTCGCTCTTACGCGTGTATTGGAGCCCCTGGTAGATGCCGATCATGATGACGATGGAGACCAACGCATATAGCGGGCTCATCTGGAACATCATCATGAAGCGTGGCCGAGGATGATGAGGAGAATGGAGCCGCCCAGACCGAGGTGGCCCACGGCGTAGCCGAAGCGGAGGAACATGACGGCGCCGAGGATGGTGGAGATGGCGGCGAGCAAGACCGGCGCGGTGCCGAAGCCATGCCCCTTGCCGGCGAGCGGTTCAGCGCGCGGGCCTTGTGTTTCCTGCGGGCGAAGCCGGAGGCTTTCCAGGCGGGCGCGTAGCTTCATGGCGACTCCTTGGAGTGGAAGGCGGCGAGGCGGGGCGCCTTGACCTCATGCTCCCAGTTGAGGAGCAGCTTGCGCATGCGAACGGCGGTTTCCGGTTGTGTGGAGAGCAGGTTGTTCTGCTCGGACTCGTCGGTTTGAAGATTGTGGAGGGATTCGGTCTGGCCGTCGCGGACGTACTTGGTGTCGCCATCGAGCGCGGCCCAGCGGCGGTTGTCCGCGCGTTTGTAGCGCCAGAAGAGGGTTCGCAGGAAGGGGGTACGCTTGCCGGTCAAGACGGGAAGCAGGTCTACGCCATCGAGTTTGCGGGATGGCTTGGTTTGAGCGGCGGCGAGAATGGTGGCGGTGAGGTCCATGCTGATGGCGGATTGGGAGGTGGTTCTCCCTTCGGGGATGACGCCAGGCCAGCGCATGAGGCAGGGGATGCGGATGCCGCCTTCCCAGGTTGAGCCCTTCGCGCCGCGGAGAGGGGAGTTGCGGCTGCGGTTATAGCCGCCGTTGTCGCTCTTGAAGATGACGAGGGTGTTGGAGGCGGCGCCCATCTTGTCGAGCTGATCGAGCAGCGCGCCGACCTGATGGTCCATGCGTTCGACCATCTGCGCGTAGGTCTGGCGGGTGCCTTCATTCCATCCGCCACTGACGGGGCCAGTGGTTGGACCTTGGAGCGGGGTGTGAGGAGCTGTGAAGGGGACGTAGAGAAGCCAAGGCTTGGCGGAACGCTTACGGAGCCAGGCAAGGGAATGATCGGCGATCAGATCGGTGAGATAGCCTTCGCGTTCGGCGGATCTGCCGTTGTGATAGAGGACTCGGTCACCACTCTCTTCGCGGTGGGTGAAGTAGTCGGCATTGCCGCCGAGGATGCCGAAGTATTCATCGAAGCCGTGGCGGTTGGGGGAGAACTTGGCGGGGTAGCCGAGGTGCCATTTGCCGATGCAGGCGGTGTCGTAGCCGGCGGACTTGAGCATGCGGGCGAGCGAGGTTTCCTCTGGCGGCAGGCCGAGTTCGCCGCGGGAGGCGAGCCATTCGGCTTCGTCATAGCGGCCGACGTTGCCGACGCCGATGGCGCATTCCAGGCCGCCGACGCGCTGCTGGTAGCGGCCTGTAAGGAGCGCGGTGCGCGTGGGCGTGCACTCCGGAGCGTTGGCGTAGCAGCGGGTGAAGCGGACGCCGCGGTGGCCGATGGAGTCGATGTGCGGGGTGCGGATATCGGGGCAGCCGTAGGAGGAGAGATCGCCGTAGCCGAGATCGTCGGCCATGATGAGCAGGATGTGGGGGCGCGGGGCGGCGGGCAAGGCGGCGGCGGTGGCAGAGAGCAGGAAGGCGCGGCGAGAGGCGGCAATTGCCACTGGAATCCAGTATACGGTGTTCACATACAATAGCTGGTGATGACTTATATGAAGAAGGCGGCGATTTGGGTCTTGGCGGGCATGCTTGCGGGCGTGCCGGTGGCGGCGCAGAAGCGGCCGGTGGGAGCGGAGGATCTGGTGCGGATACAGGCGGCGGAAGGGCAACGGGTGAGGCTGGCGACTGACCGGATGAACGCGTTGCGTGGGGAGTTCGGGTTGAGTGAGGCGCACCAGCTTGAGTGGAGAAGCGCGCTGACGGACCTGTATGGTTTGACGCACGTGCGGTACGGCCAGATTTACAAAGGAGTGCGAGTGCTGGGCGGGTCAGCGATCGTGGTGATCGATGAGCAGGACCGGCTGCTGCCGCCCGCGCTGAAGCTGTTCGCGGACGTGAACATGGAAGTGACGCCGGCGGTGGATGAGGCGGCGGCACGGGCGTCGATCGCGCAAGAGGCGGGTGTGGGCGAGGTGGAGCCGAGCGTGCAGGTGAGGCTGGCGATCCTGCCGGAGCGGGTATTGGTGTTTACCGGGGACCTAAGCAAGCGTGTGTTGTTGGACACGGCGGCGATGGAGGAGCACCAATGGGTGACGCAAGGCTACCGGTTGGTCTGGTATGGGCTGTCGTCGGTGATGGATGCGTCGCCGGACGCGCGGGAGCCGATGGGGTGGCTGGTGGACGCGACGACGGGAGTGGTGCTGCGGCGGTGGACGCTGCGGGTGAATCAAGGGCCGCAGCCTGCGTTGGGCCTGGGCCAGTCGCTTTTCCATGGAACGGTTCAACTGAACACGGCGGTGGATGCGCAGCCGCAGCAGTTCGAGTTGACGGATTTGACGCGCGGCGGGAACAGGGTGCGCAATTTGGACAATCAAACGAGTGTGAAGAGCGCGGCGGCAGCGGCGTTCCGCAACAGCACGAACAGTTGGGGAGATGGGAGGAGGTATGAGGCATCCAGCGGCAGCGCGTCGGCCAACGGACAGACGGCGGCGGTGGACGTGGCGTTTGCGGTGGAGCGGAGCTGGGACACGTTGCGGAACCTGTTCGGACGCAGCGGGCTTGACGGGCGCGGGACGCGGATCGATACGCGGGTGCACTTTGGGAGTAGCTTTGACGGGGCGTTCTGGCACCGGTCGGCGAATGCGGCATTCTTCGGGGACGGGAATCCGAACTCGCCGTTCACGGTAACGGATCTGGAGACGGTGGCGCATGAGCTGGGGCACGGGATGTGGTACACGCAGATCGAGACCGATGGATTGGATGGAAGCGAGGCGCTGGGAATCGGAGAGGGACACGCGGACATCGTGGCGTCATTGGTGGAGTTTTACTTGTTGGCTTCTCGCGGACAGGGGACGGTGTTGCCGGACGTGGAGGCGCCGTGGAACTTCCGGGCGCGGATGGTGGATCCGGGGCGAGTGGGGGGATTGCGGGAGTGGGACGCGACGGCGGGGAGCCGCGTGGAGCATGCGGTGGGAACGATCTATGGACGGCTCTTCGTGTTGCTGGCGCGCGGGGCTTCGGCGGACCGCACGAGCGCGACGTACAGCCGGTTCTTTCCGGTGGGGATGGCGGGACTGGGATTGCAGGAGGCAGCCCAGCTTTGGTACCTGGCAACGAGCGGTTACTTGCCGGATGAGCCGAACTTCTTTGAGCTGAGGCAGGCGTTTCTGAGAGCGGCGGAGCTGCTGTTCGGAGCGGAGTCGCCCGGAGTGCGGATCACGCAGAACGCGTTCGCGGCGGTGGGGCTGGGAGCGCCGGTGGTGGACATGTCGGCTCCGGTGGTAAGCGGGCTGAGCGTTTCCGAATTGGATGAGGGAGAGGGAAGCGTGCGTGTGTCGGCGGGCGCAGCGGATGATACCGGGGTGCTGCGAGTGGAGTTTCTGGTCAACAACGAGTTGGCGGTGAGCCGCACGCGGGCTCCGTACGCGGGGTATGTGAGCATCGCGAAACTGACCCCGGGGACGCACACACTGCTTGCGCGGGCGCTTGACTACGGGGCGCGGACGGGGATCTCGACAACGACATTCGCGGTGCGCGGGGTGAACCAGCTGATCCAGGACGGGGGATTGGAAGACGGGGGTTCGGCGTGGACGGCGACGAGCGGGGTGATCCGCTCGGGGGCGGCGGATTCGTTCCTGGGGACGCGGCATGCGGCTTTTTCCGGGAATGCGAGCCTGTCGCAACGGGTGCGGATTTCCGATGCGGCGACGAGCGCGGCGTTGAGTTTCCGGCTGCGGGTGGAGACGGGAGGAGCTTTGGCGGGAGACCGGCTGGAGGCGCAGATCCGGGACGAGCGGGGCGCGGTGCTGGAGACGCTGGCGACGGTGTTTGATTCGGTGACGACGCGCGATGAAGTTGCCAATCATTATTTAAAGCGGACATTCGATTTGCTGGCCTATCGCGGGCGGACGGTGGAGGTTCGTTTTGCAAGCACGGCGCCGGCGGGCGCGCCGCGTTTTCGCGTGGACAACGTGAGCCTGGTGGTGGAGGAGCCGGTTTCGGTGACGGCGGAGGCGGATGCGGATAACGGCGAGCGTAGCGTGACTTTCCGGGTGAGGAACCTGGCGGGTTTGCGGCCGGGGCAGGCGGCGAGAGTGGAGTACGCGGTGAACGGGGAGGTTGTGGCGTCGAGCACGTTGAGCCCGTACGCGGTTGTGCTGCCGACGCAAAGCCTGGCGTTGCGGGCGCACACGATGGTGGCAACGGTCTTCGACGGGAGCGGGGCGAAGCTGGCCGATTCGGCCGCGGTGACGTTCACGGTGGCGGCGGCGAATCAGCTGGTGGTGAACGGCGGATTCGAAACGGGCGGATTCGGATGGCTGACGACGGGGCAGACGACGTTCGGGCGGGATACCGATACGGTGCAGCGGTCGTTCATGGGACTCCGGTATGCGCAGCTGGGAGGATCGGGAGTGGCGCATACGGACGAGCTGTTGCAGCGGTTTGTGGTTCCGGCGACGGCGACGGCAGCGGCGCTGAGCTTCCGGCTGCGGATCGATACGCAGGAGACGACGGCGGCCGATACGATGGTGGTGAGATTGCTGGACGAGAACGGGCTGAGGCTGGCGGAGGCGGGTTCGTTCACGAGTCTGACGAACACGAAAGGGACCGACAGCGTGAGGGGGTACGTGAAGCGGACGTTCGATTTGAAGCCGTACATCGGGCGATCGATCCTGGTGCAATTTCAGGCGCGGGAAAACACGGGGAGACCGACCGGATTCATCGTGGATAATGTGAGCGCGACGTTCGTGGCGGGACCTGAGTCGCCATCGGAGCCGGAGTGAGATGGGTGAGGATCGACTGGAGAAGCTGGCGCAAAAACTGGACCGCCTGGCGGCGGCCGATGAACTGCGCGTGCAGCGGGCGCAAGAGATTGAGGTTCTGCGGCGGCAGGCCTCGGGAAGACTGCACCAGCTGTGCGCGGCGTTTGTGGCCGGAGTGAACCGGCATCTGCGGCATAACGCGATTCAGCTGACGCCGGAGACGTTTCAGGAAGAGGAGTTCCGGCAAGGCGGACTGAACCTGATCCAGATGAACGCGGCGGGACGGGTGATCCAGCTGCGATACCAGGGGACGGAGCCGCTGATCACGAAGGAGAACTGGAAGACGCCGTATACGCTGGAGGGCGGAATCCAGTGGTTCAACCAGGAGATGCTGGAGAGGGACGACGTGCGTGAGCACCGGATTTACTTTTGCCTGGAGGGCAAGACGAACGGCTGGCGCTACTTTGACCAGCAGTCAAGCAAGAGCGGCGAGTTGGATCAGGAGTATCTTGTGTCGCTATTCGAGAAAATCCTCTAGCTGGGTCGCGCGTTGGATGGTTTTTTGGAGCAGTTGGAGGCGATCGATGGGAATTGCGGGGTCGGGATCGGGGAGAATTGGGTTTGTTTTGTAATTTGCGGTATTGGGCTGAGCGGGTTGGGGTTGCGCGGCTTGAACGGACTCTTCCTGGCGCAGCTTGCGGCGGGTGGCCTGGAGCTTGAGGAGCTGATTAAGGGCCTGGTGGTAAGCGCGGCGGGCGGCAGACTCATAGCGGGCGAACTTGAGGAAAATCTGGGAATTAGAGCAGTCGCTGGCATAAATGGCAGCGTTGACTTCGTCGGGGTTGCCGTCCTTGGGGAACTGATCGGCGTAGTCCGGGTGTGGTGTGAATTCGCAGGCTTCGATGCGGGCGATGCGCATGAGCTTCCACTGGGCTTGGGCGATTTGATCGACGAGGAAGTTTTCGGTGACGCCGGAAGGATGGAGGTCGAGAGCGAGTTCGTTCCGCAAAGCGTCGTATTGTGCGGGATCTTCGCCGTGGAGGACGATGTGGGCCCCGGAGAGGCCGTGTCTGGTCGCGTTGGCAGCGACTTTGTGTTTGCCTTCGGCGGTGCGCGGGCCGGTGGAGAGGGCCGCGTTTTTGCGGTTTGCGCTGATCTGAGCGGTTGTAGCCATGATAAGGGTCCTTTCGAGGACGATTCTGCGGGACGGGGTCAAAAGTCCGTCAGATTGAAATGGGGAAGTTGTTGAGGGGAGGGGAGAAATATTTTCTCGGGGATGGGGAATGCGAGGCTGAAGCCTCGCGCGGGTTAAAGCCCACCCCACATTTAGGGGCGTGGGCCAGCGGAGGTGATATCGGGGGAGATGGAACCGAACTTTTGGAAGTTGTCGCGGAACTGGGCGCTTAGGTTGGAAGAGGCTTTGTCGTAGGCGGCGGTGTCTTTCCACTGGCCGCGGGCGTCGAGGAGATGGGCGGGGACGCCGGGGCAGGACCTGGGGACAAGGACCTGGAAGACGGGGTGGGGGCAGGTTTCGATGTCGTCGAGGCGGCCTTCAATGGCGGCGTTGACCATGGCGCGCGTGTAGGGGAGCTTCATGCGGGAGCCTGTGCCGAAAGCGCCGCCGACCCAGCCGGTGTTGACTAACCAGCAATTGGCGGAGTGCTTGCGGAGCCTGTCGCCGAGCATCTTGGCGTAGACCTCGGGGTGACGGGGGAGGAAGGGTGCGCCGAAACAGGCACTGAAGTTGGGGACGGGCTCCTTGCCGAGTCCGCGCTCCGTGCCGGCGAGCTTGGCGGTGTAGCCGCTCAAGAAGTGATACATGGCCATCTCGGGGGTGAGGCGAGAGATGGGCGGTAGAACTCCGAAAGCGTCGGCGGTGAGGAAGACGACGTTTCGGGGGTGGCCGGCGACGCCGGGGATGACGGCGTTAGAGATGTGCTCAATGGGGTAGCCGGCGCGGGAGTTTTCGGTGAGTTCGTCGGAATCGTAGTCCGGGACGCGGGTGTTTTCGTCAAGGAGGACGTTTTCGAGCACGCTGCCGAAGCGGATGGCGTCCCAGATTTGAGGTTCGTTTTCGCGGGAGAGACGGATGCACTTGGCGTAGCAGCCGCCTTCGAAGTTGAAGACGCCGTGATCGCTCCAGCCATGCTCGTCATCGCCGATGAGGCCGCGGACGGGATCGGCGGAGAGTGTGGTTTTGCCTGTGCCGGAGAGGCCGAAGAAGAGGGCGACATCGCCGCCCTGGCCGACATTGGCGGAGCAGTGCATGGGGAAGACGCCGCGGTCTGGGAGGAGATAGTTAAGGATGGTGAAGACGCTTTTCTTGAGCTCGCCGGCGTAAAAGGTGCCGAGGATGAGGACCATGCGGCGGGTGAAGCTGATGGCGATGGCGGTGGAGGAGTTTGTTCCGTCCTGGGCGGGGTCGGCGTTGCAGCCAGGAGCGAAGAGAAGGTGGAACTGGGGTTTGTGGGTGGCCAGCGCTTCGGCGGAGGGACGGAGTAGCAACTGGCGGCCGAAGAGGTTGTGCCAGGCGAGCTCGCTGACGACGCGTACGGGGAGTGTGTAGGCGGAGTCGGCTCCTCCGTTGAGGTCCTGGACGAAGAGTTCCATGCCGCGGAAGTATGTCTGGACGCGGGCCAGGAGGCGGTCGAATTGATCGCCGGAGATGGCTTGGTTGACGGGACCCCAGTGAACGGTGGATTCCGAGGACGGGTCGCGGACGATGAACTTGTCTTTTGGGGAGCGGCCGGTGAACTTGCCGGTGCGGACGACGAAGGCGCCGTTGCTGGCGAGCTGGCCTTCGCCGCGGGTGAGAGCGGCTTCGACGAGCTGCGCGGCTCCGAGGTTCCAAAGGGCGATGCTGGCATCGGCCAGGTCCAGATCGCGCAAATCAAAATTACCCGGGTTGATACCGCGAGAATCCATAGAGATAAGGAAAATGTCAGTTTATCATGGAGGCATGAGGACAGCCGCTCTGCTTTTCGGCATAGGCGCGTGTATGGCAATGCCGGCGCAGGTGATCGAGTTTGAATCGGGCGGGCTGAAATACCTGACGCAGACGCGGAACGGGGTTACGGTGATGTTCGCGCACCTGCCGGTGCATGTACGGGAGTATGCGGTGATCCAGGTGGCGATTTCTAACGGATCGCAGGAGACGTGGCAGGTGAAGCCGGAGGATTTCCGGTTCTTGCGGGAGGACGGGGGGACGGTGCGGGCGGAGGGGGCGCGGAGCGTGGTGACCGGATTCGTGAACCGCGGAGGGCGTGACGACGTGGTGAAGCTGGTGTCGGCGTACGAGATGGGGCTGTATGGAATGAACCGCGTGCACGCGGCGAATGGGTATGAGGCGCGCAGGCAGGCGGCGATCGCGGAGGTGAGCTCGCCGAGGCTGAAGGCGGCCGCGGCGGCGGCGGCGATCGTGATGCCGACGATCAGGCTGAAGCCGGGGGAGTCAACCGACGGGGCGGTGTTTTATCCGAACGCGGGCAGGCCGCTAGGAACGGGGAAGGTGGTGTTTCATGCGGCGGATACGGTGTTTGAGTTCGATACGGTTCCGGTGGCGGGCAGCAACGTGCGCTAAGCTTTGCGCAGCGTCTTGAGTACGGGTTGAAGCTCGGATTCGAGCATGGCGAAGTCTCCGTCGACGAAAGCGGCCTGATCGGAGCCGGCAAAGGCGGCCCAGGTGTTGACGCCCATCTGGTTGCCGACGGGCTTACCGTGCATGGAGGCTTTTCGACCGATGGAGAGTTTGTACATGCCGTCGTTGACCTGTCCCTTGACGCCGAGGATGGTGTCGATGGCGGCGGCGGTGATGTTGTTGGTTTCGGGGACGGCGGGTCCGGGGAAGCGTGATGCAGGTTGCGGACTGACGGGTAGACATCTTCGCCGGGGGTGTAGGCGCCCTTTGCGGCGGTGATGCGGTCAATGGTGGTTCGTTGGGATTGTGGGATCTCGGCTGCAAGAAGCAGAGGGAGTGTGAGGATCGGAAGCAGGCGGTTCATGGGTTCATTATGTAGGAAGGATGGGGAAGTGGTTGGCGCCCGAGACAGAACCGCTTGCTCACGCGCGCGGCTCGGTCTGTGGGTGGAGGCGGGTGTGGCGAGGCGGCTCAGGCGGGCATGCGTACGGGGATTACTTTGTTGCCGTGGCGGCGGTAAATCCGGAAGTCGGAGTCCAGGGTAAGAACTTCGGCGGAAGCGTGGATCTCGGAGAGGCGGACAAGGCAGGCATCGGCGAGGGACATGGGTCTGTTGCGATAGCGATGCATGAGGGCGCGGAGGTCAGCCTGTTCCTGTTGGATGGATATTGCGAGGCGGATGACGCCGCGCTCCAAGAGAGCAAAGATGGAGTCGGCGCCACGGCCCTCGCGCTCAAGCAGGAAGGCGGCTTCGGTGAGAACCGGTTCACAAGTGAGCAGAGGCGGGCTTGCACGCTTCCATTGTTCGACGGTCCAGGAGTGATGCTTGAGCCCGGCGCCGAGGAAGCTGAGGAGCGGTCCGGTATCGAGCAGGCAGATGGCCTGTTTCACTCGCCGAAGCCTTCCATGTAATCGCTATTCTCGGCGAGATCCCTGGGAAGGCCTTTTATGATGCCGGCGAGGTCGCGGGCACGGTCGTAGCAGGAGAGCTTGCCGGTGGGGGGCTTTTTGCGCAAGGCGATCTTGAGGCTCTCGCGCACAATCGAGGATTTGCTCACGCGACGGGCGTTGGCTTCGCGTTCGAGGTCTGCGAGGAGGTCGTCCGGGAGCTTGAGGGAAATCGTCTGCATGCCTCCATGGTAATACTCTTGGTAACTGTGGGCAATACCAATGCCGCAAACTGAAGTTTGTTCCCGCGAGGCTATTGCTGGAGGCGGGTGAGGTAGAGGGTGGTGAGGCCGAAGAGGAGGCCGGAGGAGAGCAGGATTGTGCCGATGAGGCGCTCGTGGTGGTGGGCGAACCAGAGGTAGATGCCGGTGGCGCCGAGCAGGAGGAGGCCGATGGAGGCGAGTAGGGAGAGTGCGGCCCAGAGGTTGGAGGGGAGATAGTCGTGCCAGAGACCGTGATTAGTGTGAAGTTGGACGAGGGTTTCGAGAGCGCCGTGGCGGCGCATTTTGATCTTCGCTTCGCCCGTGGAGGGGGTGTAGACGACTTCGGCGTTTTCGCCGGGGCGAACGATGCGGAAGCGGACGGTGTCACCTTTCTCCTGGATTTGGCGTAGTTCGCCTTTGAGTGCGTGAGCGGACATGAGCTGGCGGGCGGCATCGCGGGGAGTGGCTTGGGCCGATAGCGGGACGGTGAGTTCGATGTCGGTGGGTTTGGTGTTGAGGTAGGGGCGGTAGATGATGACGAGCGAGCTGAGGGCGAAGACGAGCGCCATGAGGACGAAGATGAGTCCCAGGCCGAGGTGGATGTTGCGCATCAGTCGGAACATAGGGTCACCGGATGGAGAGCCAAAGCGCGAGCGTGAAGGCGGCGCTAGCGAGCAGGGAGAGTTGCGCCCAACGCAGGCGCGGGCGAGTGGCGAGCCACATGTAGAGGCCGGAGCCGGTCATGAAGAGAAAAGCCCAAGTGGAGAACTCGTTGAAATAGCCCCAGGCGATGACATAGGCGGTGAGGCGGTGGCGGCGGGAGTGGGCGGTGTGCATGGAGGAGAGGTAGGAGAGGAGGCTGTTGGCGCGGTGAGCGACGCGGACGATGCCTGCTTGTTCGAGATAGGTGACCTCGCGGCCGCCGTTGATGGTGAAGATGTTGAAGGCGAGGTTGGAATCGGAATCGCGATGGATGTTGTAGCGGCCGCCGGCGAGGGGGACGGCGATCACATCCGAGATCGCCTTGGCGAGTTGCTGGTCGTCGAGCGAGCCTGGGGTTTTGAAGGGGAGTTCGCGGACGGAGGAGACGGGCGGAGGCAGGTACTGGCCGGGCGAGGGGAGGAAGACGCCGTGGACGCCGGTGATGCCCCAGATGAGGAAGGCGGTGAAGGTGAGTAGGCCGGAGTACATGTGGATTTTCTTGGTCCACTCGTAGAGGCGCCCGTTGGACATCCTATGAGTCTACTTGAGCGCCGCCTGGATGGCGTGTTCAGTGAGGGGGGCGAGGGAGGCGTAGCCGGCGGCGGTGGGGATCTGGCCGTCCAACGTGCCCGGTTCGGTGAGGGCGGAGTAGAAGTCGAGATAAACGAGACCCTGTTTGGCGGCGTAGTCCTTGAGCCAGCTGTTCATGCCGAGGATGCGGCCGCGGGCGATGTGCGGGCCGGCGGGAGTGAGCGAGGCGAGGATGACGCGGATGTGATTGGCCCGTGCGAGCTCGGCCATGGACATGATGTTTTCCGAGATGGTGCCGACAGTGGCGGGACCGGCGAAGCCGGCAAAGTCGTTGAGGCCGCCCTGAATGATGACCGCGGCGGGTTTCAAGGAGATGACATCCTGACGGAAGCGGACGAGCATTTGCGCGGTGGCCTGGCGGGCGATGCCGCGGTTGAGGTAGGGCGAGCCGGGGAAGAAGGGTTTCCAGTTTAGGGTGATCTCATCGCCGAGGAAGACGACGCGGCCGGGAGCGGGCTTGAGTTCGGTGTTGAGGCTGCCGTAGACGGTGAGGCCGCCCCAGTCGGTGAGCAGGCGGATGTGGGCGGCGAGTTCCTTTTCCAGTTCTGCGATGCGGTGAGTGGGATCGTTCTGGGCCTGCGCGAGGGAGAGCGCGAGCAGGCCAAGCAGCAGCCTCATTTGGCGATGCCGAAACAGTAGAGCGTGCCGTCGTGGGTGTTGATGTAGACCTTGCCGTTGGCGACGGCGAGCCCGGACCAGTGGTTCCATGTGGCGATCTGCTTGCCGGAGGACCAGAGTTCCTTGCCGGTCTGTGCGTCGAGGGCATAGAGGACGGCGTGGGTGGATTTCTCGACGCGGCGCTCCATGCGGAAATCGAGGCCGACGTCGGGGAAGGCCTGGGCGGTGTTTTCCCCGCTGCCGTAGGCGAAGACGACGCCATTGGCGACGATGGGCGGTTCTGCCTGATCCATGTCGCGGGAAAGCCAGGCGGGGGAAAGTTGCATCTTGCCGTTTTTGGGTTCGACCTTGAAGGCGGCGATGGCGCCCTTGCGGATGGCGCCGTGTTCGATGGGCGCTTTGAAGGCGGAGTGCTTGGGCCCCCAGAAGGGAGTGAGGACCCAGCGGGTTCCGTTGGAGTCTTCCCAGCTGGCCATGGAGCCCCAGATGCCGGCTTCGGCGAAGTCGACAATTTCGTTGCAAATGAGCGGGGAGCGGAAGAGCGGGGTGCGGTGGTCATCGCCGCCGATGGATTCGGTCTCCATGAGGTAGAGGACGCATTCCTTGCCCGCGTTGACCATGTACTCCTTGCCCTTGTAGTCGAAAATGACGGGGGTGACCTGCATGTCGAGGTCGCGCTTGAAGAGCCATTCGGCGTTGGAGGGGCCGTAGTAGTCGACCAGTTCGACGGCCTTGGTTTCCGGGTTCTGCTTGACGCCGATAATGCCGTTGCCGTAGACGCCTTCCTCCGGCGCCCAGGGACCGTCGCCGGTGCCGGTGTACATGGTGCCGTCGGTGGAGATGGCGGGGCCGGAGCGTCCCCACATGCCGCCGCCGGCGGGGCCCCAGCTGCCGACCTTTTCGGTGGCGAGGTCGTAGGTGTAGACCATGTTGGGATTGCCGCCGCAGCCTTGCGCGGAGTGAGTGTAGATGACGTTGTTAAAGAGGTTGAGTGCGTAGGGCTTGCCGTTGGGGGGCATGAAGAGGGCAGGCGGGGCGAGGTCTTCGCCATCGGCGGCGTTGATGCGGCGGAGGCGTCCGTCCCAGGTAGCGGCGTAGATGGTGTACTTGCCGGGGCCGGCGCCGGGGCCGACGGTGACGTTGGCGGTCATGCCGCCGGGACAAAGGACGCTGGTGCCGCGGCCGCCGGGACGGTCCTGAAATGTACTGTCGAACTTGCGCTTCCACAGGAGCTGGCCGCTTGCGGCGTCGATGGCATAGACCTCATCGGATACGCCGGCCTGGATGGCGATCTCCTTGGGGCCGGCCGTGGTTTCCACGCGGCCGATGGCTAGCGGTGGCAGCAGGGAATGCATGACGCGCGGGACATTGTCGAGCTTGATCTTCCACAACAGCTTCATGTCCTTGACGGTGGAGGTGGAGAGAGTTTTCTCGTCAGGCTGGAAGTTGGTGCGCTTGACGTCACCGCCGTCAGAGAGCCAGTCGGCGGCGGGCGCGGCGACGGCGCAAGAGAAAAGGACGGACGATAGCAGAATTGGTTTCATGGCGAGGACTTTACTTTACCCTGTCGACGCACATAATATACAACAAAAGTGCTGAACCACAGGAGTCAATCGATGCCCCACATGTTTCGTGCCGCCGCCTTTGTGTGCGCTCTCACCCCGCTATCGGCCCAGTTCGGGCCGGCGATCGGCGACTGGATGACGATCGGTCATGACGCGCAAAGGTCGCATTGGGCGCGGAACGACGGGAAGATCTCGCCGGAAGAGATGAAGAAACCGGGCTTCGGGCTGGTTTGGAAGGTGAAGCTGAAAGGGGAGGCGCGGCAGACGAGCTCGGTGACGCCGCCGGCGCTGCTGGATTTCTATATCGGCTACCGCGGGTTCCGGACGCTGGGATTCTCAGGAAGCGCGTCAGGGAACATCACGGCGATCGACACCGATCTGTCGCGCGTGGAGTGGGAGAAGAATCTGGGGCCGGTAGCCGCCGGTGCGGGAACGGCGGCCTGTCCAGGTGGAATGACGGCGAATCTGGCGCGGCATACCGCATCCGGCTATCCGGCGGCGGGAATCCCGAGAGGCCAGGGACGACGGACGCCGGCGCAATCGGGCGTGGGGCAGCCCAATCAAGGAGCAGTGACGCTGCAACAGCAGCAGCAGCGCCAGTTCACGCCACCGCCGGTGGCGGCGGCCAAGCCGGGGCGCACGGCGCCGCCGGGGAGTCCGTTCGCGCGGCTGCCGCAGTATGTGCATGCGATCGGGCCGGACGGGAAGTTCCATTCGCTGTACGCGTCGAACGGGGATGAGCCCAATGAGGCGGTGGATTTCCTGCCCGCCGGGGCTCATGCGCGCGGGTTGATTGTGTTCGGGAACGTGGCCTATGCGGCGACGGTGAACGGATGCGGCGGAGTTCCCGACGGAATCTGGTCGCTCGACATCCGGGAAAAAAAGGTGACGAGTTGGAAGGCGCCGGCCGGAATTACCGGAACGGCGGGTTTTGCGGCGGCTCCGGACGGGACGCTGTATGTGTCCTCCGGGAGCGAGTTGTTTGCCTTGGAGGCCGGTACTTTGAAGCAGAAGTCGTCCTACAGCGCAGGGGCAAAATTTACGACCTCGCCATTGGTGTTTGAATTCAAGGGGAAGGATGTGGTGGCGGCGGGGTTGGAAGACGGCACGGTGCACCTGGTGGACGGTGCGGGGCTGAATCTGCTGGGGAAATCGGCGGCCTCGGCATCCGGACCGGCCAGTGGCGCGTTGGCCAGCTGGCAGGAGGCGGGCGGGCAGCGCTGGCTGCTGGCTCCGCTGAAGAGCGAAGTGGCGGCGATGAAGGTAGTGGAGCGTGACGGAGCGCTTGCCGTGGAGGCGGGCTGGAGTTCGCCGAAGATGGTATCGCCACGGACGCCGATGGTCTTTCATGGAGTGGTTTTCGCGCTGGACGGCGGTGACGGGCGCAACCGGGCAGTGCTGCATGCGGTGGATGGGGCGAGCGGCAAGACGATGTGGATGAGCAAGGATGCGATCGCGGGGCAAGTGACCACGGGCGGGCTGGCCGGGGGCGGGGGACGCGTTTACGTGGGAGCGCACGACGGGACGCAGTACGCATTCGGGTTCCCGATGGAGCATTGAGGGCGGCTGGGGTGAATTGCAAGAAATCGTGGTGAGTTACTTGGGTTAGTAAGTTACCCAATTTAAACATCACCACCGCCCCCGCTGGGCAGTTCCTCCAACCGCAGGTCGCCGACGGCGGCGGACGCGTAGTGCGGTATCAGGTGCGGCTGGTTTTCTAAACGGCATTTACTCTGCATCGGATGGGCCCCGCTTTCCCCGGGGCCTTTCTTTTTCAGGCGCTCTCCTCCCTAGTGGTCGGCTATGCCGCCGTCAGGGAAGCGGAGCTGTTGGCGGGTGTGAGGATTGTAGGGGCGCCTGGCCGCCACCGCTTCATCCAGGCCGACCCCGAGCCCGGGATAGGCGGGCGGAAGCGCGAACCCCTTTTCATAGCTGATGCCGCCGCCCTGAAACAGATCAATCCAGTATTGTTCTCTCCCGCGGTGGGTGATCTCCTGGATGGCGAAGTTGGGCGTGGAGATGTCGACGTGGAGCGAGGCGAGCGTGCTGACATCGCTTTGCGGATTGTGCGGCGCCAGCTCGATGCGGTGCGCTTCGGCGATCGTGGCGATTTTCTTCATTTCAAGAATGCCGCCGCAGTGAACGACGTCGGGCTGAACATAGTTGACCAGGTGACGCTCGCAGATCTGGGCGAACCCGTACTTGGTGAAGAGTCGCTCGCCGGTGGCAAGCGGGATGCGGGTCTGGCGGCGCAGCTCGGCCAGTTCGTCGAGGTCTTCGATTTGCGTGGCCTCCTCGACGAAGAAAGGCGCGTACTCTTCGGCGCGGCGGCAGAAGTCGACGGCCATGACGGGCGTCGCCTTGCCGTGCAGGTCGATGCAAATGCGGAAGTCCTCGCCGACGGCTTGGCGGACGGCCTTGAGATTGGCGATGCCTTCGCGGACGGAGCGGACCGGGTCAATGACGTCGCCCTGGGTGGTGATGAAGGCGGCCTTGCAACCGGTCCAGCCTTCCTCCTTGGCCTTGAGCCAGTTCTCAGCGTATTGCTGGGGTGAGCTGCCGCCGGCGTGAACGTACATCTGGACGCGGTCGCGCGCCTTGCCGCCGAGCATGCGCCAGATGGGCTGGCCGACGGCCTGGCCGAGGATGTCCCAGAGCGCGATTTCCACCGCGCTGATGGCGGAGTTGAGAATCGGACCGCCGCGCCAACGCGGCCAGCGGTACATGGCTTGCCAGTGCATCTCGATATCGGTGGGGTCGCGGCCGACGAGATAGCGCTTATGCTCTTCGATGGCGGCGGCCATGGTGAGGGCCTTCGAGGTAACCGAGCCTTCGCCGAGCCCGGTGATGCCCTGGTTGGTGTAGATCTTCACGAAGACGTAGTTGACGCCGTTGTCGCCGCCGCGATTGACGATGAAGGTTTTCAGATCGGTGACCTTGAGGTTGAGCGGGGCGGCCTGCCTGCGGGCCTGTGCGTAGGCGCTGCCGGGCGCCGTGACGGCGGCGATGCCCGCGGCGGCAGTGCGGGAAGCGCACTGGAAGAATTGGCGGCGAGTGAGTGAGTCTTGTGTGTCCATAGGCACCAGACAGATTATCAGGTACCGGGGACAATGATTTTTCTTGGTGAGCCGGGCGGGACTCGAACCCGCGACCCTTTGATTAAAAGTCAAATGCTCTACCGACTGAGCTACCGGCCCTTTGGGGGAATAATCGGGGGATTTCTAGCGTGTCTAAAGCTAGAGTACCACAGCGGCGATGAGGCGAGCCGCGAGGGTGCGCGGCCCGCCACGGAGTAATTATCTGGCGCTTAGAATTCCAGACGCAAGTTGAACTGGATCACGCGGGGGAGGCCGCGCTGGCCTGTGACGCGGCCGAAGTTGCCGCTGGATGGGTCGGTGACCGGGGCGGAGAAGTTGGTGTGGTTGGTGGCGTTGAGCAGGTCCACGGAGAAGCGCGCCTGGACGCCGCGTTCCAGGCTGATGGGGAAGAGGCGCTCGATCTTGAGGTCCCAGTTGCGGATGCCGTCGGCGCGGATCGAGTTGAGGCGCTGCGGGAATACGCGCATGTGGTAGGAACCGGGCTGATTGGCAGCGCGGCCTTCAAAGCCGACGAAGCCATCGGGGATGGCGCCGGCGCCGCGATAGGCGATGGAGCCGTCAAACCACTGGCGGATGTTGCTGGCGCGCATCTCGCTGGACTTGGCGAGGCTCTCCAGCTGATTGAGGTCGCCGTAGAAGAAGCGGTTACCCCAGTCGGTGGCCGGACCGGTCTGACGCTGGTAGATCCAGCTCAGGTTCCAGTTGCCGACCAGGTGGCCGAGGAAGCCGCTGCGCAACATGCTGCGGCCTTTTCCGAACGGGGTTTCCCAAACCGTGGTCCAGGCGAAGCGGTGGGGCATGACGTTGTTGTTGATACGCTCGCTGGGACGCTCGTCAAACTCCTGAAGGTAGAAGTCGGCCACGTAGGAGGAGGCCCAGGTGTACATGAAGCTGCTGGTGAGGCCCTTGGCGTAGCGGCGCTCGATGAGCACCTGCATGTCGTGGTACTTGTTGTAGCCCTGGAAGTCGCGCCAGTTGAGGCCGGGGCGGATGCCGGTGACGTTGGACATGTGGCCGAACTGGCGGAGGAGCTGATTGAGAGGCATGACGGTGCGCGTGAAGAAGCCCTGGCCTGCGAGGTAGTTGTAGATGACGGGGTCAGAGGTGTGAAGGGCTTGAAGATTATTGATGTTGTAAGGGTTGGTGACGTTGCCGTTCAGGAGATTGTCGTTGGCCTGAACGCGGACGTTGCCGGTGCTCCAGTATTGCTGTGGCAGGAAGTCGATGCGCTGGTTGACGGGCACATCGGTGTAGGCGCCGTTGTAGGAGACGTCGAGCAGGGTCTGGCTTATCAGCTCGCGCTGGATGCCGATGCGCCAGCGGTGCTGGAGCGGAGGCCGGAAATCATAGGGGAGGCCGGTGAAGCCGCGGCCCACGCGGGGAATGGCTCCGAGCTGGTTCTGCAAGGGCTCGTCGAAGCGGGTGCCGTTGGCGCGCACGGGGAACGGATCGTGCAGGGCGGTGCGGTTGGCGGCGAGGCTTCCGGCGGCGCCGATGTTGCAGCAGAAGGTGAGGCCGGCGTCATTGCTGATGGGCGTGGAGGTGGACTGGTTGTAGCCGAAGGTGTCGGGCCGCGTGTTGTTGGAGTTGAGGGTATCCATATACATGCCCCAGCCGGAGCGGAGCACGGTTTTGTTGTTGAGGTTCACGACGACGCCGATCTTGGGGAGCAGGATGTGGGTGCCCTTGGTGGCGGTGTTGAAGCCGTTCTGGCCCAGGTAGGTGGTTCCGCCGACGGGGTTGAATTGAGCGGCCGGGAGTTGCGAAACGGGGTTGGCGGCATAGGCGGCCTTGACAGCGTCGGTGAAGGGGAGTTTGAGGTCGGGCAGGAAGAAGCCGCCAATCGCGCGGTTGAAGCGCTCCGAGATGCCGCCTTCGCGTTCATAGCGGAGGCCGAGGGAGAGGCGCAGACGGCGGCTGACGCGCCAATCATCCTGGAAATAGAAGGAGCGGCGCGGGGTGCGGTAGAAGGTGGAGTCGTTGGTATCGATGGAGATGGAATTGGGAACGCCGAGCATGAAGGCGGCCCAATCGTGGGCGTGGTTGGCGGCGAAGTTATCGACGTTGGAAGAGCGGGTCCATTGGTTGCGGAAGGTGAAGGCTCCGGAGGAAGTGCCGGGCCCCTGACCGGTCCAGAAGTGGCGGCGCTCCTGCCAGCCGTACTTGAAGCTGTGGTTACCGCGGACATTGGTCAATTGCAGGCGCAGCTCGCCGGTGGTGCCGATGGCGCCGACGACGGGGTAGCCGCCGGAGACGTCGGAGATGGTGTCAAAATCGACCAGCGGCAGGACGCGGTTGGCGCCGGCGCGGGCTTCCAGGTAGTCGGGAAGGCCGACATCCTTGGGTCCGAAGCCGATGCGCGACTGGTTGCGGCTGCCTTCCTCAAAACGGGAGAGGCCGAAGTTGAAGTCGAGGATGTCGGAGGAGGAGAGGGTCCACAGCCAGCCGACATTGCCGCCCTTGTTGATGCGGGTAAGGCCGTTGGAGTGCAGGCCGCGGGCGGTTTCATAGGTCCAGTCGTATTCGTCGGCAAGACGGTCGTTCCACTGATAGCGGACATTAAGGCGGTGCCTGTCACTGGCGACGAAGTCAAAGCGGGTGACGACGGAGTTGAACTTCTCATCCTTGGGCATGGCGAAGGCAAGGTAGTTGAGAGTTTGCTCCGGGGTGACGAGGCCGGGGACGTTGTTCGGGGTGGGGAAAAGCTTGAGGTAGAAAGAGTACATCGGGTTGAGCACGGGGATGCCGCGGTTGCCCGGGAAGGGAGTGCGCACGACGTTGTTTCCATCGCGGCGGGCGCTGCGGGGATCGTAAATGGTGAAGCGGCGCGCGCCGTCGGGTGCGTTGAGGAGCTGGGAGAAATCGCCCTCGCGCATCTGCAGAGTGGGCATGGTGCGGTTGAGGTCACCGGCGGTGGTTTCGGCCTTGGACTGGCGGATGCCGTTCCAGTTGAAGGTCCAGAAGACTTTGTCCTTGCCGTTAAAAACCTTGGGAATCCAGAGTGGACCGGAAGCGGTGACGCCGTAGTTGTTGGAGCGGCCGGTTGCCTGCTTCTGCGTGTCGGGGGAAATGCGTCCGGCGGCGACGGCCTGGTTCCAGTTTTCCCGGGCGAAGTGGCCGGTGGCGTTCCAGCGCTGCTGCCAGTGCTGATTGAAGAGGCTGCCGGAGAGCTTGTTGGAACCGGAGCGGGAGACGACGTTGATGGCGGCTCCGGAGGTGAAGCCCTGGGAAGCGTCGAAGTTGGAGGTTTCGAGTTTGAATTCGGTGATGGAGTCGGCGGGGGGAACGAAGCCGACACGGCGGTTGGTGCCGGTGACGGTCATGCCGTCGATGGTGTATTCGTTCTGGCCGACGCCGCCCATGGTGTTGAAGGCGGAGGTGCCGCCGTTATCAAAGGGGCGGCGGTACTCGGGCTGGCCGGTCCACTGCATGCCCGGCGCGAGGGCGGTGAGAGCGAAGGGGTTCAAGTCCGAGAAGGGGAGGTTGACGAGGTTCTTCTGGTCAAGGACGCGGCCGCCGCTGGCGGTAGTGGTTTCCAGCAGGGGGATTTCGGAGGTGACTTGAACGGTTTCGGCGATCTGGCCGACCTCCACGGTGAAATCGAGTTCGAGGCGGCTGCCGACATTGACGGTGACGTTGCCGCGGACGATCTTTTTGAAGCCCTCCATCTCGACGGTGACATTGTAGGAGGACGGTTCCAGGTAATTGAACTCGTAGTAGCCGGTGGCGTTGGTTTCCCCGCGCCTGGTTTCATTGGTGGCGGCATTGGTAACGGCGACGCGGGCGCCGGGGACCAGCGCCCCCTGCGAATCCAAGACACGTCCGGTAATGGCGCCGCGCGCTTCTTGCGCCGAGGCAAGGCTGGCGGACAGAATGACTCCGAGAATCAGGAAAGCCCAAGTGGCAAGCTTCCGTTGCATATGAATTGTCCCTTTCCGCGCACAACTCAGTCCTTGGACTGAGACGAATAGACCCTGTGCGTCTTCTATCTAGAAGGGGACCACAGCGGAGAGGCAGAGTCAACGGCTGCGTAGCCTAGGGTCAGCTTAAGTTTTATTCATGCGGCGGCGTCATCGGAGTCGGCCATGCCCCGAGTGGTGGCCGCGATCCGGCGCAGCATGCCGCGGAAGATGACTTGATGGACGGGCCAGAGCAGATACCAGTAGAGCAGTCCGGCGAAGCCGCGGGGCTCAAACTGCGCGGTCTGGTGGAGGGTGGTGGATGCGCCATCGGAGTTGGCCAGGAACTCGAGCCAGGCGCGGCCGGGCATTTTCATCTCGGCGCGGAGGAGGAGCCTCTTGTGGGGGATGTATTGTTCGACGCGCCAGAAGTCGAGGGTTGAGCCGGGCATGGGGATTTCCGGATCGGGGCGGCCGCGGCGCATACCGACGCCGCCGAGCAGCAGATCGATCAGGCCGCGAATTCTCCAAAGGAGGTTGGCGAAGTACCAGAAAGCCCGGCGATGCTGAGCAAGCTGGAGCGGGACGTGATGCACCCGACGCTGCCGACGCTGTTGCGGATCGCGATGGTGTTCAGCGTTGGGCTGGACTACTTTTTCGAGGCGGAGCCGAAGCCGGTGCTGGAGATCGTGCGGAAGAAGGAACGGCTGCGGTTTCCCGATACGGCGGATGCGAAGCAGGCGGCGTACCATTTTGAAAGTCTCGATTTTCCGGTGGCGAACCGGGCCTGGAAGGGCCGTTGTCTTAATGCCGCGTAATTCTCCTGGATCGCGTCCGCAAACGCGATGGAAAAGCGGGTTGCTGGGGGCTGCTCTTCGATACACCAAACTGGCCCCTTCCCTCCGCGACGACATCTGCGCGCAATGTCACCTTACGGGCGCCGTTCGGGTCGTGCGTGCCGGCCGCGGCGACACTGCCTTCATCCCCGGCCAGCCTCTGGCGGTTGAATCCTGCAAGCAGCCGCCCGCCGCCCGCCGCGCCTCCTCCGACAAATGCGCCGCCTGCCACATGCCCAAGCAGCCCGCCGCCGATGCCGAACATGTTGTCTACACCGACCATTCCATCCCCCGAAAGCCCGTTCCGCAGCGCGAACCCTCTCCCGGCCCGCTGAAGCCCTTCCAACCCGGCATGTCCGCGGCCGACCGCGAACTCGGACTCGCCTACGCCATCGCGGCGCAACGCGCCGAAAACCAGAACTACGCCGCCACTGCCCTGAAGAAACCGGTTTGCGCAATGGTCTATTCCTATGGAGGCTCAGTAGTCAATTCGGGTCATTTGCGTACGGTTGCACGCGGAGCGCCCAGAGTGAGGCCGGTACGGTACCATGAACACTGATGACTCGCGAGGAGATTCTTCTAGCTGACCGGGAGTTTATCTTTCCAGCCGTATTTCACTACTACCAGGAACCGCTGGTGGTCTCCCATGCCAAAGATCAATTTGTCTACGACACAGCCGGCGTTGAATACCTGGATTTCTTCGCCGGAATCCTGTCGATCAGCGTCGGGCACTGCAATGAGTTCGTGAACCGGCGGCTGCATGAGCAGATCGACAAATTGCAGCATGTGTCGACGGTGTACGTGACGCAGCCGGCGGTGGAGCTGGCGAAGAAACTCGCTTCGATTTCGCCGGATGGGAAGCTGACGAAATCGATATTCACGAATTCGGGGACGGAGGCCAACGAGGCGGCGATCGTGGCGGCGCGGTGCTACACGGGATCGAGCGAGATGATCGCGCTGCGGCACGCCTATCACGGGCGGTCGAACCTGGCGATGGGGGTGACCGGGCATGCGCCGTGGAAGGCGGCGGGTTCGCCGCAGGCGGGGATCGTGTTCGCGCACAATGCGTATTGCTATCGGTGTCCGTTCGGGCTGACGTATCCGGATTGCGAAGTGAAATGCGCGCGCGACGTGGAGGATTTGATCCGGACCACGACAAGCGGACGGATTGCGGGATTTCTGGCGGAACCGATTCAGGGGGTGGGCGGGTTCATCACGCCACCGAAAGAATACTTTTCGATCGTCGCCGATATTGTGCGCAAGTATGGCGGGCTGTTCATCAGCGACGAGGTGCAGACGGCATGGGGGCGCACGGGGAACCGGTGGTTCGGGATCGAGCAGTATGGAGTTGTGCCGGACATCATGACCTCGGCAAAGGGCTTGGCGAATGGAGCGCCGATCGGGGTGACGGTGGCGCGGGCGGAGATTGCGGATGCGATGCCTTCGCCGACGATTTCGACATTCGGAGGGAATCCGGTGTCGACGGCGGCGGCGCTGGCGGTGCTGGAGTTTATCGAGCAGAACGATCTGAGGCGGAACGCGGCCGAGACGGGGGCATATCTGCGGCAGGGTCTGGAGGGGTTGAAGGAGAAGCACCGGCTGATCGGCGAGGTCCGTGGGATGGGGCTGATGCAGGCGCTGGAGCTGGTGGAGGACCAGGAGACGCGGAAGCCGGCGGCGCAGCACGCGGGCTGCATCCTGGAGGCGGCGCGGCGGCACCGGCTGCTGATCGGGAAGGGTGGGCTGTACGGCAACGTGCTGCGGATCACGCCGCCGATGAATATTGGGAAGTCGGATGTGGACGAGTTCCTGGCGCGGCTGGACCGGAGCTTCCAGGACACGCCGTTGCATTGATATGGATGAACGCGCTTTTTATACCGAGGCACAGACGACGAAGCCGGCGCAGTTGAACTGCCCATACTGCCGGCAGGTGGGGGAGCACAAGCTGCGGTGGCTGGTGCGGAAGAAGAAGGACAAGATACCGGGCGGGGCGGATGAGCGGGACCGTGCGCGGTTTGCGAAGGCGGCCAGTTACATGGTGCTGATGGACGATAAGACGTCGTGCCCGAATATGCGGTGCCGGAAGCAGTTCGATATTAGCGGGATCAAGACGATGGCGTTTATTTAGGGGGCAGCTCGTCCAGAGTCCGGCGGAGCACGGGGAGCACGGCGCGGTCTTTGTCGGAGCCAGCCGCTTCTTTGCTTTCGATGATGGCACTGAGGCCGAGGATCTGAACGTCCAGGCCATCTTCGATGCTGAGAGTCACCGATTTTGGCAAGAGATCATCGTATCCGTATCCGGGTGCAATGGAACCGAGGAGGTCCACGGGGCCGTGGTCGGTGATCAGCAGATGGTGGCCCGGTGATAGCAGGTGCTCGGTATCGGGGTGCAGATTTCTTTCCGGCTGGAGCCTATAGCGGGCATTAAGATCGCGGAGCGCGGCCAGAATCGCTTCGATGTTGGCGCCAGTTCGCTGGTGGACGATATCGAGATCGAATGTGTGGATGGGGGCGCCGTGCAGAACGGCTCCCACTCCGCCTACCACGACAAATTGAGCGCCGTGGCGGGAGAGGATTCTCAGGATAGCGCGGAAATCAGTGGCGGGCATTGCGGGCGCGGATGGCGAGGATCGCGTCGTTATGGTTTTGGAGGTAATCGAGGCGCTGGGCGGGGGTGAGACTGAGGAACCAGCGGATTAGAGTTATGTCGACACCGGAGGAATCCGCTTCCTGACGGTCGCGGCCCGGTTCGGAGGTGATGAGGCGCTGGTCGGCCATCGCCGACATGATAGCAGAGGGATCAGCTGGATTTGACGATGGTCCAGATGCGGTCGCGGAGGCGCTGGGCGGCGGGGGGGAGTGCTTGGAGCCATTCGCCGCGGTTCATCACTTCGGGGGATGGATAGAGGACGGGGTCATCGCGGAGCGAGGGGGGAAGGAGGCGTTGGGCAGCGGCGTTGGCGGTGGCGGTGAGGCATTCGGTAACGACGGCAGCGGCGGTTTCCGGCTCGAGCAGGTAATTCATGAAGCGGTGAGCAAGTTCGTGGCGGCGGCTTTCCTTGAGGACGACGGCGCAGTCGGCATAGAGGGAGAAGCCTTCCTCGGGGTAGGCGAAGGCGAGATGGGGCGCGGCGTCCATGGCCTGGCGTGCGGTGGTTGCCCACATCTGGGCGGCGAGCAGGTCGCCGCTGACCACCTGGTCGCGGGCTTCGGCGTTCAGGTAGGCGCGGACAAGGGGCTTCTGTTTGAGGAGTTCGGCGCGGGCGGCGTCGAGCTCGGCGGGGTTGGTGGAGTTGAGAGGGAAGCCGAGTTTTTTGAGGGCTGCGCCGATGGCGTCGGGAGGATCGTCGAGCATGGTGATGCGGCCGCCGAGGCGGGGGTCCCAAAGATCGGCCCAGCGGCGCGGGGGCGGGTTGAGTTTGCGTGTATAGAGGATGCCGGAGGCGCCCCACATGTAGGGGACGCACCATTCCAGTTGTGGGTCCCAGGGCGGGTGCCGGAAGCGCGGGTCGAGGTTGGCGAGGTTGGGGAGCTGGCTTCTGTCGATGGGGGAGAGGAGGCCGTTTTCGCGCATCGGACCGATCAGGCTGGATGCGGGAAAGACGATGTCCCAGCCGGAATTGCCGCTGAAGACTTTGGCGAGCATCTCCTCGTTGCTTTCATAGACGGCGTAGCGGAGCTCGACGCCGTGGCGGCGTTCGAAGGCAGGGACGGTGTCGCGGGCGGCATAGTCGGACCAGTTGAAGACATTGAGGCGGGGCTTTAAGGAGCGGCGGCACGCGGCGAGGGAGGCGAAGGCGGCGAGCAGGTGGCGGCGCTTCATGGTTCCCTCAGGCGTTCGGCGGCGAGGATGAAGAAGCCGAGGCCGACGACGATCAATGCAGAGATGGCGTTGACAGCGGGGTTGACGCCGCGGCGGGCCATGGCGTAGATGACCATGGGGAGAGTTTCCGAATCGACGCCGGCGACGAGGCTGGTGATGACGTAGTCGTCAAAGGAGAGAGTGAAGACGAGCAGGGCGGAGGCGGCGACGGCAGGGAGCAGAGCGGGGAGAGTGACGCGGAAGAATGCGCCCCATTCGGTTGCGCCGAGATCCATGGCGGCTTCCTCAAGAGTGGCGTCCATGGTGCGGAGGCGGGCCAGCACGACGACGACCACGAAGGCGACCGAGAAAGTTACGTGGGCGAGGATGACGGTGTGCATGCCGAGTCGGATGTCGAGATAGCGGAACAGGAACTGATAGAAGGCGAGCAGGGAGACACCTGTGACGATTTCGGGAGTGACAAGGGAGAGGTAGAGAGTGCCGGTGAGCAGCGGGGCGCGGCGCTTCCAGAGGCCGTAGGCGCAGAGGGTTCCGGCCGCGGTGGCGAAGATGGTGGCGGCGGCGGCGATGAGGAGGCTGTTCCATGCTCCTTCGATGAGCCGGGTGTCCTGAGCGAGCGCGGCGTACCACTTGAAAGAGAAGCCCTCCCAGACGGTGAAGCGCGAGGCGTTGAAGCTGAAGACGGTGAGCACGGCGAGAGGAAGATGGAGGAAGGCGAGAACGGCGGCGGCGGTGAGAGCGAGCGCGCGGCTCACAGCAGGTCGCCTTTCTGGCGGCGGGCGAGCCAGGCGAGAGCGAGCATGACCATGGCCATGAGGGTGAGAGATGCGGCCGAGCCGAAGGGCCAATCGCGGGCGTTGGTGAACTGGTTCTGGACGAGATTGCCGGCCATCATGCTCTTGCCGCCGCCGAGCAGGTCGGGAGTGAGGTATGCGCCGAGGCAGGGGATGAAGACGAGAACGCAACCGGCGACGATGCCAGGCATGGCGAGCGGGACGATGATGCGGAAGAGCGTGTCGGTGTCGCGTGCGCCGAGGTCGGCGGCGGCTTCGAGCAGATTGGGGTCAATGCGTTCGAGCGTGGCGAAGAGCGGGAGGACCATGAACGGGAGATAGCCGTAGACGAGGCCGACGACAACGGCCCATTCGTTGTAGAGGAGAGGGAGGGGTTCACGGATTAGGCCGAGGGATTGGAGGATGGTGTTGATGAGGCCGGTGTCGCGGAGGAGGAACATCCAAGCGTAGGTGCGGACGAGGAAGCTGGTCCAGAAGGGGAGCATGACGAGCTGCAGGTAGAGGTTCTTGCGTTTTGCGGAACGGGAGATGAAGAGAGCGAGCGGGAAGCCGAGCAGGAGGCAGAGGGCGGTGGAGAGAGCGGCGATCCAGAGGGATCGGAAGAGAATGGCGGCGTAGAGGGGGTCGAGCAGGCGGGCGTAGCTTTCGAAGGTCCAGGGCGGGCTTTGGCCGCCGTAAGCGCCGCGGGTGAGTAGGCTGTAGGCGGCGACGATGCAGAGAGGCGCGGCGAAGAGGAGGCCCATCAGCAGGCGGGAGGGGGCGAGGGTCCAGAAGCGGACTTTAGTCCACATGGAGTTCGTCCTCGGGGCGCCATGTGACGTTGACCTGATCTCCGGCGGTGTGGCGGGCGCCGGGGTTTGTTTCGGCGAGCAGAGTTTCGCCGGATTCGAGTTGGAGTTCGAGGCGCAGGCAGTTGCCGAGGTAGACGGCGCTGCGGACGGTGGCGGGCCTGCCGTCGGCGGAGAGGATGATGGATTCCGGGCGCAGGCCGAAGCCGTTGAGCCAGCTGACTTCGCCAAGGAAGCCGGCGACGAATCGCGTGGCGGGGCGCGAGTAGATTTCGCGCGGCGGACCGATTTGTTCCAGGCGGCCTTTGTTCATGACGGCGATGGAGTCGGCCATGGACATGGCTTCTTCCTGGTCGTGGGTGACCATGAGGAAGGTGACGCCAACGCGGCGCTGAATGGATTTGAGCTCGACGCGTACCTGGCGGCGGAGCTTGGGGTCAAGCGCGGCGAGGGGTTCATCGAGCAGGAGAAGGTCGGGTTCGAGGACGAGGCTGCGGGCGAGCGCGACGCGCTGCTTTTCGCCGCCGGAGAGCTGCGCGGGCTTACGATGCTCCTTGCCGGCGAGCTGGACGAGATCGAGGACGTCGCGGACGCGGCGATCCAGATCGGAGGCTTTTCGGCGGCGGAGGCCGAATTCGATGTTTTGGCGCGCGGTGAGATGGGGGAAGAGGGCGTAGTTTTGGAAGACCGTGCTGACGTTGCGCTGGTAGGGCGGGAGTCCGGCGACGTCGGCGCCGCTGAGCAGGACCTGGCCTGTGGTCGGGATTTCAAAGCCGGCGATCATGCGCAGAACGGTGGTCTTGCCGCAGCCGCTGGGTCCGACGAGGGCGAACAGGGAGCCGCGGGGAACGGCGAGTGAGACGTCGTCTACTGCGCGGTGCCCGTGGAACTGCTTGGATACGCCGCGGAGTTCGAGGACCGCGTCCATGGGGGATTCGACTAGTTGCCGGTTGGCTCGGCCGGGGGGCGGCGATTCTCGGGACGGTCAGGAGTGCGGTCGATCATCTGGTTGGCGCGGCCGCGGCGCTTGCGGAGCTGGAAGGCGTCATAGAGATCGCCGCGGGCGGTGCGGGATTCGTAATCGAGGCGTTCGCCGTTGATGCGGATGATTTGGTAGAGCTGCGTGTCTTCGGCCTTGCGCTGCATCCAGGGAGCGGGAGTGACGTTGTACATCTTAGGACCGGAGACGCTGACGACGTAGACGGTGCCGCCTTCGCGGCGGTTTTCGCCGGTCATGACGTTGCTGCGGCCGTAGGAGTGATCGTGGCCGGTGAGGACAATGTCGACGCGGTGCTTGTCGAAGACGGGCTTGAAGATAGCGCGGAGGTCCTTGTTATCGCGGCCGCGGGCGGTGGAGAAGATGGGGTGGTGGAATGTGACCACGGTCCAGCGGTTGCGGTTGGAGGAAAGGAGTTTGTCGAGCCAGGCGGCCTGTTCGGCGTGCTTGAGGTTGGAGTTGAGAGCGACGACGCGGACGCCATGGATGTCGACGTAGTAGTTGGTTTCAGGAAGCTCGGGGAGACCGTTTTCCGGAAGGGTAAATTGGGGTCGCCAGTGGCGGTTGAGTTCGCGCGTGCCGGCTTCGCTCTTACCGTATTCGTGGTTGCCGGGGACGGGGAAGCTGACGACGGACTGATTGATCCAACCGGCGGCGCGGTGCCATTCGCCCCATTGTTCGTCACGGTCGGCGGTGTTGATGAGGTCGCCGGCGTGGATGATGAAGCGGGAGCGGGGCGCGTCGGCGAAGCTGGAGCGGATGACGCGGGACCAGAGTTCGAGGATATTGTTCTGGGCGTCGCCGACGTAGACGAACTCGACGGGGGCTTCGGAGAGGGAGGCGGTCTGGAAATGAGACCATTCGCTCCAGTTGAAGCCGTCGCCGACGCGGTAGACGTACTTGGTGGCGGGCTTGAGGTTCTCAAAGCGGACAGAATGGTAGAGGGCTTCTCCGAGGTTGGATTTGAAAGGTTCGGACTTGGCGATGTGTTCGACGGCTTTTGGCTTGAAAAGCGGACCGTCTTCGGCCTCGGCGATCTGCGCGGCGGCGCGCAGCACATCGGTGGAGGTTCGCCAGGTGACGGCCTGGGTGGTGGCCGGGTCGCCGGCCCAGGTAAGGATGACGCGGTCCGGAGAGCGCGAGGGGGCGTGAAGGATCTTGGGATCGAGGGTGGGGTCCTTGTCGGCGATTGAGGTTCGCACCCAGGCAAGGGCGAGCAAGGCAAGACAGACTCCCACGGACCACTTTCTCATTTGCGGACCATTGTAACGCAGGCGGGGCCTATCCACGATAGTTGGGCGCCCTATCCGGGAGGATAGAGGTGGAAGGATCGGCGGAGCGTAGATTCAAGGCGTTAGCAAATGGCAACACAGATGCATCGTGAAGGGCATGCAACCCCGGTGCAAAGGACGAGCGCGGCAGATCAGCCGGCTGATCCTTGAGCCGAGCCAGCGGCGCGAGGCGGTGCTGGAGATGATCGGCTCGGCCCGGCGGCATCTGGCGATCTCATTGTTCCGGTGCTCGGACTTCCGGGTGCTGGAGGAGATTGCGGCGGCAGTGCGGCGCGGCGTGGAAGTGGAAGTGATGCTGACGGCGCGCGCGCGGCACTGGCGTAAGAAGCTGCAGGTGCTGGCGAAGCTGCTGGAGAGCGCCGGGGCAAAAGTGCATCGCAACGGACCGGAACAGACCAAGTACCACGCCAAGTACATCGTGGCGGATGGGGAAAGGGCGCTGATCAGCTCAATAAACTACACGCGGAAATGCTACACGGAGACATGTGACTTCCTGTACCTGACGCGTGAGGGGGAGGTGGTGGGCGTCCTGCTGCAACTGTTCCGGTCCGATGTGGAAGGTGCGCCGATGCCGGAAGAGGGGAAGCGAGAGCTGGTGTTGGGACGCGAAGGAATGGCCGGTTTGATCCAGGCTGCGCGCAAGAGCATACGGATCATCGACCACAAGCTGACGGACCCGCGAATGCTGGCCTTGTTGGAGGCGAGGCGGCAGGAAGGGTTGTCGGTGGAGGTGGTGGACAAAAGGGCGCTCGGCGGAATGCAGGCGCACGGGAAGCTGATGTTGATTGATGACCGTGCGGCGGTAATCGGAAGCATGGCGCTATCGGCGCGCAGCCTGGACGGCAGGCGAGAGCTGGCGGTAGTAATCCGTGATTCGGGCCAGGTGGCCGAGTTAAGGAGGTTCTACAGGAGGGTACGGCGATGAAGCGGCTTGCTGTAGGACTGCTGGCCGCGGGCCTGGTGATGGGGCAGAGCGCCGATGCGTTGTTTGATGCGGCGGTGCTGCACGATATCCAGATCACGATTCACCCTACGGACTGGCAGCGGCTGAAAGACAACTACCTCGAGAACACCTATTACTTGTGCGATCTGCAGTGGCGGAGCCTGAAGGTGGAGAATATCGGGATCCGGTCGCGCGGGCTGGGCAGCCGGAGCGGGCTGAAGCCCGGGTTGCGAGTGGATTTTGACCGGTTCCAGACGACGCAGAGTTTTTTGGGATTGAAGTCGCTGGTGCTGGATAACTTCACGCAAGACCCGTCGATGCTGCATGAGCGGCTGACGATGCGGATGTTTGAGCGGATGGGTTTGCCGGCGCCGCGGGAGGCGCATGCGCGGCTGTACGTGAATGGCGTGTATGTGGGGCTTTACGGCGTGGTGGAAGCGGTGGACAAGCGGATGCTGTCCCGCGTGTTTGGAGAGAATGACGGGTACTTGTACGAGTACAAGTGGGTGGAGGATTACCGTTTTGAGGACCGCGGGAGCGATCCGGCGCGCTACGCACCTGTACCGTTCAAGCCGGTGACGCACGAGAAAGATCCGGACCACAAGCCGCTGGTGGAGATGATCCGCGCGATGCATGACGCCGGCACTGGTGAGTTCCGGAAAGCGATGGAGCCGTACCTGGACTTGAAGGTGCTGATGCGGCACGTGGCGGTGGAAAATTTTCTGTCGGACTTCGACGGGGTTCTGGGCGAGTGGGGGATGAACAACTTCTACCTGTACCGGTTCGAGGGGAAGAAGAAGTGGCAGCTGATCGCCTGGGACAAGGATGTGTCGTTTTACTGGGAGCATTATCCGATCTGGACGAACGTGTACACCAACCCGGTGATGCGGCGGAGCCTGGAGGACCCTGAGTTGCGTGATGCGTACCTGGAGTCGCTGCTGAAGCTGGCGGCGCTGGCTGGTGAGGAGAACGGGTGGCTGGAGAGGGAGATCGTGGCGGGTTACCGGCAGATCCGAACAGCGGCGTGGCTGGACAAGCAGAAGCCGTACACGAATGAACAGTTCGAGGAAGCGGTGGAGAAGCTGGTGGAATTTGTAAGAGCGCGAGGGCGGTTCGTCAGGGAGGAGGTAGCCTCGTCAGGGATCTCGCGGGCAGAGAGGCCGAACCTGACAAAGGCGATTCTGGAGCCGTCCTCGCCGGTGGTCGCCGTGTACGCTAACGGGATGATGTCGGAGGCGGTGCAGGTTTATATCAGCGGGTACCTCGCCGAGCTGATCTCGGTTGAGCCGGGACTGGTGCGGGTGAAGCTGCCGCTGATGGTGCCGCCGGAGTCGGCAGCGATTACGGTGTTCGTGGATGGAGTTCCGGGGAACACCGTTCCGCTGGAGTTGAGCGCGCCGTAGATTGAGAATTCGCAGGCCTGCAAGAGAATGCGGAGTCACGGTTTGGAGGTGGAGGCAGTCTCCTTCTCGGAGACGATTTCTTCGGCGGCGAGGCGGATCAGGTACTTGAGGTAGAGGGTCATGGCTTACCTCGGCTCGATCACCAGAAAGAGAGTGTTACCGCCGCGGTTTACCAGCAGGACAACGGAGCCGCCGCCGGCCTTGGCGATGACCTGACGGAAGGCTGCCACGTTGCGACGCGGGAGCGGTTGACCTCCTGGACAGCATCGCCGCGGCGAAGACCGGCTTCGGCGGCCGGGGTACCGGGCTTGACGCTGGAAATGACGACACCGAAGGCGTCAGGAGGGAGTGAGAGCTGGCGGGCGAGTTCGGGAGTGAGATCCTGCGCCTGGACGCCGTCCATCATCTCGACGCCGGAGCCGGAGAGGGTTGCGCGCTGCTGGGATTCCGGCAGCTCGCCGAGGGTGACGCGGATATCAGAGGCCTGGCGGACGACGTGATCATTGGTGAGGATGTAGCCCTCGGGGTTGACGATGACGCCGGAGCCTTCGCCACGTTCGCGCCGGACGGGTTGACGAGCGTGGGTGGGTATCCGGGGGATGAGGATAAGGCGAGGGGCGGCCGGGATGTGGTTGAAGGGGCGCGCGGATTGCACGGGGAAGCTGGGGGTGGTTGGGTTCTGTTTCGGCGGAGGGATTTCGAACCGGCTGGCGGTGCGGATGGGGCCGGATCTGGCGGCGGCGGTTCCGTTTTATGGATCGCAGGCTCCGGTAGCGGATGCGGGGAAGATCAAGGCGGCGCTGTTGCTGCACTATGCGCAGAACGACGAGCGGATCAACCAGGGGTGGCCGGCGTACGAGGAGGCGCTGAAGGCGAACAAAGTGAGCTACGCGGCGCATATGTATGAGGGGACCAATCACGGGTTCCATAACGATACGACGCCAAGGTACAACGAGGCGGCGGCGAAGCTGGCCTGGGAGAGGACGCTGGAGCACTTCAACAGGTATCTGCGGGGGTGATGGGGCTAGCGGCAGGCGTCAAATTGCTACGCTCACTGCACCACATCGCCCACTTCCACATCGTAGACCAGCTTCCAGTTGCTGCCCGCCTTCATCTCCACAGGTGTCCGCGCCGGCCATGACGAGCCGAGAAAGCCGTAAAAGCGCAGGCACCACGGGTTGGGCTCGCCGGGATTGGATGGGTCGGGCGTAATCCGCAACCGCGCGCGGCGGCCCTGGTAGGTAGCCTCAAACTCCGCCCAGGCATGCGGTGTCAGGTCTTCGTCTTTCCTCACCTCCCCCTCGCTTGACCGCATCGCGGTACCCTCCCGCGCAGCGAACCGTGTGCTCAGGCCGCCGTAACCCTTGCCCGCTTCCGGTGCGCCCACCAGTTTCAGGTCAACCAGCGGCGTCAGTTCCAACTCCAGCCGGAAGTGGCCTGTCTTCAGATGGCGGATTGTGACCATCTCGCGCAGCAGTTTCCGGTCGCCCATCATCCACGCGTTTTCCACCTGCAACTCGGCGCCCTCCGCCTTATGCAGCTTCACGAAGGCCGGCGCTACGCCGCGCAGCATCCAGGAATCCAGCCGCTTGCCATCCACCACGATCTGCGGCCAGGCCCAGAACAGGCCCCGGTGATGGTAATGATCGGCGGGGAAATCGTCGGTCACAACCACGCCTGCCGGCGACCAGACCGGGTGAATGTAGCAGCACCTCGCACGGTCGTCCGGCGCGCCTGCGGCCAGTTGCACGCCCGCGTTGTAGCTCAGCACGGGACTGCCGTTTTCGAGCAGCTGTATCCGCCCGCCGCTCAGCTCCTTCCATTCCACCTGCGCCGCCAACGGCAACAGGCTAACCAGCCACAGCGCCGCGTACCGCATTCTCATCCACCTCCACTCCTAATCCTGGGCCCGCCGGGACGCGCAGGGCGCCGTCTTCCAGCGCAAAGGGCTTCTTCAGAAAACTGCGTGTCAGAAACTGCAGCCCGTTCAGAGCCGCCGGATATTTCAGCCGCGCCGCGCCGTACAAATCGAGCGCCGCCGCCAGCGCCACATCGGGATCTGTGAGGCCGCTGCCCAGCACCATCAAGCCCTCGCGCTCGCAGATCTCCAGCTGCCGGTAAGAGTCCCACAGTCCCGCCGTCCGCGCCGGCTTGAACGCCACGCCGTCCAGCAGCTTCAGCTTCACAAACTCCTCCAGTTCCACGTGCGAGACCAGACCTTCATCCATCAGCACGGGCAGCGCCTTCTGCTTCTTCAGCGCCGCGAAGCCGGACAGCAGGTTCGGCGGCACCGGCTGCTCGAACACGTTCACGCCGGCATCGGCCAGCTTGGGGGCCACCGCCAGCGCGGTCCCGGTGTCGTAGCCGCCGTTGGCATCGGCCCACAGGAAACTTTCCGGCGCCAACTTGCGCACCATCCGCGCCAGTTCCAAATCGAACTTCGGGTCGGGCGCCACCTTGATGTTGAAGTGGCGGTAGCCGAGCTTGCGGCCATGCTCCATCAGCGGCGCGGTCTCATCCAGCGTGCGCGGATTCAAAGTCCAGCTGAGCGTGATCTTCTCCTGCGGCTTGCGGCCCCATACGCCGTTTATGTTCTTCCGCGCCAGCCGCCCGATCAGATCATGGAGGGCCAGATCGATACCGGCCTTCGCAATCGGCATGCCGGTGGAAAAGGAAGAAGCGATGGCGCGCCGCATCGCCTGGTGCGCGCCCTCTAAATCACGCGGGTCGCGCCCAATGAGTGCCGGCGCCAAGTAGTGCTTCAGCGTGTGCAGCGCCGACTCGGGCGTCTCGTAGCTCCAGGTCGGGATCGGCACGCTTTGGCCCCACCCGGCCAAGCCATCCTCCAGCGCGATCTTCACAAAGATGGCCGGCCGCACCGGCCGAGGGAAGAAGCGAAAGTGGCCGGTGACCGGATACTCTACCGGAAACAGCTCGATCGTCCGGATTCTCGGCGTCTCGGCGGCGGCCGCGCCCAGCGGAAGGCTCAAAAACAAGCGGCGGTCCATCTCAGGCGAAGTCAAGCGTCCCGGTGTTGAACCGCACCTTGCGTCCGGCGCGCAGCGCCTCGGCCGCCATGCATCCGGCAACGGCATGCGAGAAGCCCGATTGGATATCGGCCCGAGGCGTCTGCCGCGACCGCAGGCAGCGCAGCCAGTTGGCCATGTGCGACTCGACGCCTGCGACAGGCTGTATCTTGCGCTCCTCGGTGACGCGGTCCGGCGCGCGGCTGCCGCGCGGCATGATCACCAGCCGGTCGCCGTCGAGCGTTCCCTTAGTGCCGTACCACTCGTTGCGCGAGCCGGCGCTGTTGGTCAGGCTCATCCCGAACCCGTACAGGCAATCGGTGTACTCAAGCAATGCGTGAAACACGTCGCAGGTATCGCGGCCGTCCTTCCACAGGTAGACGCCGCCGGATGCTACTGCGCTCTTCGGATAGGGCTCGTTCAGGAACCACGAGGCCAGGTCCACCAGGTGCGACATCCACAATCCCGGAATGCCGTTCGTTGTCTCCGGGAACAGCTGCCATTCGCGGAACAGCCGCGCGTCGAACGGCTTTTGGAACCGCCCCATCGTGAAGGCGTCCCAATCCACTTCCGAGGGCTGGATCATGTGGTGATCGCGCCGCCAGCGCGGCTCCTGGAAATGCACTTGCGTGTCGACGCGGGTGATCTTGCCGATCGCGCCCGCCTGGATCTCGCGCGCGCAGGCGATCAGCCCCGGTTCCGAGCGCCGCTGCGTCCCGATCTGCACCACGCGCTTCGGTTCGCGCTTGACGGCAAGGTAGGCTTTGCGAGCATCGGCAAGGTTGGTGCCCATCGGCTTTTCGCAATAGGCGTCTTTGCCGGCTTGCATGGCGCGCTCCAGCATCGGCGAGTGAGTAAAATCGGGTGCGGATAAGATGACTGCGTCGATATCTTTACGATGAAGAACTTCCTCGAAGCGGGAGCTAAGAAATGCGTCGATGTTGTAGGTCTTTTTGACGGCCGCCGCGCCCTGCTCGCGGGCTTTCGAGTAGACGTCGCAAATCGCCGCCACTTCCATGCCCGGCTCATTCGCGCGCCGGATTTCATTGAACAGGTAGGCGCCACGGCTGCCGAATCCGATAATGCCCAGGCGGATCTTGTCGCTGGGCTGGAAAGAAAAAACGGCGGGAGCTGAAGCCCCCGCCGCCAAAAATGATCTGCGTTTCATCCTTGTCACATAACTAGAACTGGATCCGAGCCTGGACTTGAAACCAGCGGTTGACGGCCGATGTCTGCGAAACGATGCGGCCGAAGTTGGTGTTGAACGGATCCACGTTCGGACCCGCCATTTGCGAGCGGTTCTGCACGTTGAGCACGTCCATGCGCAGTTGCAACGTCGTGCCCTCTGTCAGCTTAAAGTTCTTGGCCGCGTTGGCGTTCCACTGGCTGGTGGAATCGGCACGCAGGCCGCCGATGCGGGTGGGGAATTGACGGGTGTGGAAGCCGGCCGGGCCGAGCGCCGCAACGCGCTCGAACCCATTGGTGTTGAACCAGGTTTCCCACGTGCGGTCAACATTCTTGATGTTCTCGACATCGCCGCTGTAGAACAGGTTGCCCCAGTTCAGCAGCGGGCCGGGCTGCCACTCATAGGTCGCGCTAAACTGCCAGCCGCCCACCACGCCGTCCAACAGCCGGTTGGTGCTGCCCAGGTACCTGCGCCCTTTGCCCACCGGGACGGTGTAGATGCCGGTGCCGGTGAACCGGTGCGGGCGCCCGTCGTTGGACGTCTGCTCGAAGCGCTGCCTGTCGAACTCGTTCAGGAAGATGTCGGCGTCGCGCAGCCGCATCGCCGTGTAGGAGAGGTTCAGGTTCCAGCCTTGCTTGAAGCGCTTCTCAAACGAAGCCTGGAACTCGTGCGTTCTCGTGGTTGCACTGGCTTCGCTGTTGTTGGTCAGGCCGTTGATGTGCGGGAAAGCTCGCAGCAGACGGTGCCGAGGAATGATCCGCGCCGTGAAGAAGGAGTTGGCGTTCAAATCGGCCCACACCAGCGGCGAGAAGTCGGCTTGGCGGAAGTTGCCGATGAAGAACGGATTGGTGACGTTCTCGTTCAGCAGCCGCTGTGCCGATTCGTCGCGCGCGTTTCCGGAGACCCAGTACTGCGCCGCCAGCGGCTGCAACGGTAGGCCCGGAACGTTGCCGCCGGAGGAAAACTGCGAGATGCGGGAAGCCCGCGTGCCGACGTAGGAGGTGGTCAGCACCATGGTGGAGCCGAACTGCCGCTGAATGCCGGCCTGCCAGCGGTGCTGGCGCGGGTGCACTGTGTTGAAGTCCGTAAAGCCGAGTCCGCGGCCGGCATAAGCCATCGCTCCCAGCGCGTCGCGCGTGGGCACGTCAAAGCGCGTGCCGTCGGCGCGGACCGGGAACGGATCGTTCAAAATACTGCGGTTGTTATTCGGGTTGGCGTTGGCCGGGTACGGCGCCGATGCCGCGCCCCAGGTCTGGCCGAAGTCGTTCGAGATGATCGCGTTGGTCGCGCGCGAGTAGCCAAACTGGTTCGGGCCGTAATTCAGCACATTGAGCGTGTCGTAGAAAATGCCGTAGCCGGTGCGCAGCACGGTCTTCGAGTCCAGCTGGTAGGCGATGCCGAGCCGGGGCAGCCACATCATTTCGTCCTGGTAGAGCTCACGAGGAGCGCCGCCGACGCCGACGTAGGTGTTGCCGCCGCGGATCTGGAATTGCGAGGCGGGCAGCTGCGGAATTGGGCTGGCCGCGTAGGCCGCTTGGGCGCCGGCGGCGATCGGCACGTCGATGTTGGGGTTAAAATTGCCCACCATGCGGTTGAACCGTTCGGTGGCGCCGCGTTCATACTCCATGCGCAGACCGAGATTCAGCGTCAGTTTCGGCGTGACGCGCCAGGTGTCCTGCACGAAGCTGGCGTAATAGGGCGTGTAGGTGGCGAAGCTGTCGTTGGTGGCCACGCTGGCGCTGGAGGGAATCCCCAGGATAAAAGCCGCCCAGCCCAGGCCGCGGTTGTTGGCCGGCGTCAGGCCGTCGTCGTTGCGGCGAAGGTAGTTCTGGTTGAAGGTGAAGTTGCCGCTAGTGTTGCCGCCGCCGCCGCCTGTTCGGAACTGGTTGCGGTGGTCAATCGCGCTCGAGATGGTGTGCTTGCCCCGGATAAAAGTGCCTTGCAGCTTCACGGTCGCCATCCGGTAACGCGTCCAGACGTTGAAGCCTCCCGGGCTGACGGTGGAGTAATCGGTGATGGTCATCTGGGGCAGCAGCGCCTGCGCCCCGGCCTTCGCGTCCATGTAGGCCGGCAGCCCGACGCTGGACGGTTTGAACTCGAGCGCTTTCGGCTGGATGTTGCCTTCGCGGAACTGGTTGATGGCGATGTTGAAGTTCCACAGCGTGGTCGGGTTCTGCGTGTAGACAATGTCAAGATTGCCGCCCTTGTTGTTCCGCACCAGGCCGTTCAGGTTCAGGCCGCGCGCGGTTTCATACACCCAGTCACCGCGGTCTTCCGGACCGAAGTTGTTCACCGACCAGCGGCCGAAGGCGCGCCACTTGTCGCTGATCTGATAGTCGATGCGGTTGGAATAGGCGTAGTAGTCCCAATTGTACGGAGTCTGGTTCGCCAGGTAGTTGTTGATGGGGTCCTCGCTCTCCGGCATCGCGACGTTTGGCACCGGGTAGATGTTCTTGTAGGCGTCGTAGGCGGGGTTCGCGAACCGGCTGCGCGGGACGATGTTGCCCGGGAATGGCGTGCGGATGAAGTTGTTCGGCCGTGCCGGATCGCGCACGATGGAGGTGGGGTCGTGAATAATGTACCGCGCCGGATTGTTCCGAACCAGCAGAAGATCGCTGAAGTCGCCGTCGCGGTTTTTCAACGTAGGCACGGTGCGGTTGAAGTTGGCCGCGTCTTCCACCTTCACGTCCTTGAACCCGTTGTAGGTGAAGAACCAGAACATCTTGTTACGGCCGTTGAACAGCTTGGGTATCACCACGGGCCCGCCGGCAGAAGCGCCCCAGTTATTCGAGCGGCCGGTGGGCTGCTTCGGTGTGTCGCGCAACCGGTGGGCGAGAGCGCTGTTGCCTGCCGCTTCGGCAGCTGCGATGCGGCGGTAGTATTGCTGCTTGACGAAGAATGGCGTACCCTGCCAGCGCTGCTGCCAGTGCTGCCATGTGCCGGTTCCGTGCATACTGTTGGTGCCCGATTTCGAGATCATCGTGATCGCGGCGCCGGTGCTCTGGCCGATTTCGGCGTTGAAGTTGTTGGTCTCCACCTTGAACTCATCGATGGCGTCGGTGTAGGGCAGATAGGCGGTGCGGCGGCTGGGGCCCTGGTTGGGCGAGCCGTCCAGCGTCCAGGCGTTGCCGCCGATGTTGCCGCTCACGTTGTAGTCGGAGCCACCCACGTTGGAATGCAACGCCAGGTAGTTGTTCACGCCGCCGGTCTGCACGCCGGGAGCCAGCTTCACCAAAAGCAGGGCGCTGTTGCCCATCACCGGCAGTTCCATGAGCGACTTGTTGTCGATGACGCGGCCTGTGCTGACCGCGTTGGTTTCCAGCAGCGGCGCTTCCGCGGTCACCGAAACGGTCTCCGTCACGCCGCCGATTTCCAGGTGCAAGGCTACTTCAATTCGCGAGGAAACAGGCAGCGAAATGCCCTTGCGGACCAGTTTCTTGAAGCCGGCCATCTCGGCCGAGATTTCATATTGGCCGGGCATTAACAGGTTGCCTTCGTAGTAGCCGGTGTCGTTGGTGCGCATGGTCTGCGTGACGCCGGTTTCCGCATTGCGGATCACCACCGTGGCGCCGACGACGGCGGAACCTTGCGGATCCAGCACGCGGCCGAACAGCATCGAACGGGTTTCCTGGCCCAATGCGGCAAAGGACAGGGCAAGCATCAGTGCGCCGAAGCGCAGTAAGGGGTTGTTCATCAAAATAGACTCCTGTTAAGGAAACTTGAGCTAGTATAGCTCGGGCTGTGGAATCTGGCCAGAGCCGAAGAGGCATATTTTCAATAAAAGAGATTGACAGGTCCTAAACTCTTGTTTAGAATGATAACGCGGATATGTATTGTCCGCGTTGAAGGAATTTGGAGCGGTTCGAGAGTTTATGATCCAAAAAACCTCCATCTCCGCCATCCGTGGCCTCGTCTTCCTGGCCAAACTCGATCCCGTCCGCCTCTTCTCCCCTCGCAAACTCGCCGAAGCCATTGATGAATCACCTACTTATATGGCAAAAATCTCCCGGCTCCTGGTCAAGGCCGGAATCCTGCGCTCTCACAAAGGCTCCAAAGGCGGGGTCGAGATCAGCCGCTCGCCGGAACAGATCTCGCTACTGGAAATCGTCGAGGCCTGCCAGGGAACCATTGTCGGCGACTATTGCAGCGTGGTCTGCGACCCGGACGACACTTGCGCCTATCACCAAGCCGCCGCGGAGCTCCGGCAGGCCATCATCTTTGTTCTGTCGCGCTGGAACCTGGCACAACTGGTGGCGCGGCCGGCGCCTCGGCTGCCACTGGAAACCAGCGTCACTTGTGTTTTGCAGGGCAGCCTCCCGATGAGCCACCTGAGGCATTAACTGATGCAATTGAAGGTCGAAATCCCGGCGAACGGCTACCACCAGGGGCTGATCTCGTGCCAGCGCGCCTGTCCTGTGCATACCGACGCCCGCGGCTATGTCCGGGCCATCGCCGAAGGCCGCTTCGAAGAAGCCTATCTCATCGCGCGCGGGCCGAATCCGTTCGCCTCCATCTGCGGCCGCATCTGCGGCGCCCCGTGTGAAGTGGCTTGCCGCCGCGGTAAAGTGCCGCGCGTGGATGATGACGGCCGCTTTGTCGCCGTCGACCGCCCGATCGCGATTCGCGCGCTCAAGCGTTTCGTCTGTGACCTCGCCGATCCGGTCAAGCTGGACTCCCTGCAATCCTATGTGCCCCAGGTCGCCGCCGATGCCGAAGAGATGGCGGCGCTGATCCAGAGCAGTCTGCAAGGCCGCTTTGAAAAGGCTGGAGGCCAGCCGGTGGCGATCATCGGCGCCGGCCCGGCCGGACTTTCCGCCGCGCATGACCTGGCGCTGATGGGATTCCGTCCGGTTGTCTTCGAACTGGAGCCGGTCGCCGCCGGCATGCTTACGGTCGGCGTCCCAGCCTACCGGCTGCCGCGCGAGGTGATTGAGCGCGAGGTGGCGGTAATCCAGGCACTGGGGGTTGAGATCCGCTGCGGGGTTACGGTGGGCCAGGACGTCAGCTTTGCCGATCTTCGCCGCGACTTCGCCGCCGTGATTATCGCCGTCGGTGCCAAGGCGTCGCGCGGTCTCGGGCTGCCCGGCGAAAACGGACCCCGTGTGTTCGGCGGCGTCGATCTGTTGCGCGCCGTATCGCTTGGCAAGCCGGTCGACATCGGGCGCGATGTGGTGGTCATCGGCGGCGGCAACGTTGCTTACGATGTCGCGCGCACGGTAGTGCGCCAGATCGCGCTCGACACGGCGCGCACCGCCGCGCGCCTGCGCTCGACCTCCGCGGTGCGCCTCGTATCGCTCGAATCGCTGGAGGAGATGCCGGCCGATACGGTGGAAATCATCGAAGGCGATGAAGAGGGCATTGAGCGGCTAAACGGGTGGGGTCCGGTGGAGATCCAGCGCGGCCCTGACGGGATGCCGGGCGGTGTCCTGTTCCAGCGCTGCCGGCGGGTCTACGATGACCAACGCCGCTTTGCCCCCGTCTTCGACGACACCGACAGGGTCAGCGTGCCCTGCGATACGGTGCTCCTGGCGGTCGGCCAGTCGCCCAACGTGAGCTTCCTCGACGGCGCCGGCATCGAGTTCTTCCGCCCCGGCTGGCCCAAGGTGGACCCGGCTACTCTTTCCACCACCGAATCCGGCGTGTTTGTCGCCGGCGACCTTGCCCACGGCACGCGCCTGCTGATCGACGCCGTGGCCAGCGGCAAGGCCGCTGCCCGCTCCGTGTACCAGTACATCACCGGGCGGGAACTGCATGCCGCCTCCACGCACGCGCACCTGGTGCTGGACAACTACCGGCGGGAACGCGGCTATGAATCGCTGCGGCGCGTGCCGGTTCCCGCCGCCGAGCCCGGCGAGCGGCTGGCGGGAATGGACCACCCGGTGGAAATCGGCTATAGCGCCGAGGAGGCGATGCGCGAAGCCAGCCGGTGCCTGGACTGCGGCGTCACCCCGGTCTTTGACGGCCTGCGTTGCGTGCTCTGCGGCGGCTGCGCCGACGTCTGCCCGACGCAGTGCCTGAAGCTGGTGAGCCTGGACCGGCTGCTGCCGGACGCCCCGATCGCCGAGGCCATCGGCCGCCTGCTTGGCCCGGAGGCCGCGCCCGAGGAAAACACCGCGATCCTCAAGGACGAGGACCGCTGCATCCGGTGTGCGCTATGCGCGATGCGCTGCCCAGTGGACGCCATCAGCATGGAACGCGTCACCTTCCACACATTCTGGAGGACCGTATGACTCTCCACCCTGGACCCACCCGATCGCGGCTTGATCCGGAGCCCGTGCCGCGGCGGGACATGCTCGGGCTGGCCTCACTCTGGTCAACCGCGCTGGCGATGCTGTTTGGAATGTTCGGTATCGCCCGGCTGCCGAAAGCCGCCGTGCTTAGTTCGCCATCCAAGAAGTTCCGCGTCACTCTGCCGGAGACGCTCGGCCCCGGCGAGGTGTTCATGCCCGCCGGGCGCAAGGTGGCGCTGTTCCGCGACGCCGAGGGCGTCTACGCGGTATCCACCGTCTGCACGCACCTGGGCTGCCTGGTGAAGCAGGCTGAAGGCGGTTTTGAATGCCCCTGCCACGGCTCGAAGTTTTCCGCCGACGGCACGGTGACCAAAGGCCCGGCCCCGCAGCCGCTGCCGTGGCTGAAGGTGACCGCCGCCGGCGGAGCCTTCACGGTGGATGAGGGCGAAATGGTGCCGCCGGGAACGAAGGTGAACGCATGAACCCGGCCACCACCAACACGGCGATGCAGGAGTTCTGGCAGAACCTGCGCGCGGCGCCGCGGCGCATTTACGAGACGGCGTTCCGCTCCGGCAAGCCGGTGACGGACCGCACGCGCTCCTCCTTCGTGTTCGGCAACCTTTTCCTCCACCTGCATTCGGTGCGCACGCACCTGTGGAGCCTCCGCTGGTCGACGACGATGGGCCTGGGCATCGCTTCGACGGCGGCCTTTCTGATCACGCTGGTCACCGGCATTCTGCTGATGTTTTATTACAAGCCCTATCCCGACGTTGCCTACGACTCGATCAAGGACATCCACTTCGTCGTTCCCACCGGCCGATTCATGCGCAACATTCACCGCTGGGCGGCCAACGTCATGGTGGTCACCGTGATTCTGCACATGGCGCGCGCCTTCTACACCGCCGCTTATCGGCGTCCGCGCGAATTCAACTGGCTGATCGGACTCGGATTGCTGATCACCACGCTCGGGCTGTCCTTCACCGGATACCTGCTGCCGTGGGATCAGCTGGCTTATTGGGCCATCACGATCGGCGCCAACATCGCGCAATCGCCGCGCGAGGTGACCGATGCGGTCGGCATCACCGAATACTTCGATCCCGGCGGTTTGCAGCGGCTGCTGCTGCTCGGCTCCGATGAAGTGGGCTCGGAATCGCTCATCCGCTTCTACCTGCTGCACGTGATGATTTTGCCGCTGGTGCTGGCGGCGCTGATGGGCGTGCACTTCTGGCGCATCCGCAAGGACGGCGGCCTGGCGAAGCCCGAGGATGCCGATGCGCGGCTGAGCGGGCGCGAGCGCGACACCTATCCGGTATTCACTGAGCAGCCGGCGAAAACCTACCAGCTGGCGGCGATCGTGCGCGGCAAGACGGAAGTGGTCAACCGCGGTCCGGAAAATACGGTGCCTTCGATGCCGCATCTGTTCTATGCGGAACTGGCCGTGCTGATGCTGACGATGCTGGTCTGCCTGGCGCTGGCGCTGGTTTCCGACGCGCCGCTGAAGGACATCGCGAATCCCAACATTCCCGAAAATCCGGCCAAGGCGCCGTGGTACTTCCTGGGCCTCCAGGAGCTGGTTTCGTTTTCCGCCTTCATGGGCGGCATCGGCATTCCGACGATCGTGATCATCGGGCTTGGCTTGATTCCCTATCTGGACCGCGAGCGCACCGGCACCGGCGTCTGGTTCGGCGGACCGGGCGGCTGGAAGCTGGTGCGCCAGGCCGTCGCCTACGGATTGGGCGCATGCCTGGCGGTGGAGGCGCTTGTGATTCGTTTCGGCTGGCTGCGGGAATGGTTCCCGAATGTGCCGCAGCTGATCGTCACCCTGATCAATCCGGCCACGCTGATCACGCTGCTCTACGGCGCCTATTCGGTGTGGCTGGTGAAGCGCTATCAATCGGCGCGCGCGGGCGCGCTGGGACTGTTCACCTGCTTCCTGTGCGGATTCCTGGTGCTGACAATCATCGGCACCTGGTTCCGCGGCCCGAACTGGGTCTTTTACTGGTCGCCATCGGACTGGCCGAGGCATTGATGCCATGAAAAAGAACAAATACTTGTTGCTCGCATCCAGCCTGGGGGTCTTCGTCCTGCTGGCCGTTGCCGCCGTGCAGGAAAACTTTCTGAAGGATTGGCGCAAGATTCAGGCGACGGCGAAGACCGAGGAAGGGCCTGTCGCGGTGCAGTTGCGTCAAGTCATCAATCGCGGACTCAACCTGAGCGACCGCTGCACCTCCTGTCACGTGAGCATGGGCCCCGGCGAGCAGAATGCCGCCGGTCCCGGCGTGCTCACCGCGCACAAGCCCGTGGTGCATGACCCGGCGGAATACGGCTGCACCGTCTGTCACGGCGGACAAGGTCATGCCACCGAAAAGGACGACGCGCACGGCGACGTGCACTTCTGGCCGGAGCCGATGATTCCGGTCCGCCTCTCCTACGCCGGCTGCGGGACCTGCCACATCGCGCTGAACGCGCCCGGGCGCGACGGGTTCCGCCGCGCACGCGGAGCCTATGAGCGGCTGGACTGCGCCGCCTGCCACAGCATGGACGGGCGCGGTGGACTACTGCGGCCCGATGGCGGCGGCATGGAGGGCGGTGATCTGTCGCGCACAGGCATCTCAGGGTATGACCGCGAATGGTACGGGAAGCACCTGCGCCAGTCCCAGCAGGCCGCGCGCGGGCCGTGGAAAACCTCCTTCGCGCCCATCACGCAGGCCGACCTGGAGCTGCTCGCTACTTTCCTCGACACCCGCGTCGGAGCGCCGAAGCTGGTGGAAGCCAAGTCTGTCTTTCTTTCCTCCGGCTGCCTGGGTTGCCACAAGACCGGCGCCATCGGCGGCGATGACGGGCCGGAGCTGTCGCTCGCCGGCCTGAAGGATCCGGCGCTGATGGACTTCACTCACGTGCCGGGGAAGGAGTCTGTCGAAAACTGGTTCACCGAACATTTCCGATCTCCCTCAGGGACGGTGACCGGATCGCTGATGCCGGCCCTGCACGTGCCGCCGGAGGAGATGGAGCTTCTCAACTTCTACCTGTTCAGCCTGCGCCGCCGCGACGTTCCCGTCAGCTTCGCGCCGAAGGATCGCGTGCGCGCGCTGCAATTCGGCGAGCGCGAGTTCGCAACCGACGGCGCTACCATCTACGGCGCGTTCTGTTCCGGTTGCCACGGAGCGGACGGCAAAGGCTTCCGCTCGCCCGGCATGCCGGCCTTTCCGTCGATCTCCAACCCCGACCTGCTTGAGTTGGTCTCCGATGAATTCCTGATCGAAACCATCCGCAAGGGCCGTCCCGGACGCCGCATGCCGGGTTGGGACAGGGACGGCGGATTGCGCCAGCCGGAAATCCTGGCCGTTGTCGGCTACTTGCGCCAGATGAGCGGCGTGCAGGCGCGGCCTCAGCCTGCGCCCACGCAAGCGCTGCCGGGCGCTTCCGCGGCCGGTTCGCGGATTTATGCTTCGGCCTGCGCCGGCTGCCACGGCCCCAAGGGCGAAGGCGCCGCCGGTCCGTCGCTCAACAACAAGGTTTTTCTTTCCATCGCCACCAACGCCTTCCTGATGGAGACCATCGGGCGGGGCCGCCGCGGTACCACCATGGAGGGCTTCCGCACTCCAAGCCCGGCGCGCCAGGCGCTTTCCGATAACGAGATCGCCTCGGTGGTGTCCTTCATACGCTCCTGGGAGGGGAGCAAGCCATGAAACTTTCCCGCAGAGATTTCGCCGCCATGATGACCGCCGCCGGCTTCGGCGGGCTGGCCACATCCGTGAAGGATGCCTGGGGATTGGAGGCCGTTTCCAATCCGCTGGCGGCCTACCCGGACCGCGGCTGGGAACGCGTCTATCGCGACTTGTTCAAACATGATTCGCTGTTCACGTTCCTGTGCGCTCCCAACGATACGCACAACTGCCTGCTCAATGCCTACGTCCGCAACGGCGTGATCACGCGCATCGGCCCAACGATGAAGTACGGCGAGGCGGCCGACTTGGCCGGCAACCGGACCTCCTCGCGCTGGGACCCGCGCGTCTGCCAGAAGGGTCTGGCGCTGACACGCCGCTTCTACGGCGACCGCAGAATCAACCAGTGCATGGTGCGCGCGGGATTCAAGCAGTGGGTGGAGGAAGGCTTCCCGCGCGGCAACGACGGACGGCCGCCGGAGAAATACTTCAACCGCGCGCGCGACCAGTGGGTGCGCGTGTCGCATGACGAGGCGGCCAGGATTGTGGCCACCTCGCTCAAGAACATCGCCGAAACCTACAGCGGCGAGGAAGGAAAGCGGCGGCTGAAGGAACAGCACTACGAGCAGGAGACGATCGATGCGATGCAGGGCGCCGGGACGCAGACGCTGAAGTTCCGCGGCGGCATGCCGCTGCTCGGGCTGACGCGCGTGTTCGGGCTCTACCGGATGGCCAACTGCATGGCGCTGCTGGATGCCAAGATCCGCGGCGTGGGGCCGGACAAGGCGCTCGGCGCGCGCGGCTTCGACAACTACTCCTGGCACACCGATCTGCCACCGGGCCATCCGATGGTGACCGGCCAGCAGACGGTGGAATGGGATCTGAACTCGGCCGAGCATGCCCGCGTGCTGGTGGTCTGGGGCATGAATTGGATCACGACGAAGATGCCGGATTCGCACTGGCTGACCGAGGCGCGGCTGAAGGGGACCAAGGTGGTGGTGATCGCCTGCGAATATTCTGCGACCTCTTCGAAGGCCGATCAGGCGATTGTCGTGCGGCCCGGAACCACGCCGGCGCTGGCGCTCGGCCTTTCCAACGTCATTCTCAAGGAGAAGCTGTACGACGAAGCCTACGTCAAGCAATGGACCGACCTGCCGCTGCTGGTTCGCATGGACACGCTGAAGATGCTGCGCGCCGAGGAGACGCTCGGGCTGAAGCCCGCGGCGCTCAGCGCCACGCGCGTGCTGAAGGACGGCGAACGCGAACCTCCGCCTGCCGCGCACACCGACATGATCGTTCCGGAGAAGATGCGGCTGGAGTGGGGCGACTACGTCTGGTGGGACCGCGCCACCAAGTCGGCCAAGATGCTCACCCGCGACATGGTGGGCAAAAACTCCGGCATCGGCGATGCGTTGCTGGAGGGTTCGGTGGAGGTGACGCTTGCCGATGGCAAGAAGGTCCGCTGCCGGCCTGTGTTCGACCTGGTGAAGGAATACGCCGCGCATTTTGATCCGAAGACGACCGAGGAGATGACGTGGGCTCCTGCGGCGGCGGTCGAGCAACTGGCGCGTGAGATCGCCCGCGTGCCGGGCACGACCTTGTTTGCCGTCGGCATGGGGCCCAACCAGTTCTTCAACAACGACAACAAAGACCGCGACATCTTCCTGTTGGCGGCGCTTACGGGCAACGTCGGAAAGATCGGCGGCAACGTCGGCTCCTATGCCGGCAACTACCGTGTCGCGCTGTTTAACGGCGTGCCGCAGTACATCAATGAGAATCCGTTCGACCTGGAACTCGATCCCGCCAAGCCGGCTCGGCCTCGCCAGTACTGGCGGCCGGAATCGGCGCACTACTACAACCACGAAGATCATCCGCTGCGCGTCGGCAAGAAGCTGCTCACCGGCGCGACGCACATGCCCGCTCCTACCAAGGCGATGTGGTTCGCCAACGCCAACTCGATTCTCGGCAACGTGAAGTGGCACTACAACACCGTCATCAACGTGCTGCCGCGGATTGAAATGATCGCCGTGCAGGAGTGGTGGTGGACGGCTTCCTGCGAATGGGCCGATGTCGTCTTCGGCGTCGACTCCTGGGCCGAGTTGAAGCATCCCGACGTGACCGCCTCGGTCACCAATCCGTTCCTCCAGGTTTTCCCGCGCACGCCGCTCCAGCGCATCTTCAACACCATCGGCGATATCGATGTGCTGGCGCTGGTTGGCAAGCACATGGCCAAACTCACCGGCGACCGCCGCTTTGCCGATGCCTGGAAGTTCGTCGAGGAGAACAACGTCACTGCCTACCTGCAGCGCATCGTCGATTTCTCCACCAACACCAAGGGCTACAAGTTCACCGAGTTGGAGGCCAAGGCGCTGCGTGGAGTGCCGGCGCTGATGAACAGCCGCACCACCCCGAAGAATGTCGGCTATGAGCAGGTAGTGGACTCGCGGCCCTGGTACACCAAGACCGGGCGGCTGGAGTTCTATCGCGAAGAGAACGAGTTCATCGAAGCGGGTGAAAACCTGCCCGTGCACCGTGAGCCGGTGGACTCCACTTTCTACGAGCCCAACGTCATCGTCGCGCCCAGGCATGAAGCTCTGCGCCCGGCCAAACCGGAAGATTACGGCGTCAAGCGCGATGACCTTTCGTGCGAAACACGCTGCGGCCGGAACGTCGTGCTCACCTGGTCCGAGACCAAGAACACGAAACATCCGCTGCACAAGGACGGCTTCCGCTACATCTTCCACACGCCCAAGTACCGCCACGGCTCGCACACCACGCCGATCGACACCGACATGATCGCCGTGCTGTTCGGCCCGTTCGGCGATCTGCACCGCCAGGACAAGCGCAGCCCGTTTGTGACCGAAGGCTACGTCGATATCAACCCCACCGACGCGCGCGAGCTTGGCATCGAGGACGGCGACTACGTCTGGATCGATCCCGATCCGGAGGACCGCCCGTTCCGCGGCTGGCAGAAGAACAAGCGCGATATGCAATTCGCTCGGCTGCTCTGCCGCGCGCGTTATTATCCCGGCACGCCGCGCGGCGTCTCGCGCATGTGGTTCAACATGTACGCCGCCACGCCCGGCTCTGTGGAAGGCCAGGCGGCGCGCGCCGACGGCATCGCGCGCAACCCGCGCACCAACTACCAGGCGATGTTCCGCTCCGGCTCGCACCAGTCGGCCACGCGCGGCTGGCTGAAGCCCACCTGGATGACCGATTCACTCGTGCGCAAGGGCCTGTTCGGCCAATCGATCGGCAAGGGCTTCCTGCCCGACGTGCATTGCCCCACCGGCGCGCCACGCGAGGCGATCGTCAAAATCACCCGCGCCGAGCCCGGCGGCATCAACGGGCAAAAACTATGGCGGCCCGCCGCCATGGGCATCCGGCCGCAGTATGAATCCGCCGCGATGAAACGCTATCTGGCCGGCGGCTTCGTCCAGGTCAAAAAGGAAAGGGAGAAATAACCATGGCACGCGTATTCAACTGGCAATTGGGCCGCGAGATGTCCTACTGGTATCCGGAGAGCCGCCCCAAGCGGCAGTTCGCCGCGGTGTTCGACATCAACAAGTGCATCGCGTGCCAGACCTGCACGCTCGCCTGCAAGACGACGTGGACTTCCGGCAAGGGCCAGGAGTACATGCTCTGGAACAACGTCGAATCCAAACCCTACGGCTGCTATCCGCTGGCCTGGGACCTGAAGTTGATGGAGATGCTCGACGGCCAGAACTGGGAGGGCCGGCGCTATGACGGCCGCACGCTGTTTGAATCGGCTCCGGCGGGCGAGCGCGTCAACGGCTGGCGGCCGGAGTCGCAGGATTACGCCTACCCGAACGTCGGCGAGGATGACTGCACCGGCCAGGTGGATAAAGGCGCCAGCCTGATGACGCCGCACATGAACTGGTTCTTCTACTTGGCGCGGATTTGCAATCACTGCACCTATCCGGCGTGCCTGTCGTCGTGTGCGCGCGGCTCCATCTACAAGCGGCCCGAAGACGGCATCGTGCTGGTGGATCAGCAGCGCTGCCGCGGCTATCAGGATTGCGTCAAGGGCTGCCCCTACAAGAAGATCTTCTTCAATCCGATGACCGGCACCTCGGAAAAATGCATCGCCTGTTACCCGAAGGTGGAGCAGGGCGTGCAGCCGCAGTGCTTTGAGAATTGCATCGGCAAGATTCGCCTCGGCGGTTGGATCTCGCGGCCCGAACAGGCGCGCGCCGACAATCCCATCGATTACCTCGTCCATATCCGCAAGATCGCGCTGCCGCTGTTTCCGCAGTTTGGTCTCGAGCCCAACGTCTACTACATTCCGCCCATTAACGTGCCGCCCGCCTATTTGACGCAGATGTTTGGCCCGGGGGTGGAGCAGGCGGTGGCGGCCTACAAGTCGGCGGCCACGGACAAAGATCTGGCCGGGCTGCTCTGCCTGTTCGGCTCCACCGAGAGGATCGTGACGCGCTGGAGCCGGCAGGGCGACATCGTTACCGGCACGGAGGAAAACGGCAGCGTGGTGATGCGCGTGCCGCTGAATGAGCCCGTGCACGTCCGGCCGGCGTACGACCGGCTCTACCAGATCGCGCGCGTCAACTGCCCGTAAGGAGGTTTTCCCATGAAACTCATCTCTTACTCATTACTCGCGGCAGGGATGCTGATCACCGCGGGCTGCTCGCGCGAGCCAAAGCGCGTCAACGAAGTGGTCGCGATTCCGGCTGCCGCGATTCCTTCCGCGCCCGGCGATTCGGTCTGGGACCGCGCGCCGGAGCATGCGGCCAAGCTCCTTCTTCAGGATCTGGTCGAGCCGCGCCTGATGGAGCCCTCCACCACCGAGGTGCGCGTGCGCGCCGTGCGCACGCCTTCGCAGATCGCCTTCCGCCTGGACTGGAACGACGCGACGCTCGATGAAATGGCCAAGCCCGGGATGTTCGTGGATGGCTGCGCGATCCAGCTGCCGAAGGCAAACAACGGGCAGGCGCCCGATCCGCAAATGGGCCAGCAGGGTCAGACGGTGGAGATCACCTTCTGGCGCGCCGACTGGCAGGCCGCCGTCAACGGACGCGCGCCCACCAAGATTCAGGACTTCTACCCCAACGCCACCATCGACCACTATCCGTCGGAAGCCAAATCGCTCGAGCCCGGCTCCGCCAAGCAGAAGGAAATGGAGCGCCTCTATTCGCCGGCCCGCGCGCTGGGCAACCTCCGCTCCGGCCCGCGTGAATCGGCCGTGGAGGAGATGATCGCCGAAGGCCCCGGCACGCTGTCGCGCGCCGCAGCCTCCAACAATTCCAAGGGCAACGGCACGCGCACCAAGACCGGCTGGCAGGTGGTGATCAGCCGTGCCGCGCCGCAGGGCCTTGCGCCGCGGCAGCGCTCGCAGATCGCCTTCGCGGTCTGGGAGGGCTCGCACAAAGAGGTGGGCGCGCGCAAGATGCGGACCGGCTGGATCCCGCTGCTGCTGGAGGAATCCCCCAAATGACCCCTTTGCTCCGCGACGCCGCCCAGTGGCGCATGATCTCGCTGCTGTTTGAGTGTCCGCGTGAAGGCTGGCATGAGCAGGTTCGCGCATTGGCGCGGGAAGTGGATGATCCTCAGTTGAAGGAGGCATCCGAGCAGGCGCTAGCCGAAGCCGATGAGGGCCTGTACCACTCGCTGTTTGCTCCCGGCGGACCCGCGCCGCCACGCGAGGCGACCTACAAGGATTCGCTCCAGCTTGGGCATCTGCTTTCGGAGCTGAACGCCTTCTACAGCGCCTTCGCCTACACGCCGCGGACATCGGAGCCTGCCGATCACGTTTCTGTCGAGGCCGGTTTTCTCGCCTACCTTCGCCTGAAGCAAGCCTACGCGCTGGCCAATGGCGATGAGGAGCACGCCGAAACCACGGCCCAGGCGGCCACTGATTTCCTACGTGAGCATCTCTCCCGCATCGCCGATCCTCTGGCCAAGAGCCTGGCCCACTCCGGCATCCCCTACTTGTCCACCACCGCCGCCGCGCTGCGGCAGCGCACCGGTCCGAGCATTGTAGTGAAAACGGAATTCCCGATTCTGCCGGATGAAGAGGCCGGCTGCTCGTTCGAGGAGTAGCAGAGAATCAGGCGGGCCGCGTCAGCTGCTGCTGCTCAAACAGCGCCGTGCCTTCCGGTGACAGCAGCACCCAGAGTCCGTAGACGCCCAGCGCGGTGCCGAACGGAAAATCCAACAGCCCCAGCACGCTGATGACGATGGTGAGAATCCGCGCCCAGCCGCGGTGTTGCAGGAGTCCGATACCGGCGATCAGCCGTGGCAGAGAGAGGATGGTCATGATCAGGCAGATCAGGCCGCCGATGCCGACCAGGATCGGGCCGGCGATGGCGCGCGGCCAGTAGCCCGTTTCCTTTCGGAACCCGTCGCCGCGCGAGCAGGCCGCCCTGTCCATTGACAATCCCCGGCCCCTCGCGATTTTTGATTATAATCTCAACCTGGGTCCGCGACCTGCCAATTATCACGATCATGTCGATCTTCCGATTCTGGATATTGGGCTGCGTGGCCCTGGCGGCGTGTCAGGCGCAAGGGATCATACGGACCCATGCGGGAACCGACTGGGTGTTCACAGCCAACGGCCGGCCGGCGCTGGAGGCGCCGATCGGCGGGGCCCGCGGCCTTGCGATCGACCGCGACGGCAACTTGTTCGTCGCCGACCAGTTGAACAACATGGTGTTCAAGGTGTCGCCGGACGGGATCCTCACGGTGGTGGCCGGTAACGGCTTTAGGGCGTTCTCGGGCGATGGTGGTCCCGCCACGGCCGCGGCGTTGAATAGTCCGTACGATGTCGCGGTGGCGAGCGATGGCTCCCTTTTCATCGCAGACGCCGCCAACCACCGGATCCGGAAAGTATCCCCGGAGGGGATCATGTCTACAGTCGCAGGCACTGGGACACCGGTCACGAGCGGCGACGGGGGACCGGCGGTACGCGCGGGCTTGTTGAACGCGCAATCGGTGGCGCTGGATTCGCAGGGCAATGTTTACATTGGCGAGATTAGTTATGGGGTGCGCCGGGTGGACCTGAACGGAGTGATCACCACCATTGCAGGAACCGGGCAGACGGGGGACACCGGCGACGGCGGGCCTGCGACGGCGGCGACTTTCAATCGTGTTAGCAACGTTCGGATCGACGCCCAGGACAATGTGTACATCCTGGACGGCGGCCGCTCGTGCCGCGTGCGCAAGGTCACGCCCGACGGAATCATCGCTACGGTGATCGGCACAGGGATCTGCGGATTCAGCGGCGATAGTGGACCGGCAGTTAGCGCCTCCATCGCGGAACCAGTGGGCGTGGCTTTCGATCGCGGAGGCGCGATCTATGTGGCGGAGGGCATCCGGGTTCGAAAGATTACACCCGACGGGATCGTCTCTACGATCGCCGGCGGCGGGCCCGGTACGGGCGACGGAGGCCCCGCCAGATCCGCCGCGCTGGGCTCTGTGACAGGGTTGGCCCTGGATGCAGCCGGCAATGTGTTTGTCGCCGGGCCGCTGACCAGAATCAACAGGGTGACGACGGCTGGGACGATTTTCCGGCACGCGGGCAATGGTGGGTTTCGCGTCGTCCCGGAAGGAAGTCCGGCGGCTGAGGCCTTCTTGTACCGGCCGCTGGGGATTTCGCTCGACGCAGGCGGCAATGTGCACATCGCCGACCAGTTGAACTCCCGTACCCGTCGAATCGGACTCGACGGACAATTCAATACCACCGCCGGTTCGGGCCAAACGTTTTGCCAATCCGGTACTCCGGCGGCTCTGAGCGCGGCTATTAACTTCCCGGCCGACGTGGCCGTGGATGCCTCCGGCGCACCGCACCTTTCCTCGATCGAGTGCAATCGTGTCGCCAGGGTGGATCCCGATGGAGTCCTGCGCTTCGTAGCCGGTTCCACCGGGGGCCCCGGCTTCGGCGGCGATGGCGGTCCCGGCCCAAGCGCGTTATTGAGAGGTCCGCAAGAACTGACCTTCGACCCCGCGGGCAACCTGTACATCGCCGACACGAACAACCACCGGATTCGCAGGCTAGCGCCCGACGGCATTATCAGTACGGTGGCTGGTAACGGAACGGCCGGCTTCGTGGGCGACGGCCAGCCGGCCTTAAGCGCGTCGCTCAACGCACCCCAGGGCGTCGCGTTCCAGGGCGGCTTCCTCTACATCGCCGACACCAGGAACCACCGCATCCGCCGCGTCGCGCCGGACGGAACGATCTCGACAATCGCCGGCGCCGGGCTGGCCGGGTTCTCCGGCGACGGCGGCCCTGCGATTCGGGCCACCCTGCGTTCCCCACGAGGCATCGCGCTCGACGCGGCCGGCAACCTCTACATCGCCGACCAAAACAACCATCGCGTTCGCTGGGTGACGCCCGCCGGCAACATCACGACCATCGCCGGTGACGGGCGGGCGAATTTCAGCGGCGACGGCGGCCCGGCCGCGAGCGCCTCACTGAACCTGCCGGTTGACGTGGCCGTGGATGCCGACGGCAGCATCTACATCAGCGACAGCAACAACGACCGCATTCGCGTGGTGACCAACACGGCGCCGTTTTTCCAGGTGGCGCCGGGAACGCTGAGTTTTTCCGCGCGCAGCAGCGGAGCGGCGCCGCCTGAGCAAAGCCTGCAACTGGCGGCTTCGGCTGCGGGCTTGCCTTTCTCGGTAACAGTGGAGAACGCGCCTTGGCTGCGGGTCACGCCCGATAACGGCCTGATGCCGGCGACCTTGCAGGTGTCGGCGGACCCTTCGCGGCAACCGGCGGGCTCCTACTTCGGGACGATTACGGTGAACGCTCCGGGGGCCGCCCCGGCTATGCGTCAAATCAGCGTCAGCTTCCGGGTGGATGCCGCTCTGCCGCCGCAATTGGGCGCCGAACCGGCCGGGCTGTCGTTTTCCTTTGTCGAGCGGCGGGCGGCCGAGAGCCAGCAGATCAATGTATTGAACCTGGGCGGGGGCTCGCTGGACTTTACCGCGACCGCGGCGGCATCGGCAGGTGGCAGGTGGCTGCGGGTTACCCCGGGCGCCGGATCGGCGACGGCCTCGGCGAAGGCGTCGCTGACGGTGACAGCCGATTCGACGGCGCTAGGGGCGGGCGTTTACACGGGCAACATCTTGATCGCCAGTCCTTCCTCGCCGCGACCGATTACGATACCGGTGACCATGACCATCAGCGGCAGCGTACGCACCATCCTGTTGTCGCAAACGGGCCTGAGCTTCACGGCGGTGGCCGGAGGCGGCGTGGTGCCGCCGCAGACCTTCGCCGTGTTGAACGCCGGCGATGGCGTAATGCACTGGACGGCGTCGTCGACGGTTCTCTCGGGGGGTGCGGGCTGGTTGCAAGCGTCGCCGGCGAGTGGGTCGAGCAACGCCTCATCCCTGACGGTGCCTTTCGTCGAGGTCGGGATCAACCCGGCGGGCCTTGCGCCGGGAGAGTATTACGGGCAAGTGCAGGTGTCGGCGCAGGGGGCCGACAATACGCCGCAGGTGGTTTCCGTGGTGTTGAACGTATTGCCGCCGGGCAGCGATCCGGGACCGCTGGTGCGCCCGACCGGGCTGGTTTTCACCGGGGTGGCGGGCGGCACATCACCTGGTTCGCAGACGGTTGTGGTGTCCAATCTCAGCAGCCGGGCTACAAGCTTCGTATCCGGGCGGCTGACCTCGGACAACCTCAACTGGTTCGGCACCGCGCCGGCGGCGGCGGCCACATCGCCGCAGCAGCCGTCGCGAATCGTGGTGCAGCCGGATCTGGAAGGTCTCACGCCCGGAATCCGGCGGGGAACGCTGACTTTGCAGTTTGAGGACGGAACGCCGCGCACGGTCGGGCTGCTGCTGGTTCTGATTCCGAATGCGGCGACGGCGCCGCGGGCTGCGGAAGGGTGCACGCCCACGCGGCTGCTGCCGGTGTTTACGCTGCTGCCGCCCAATTTCGCGGTACCGGCCTCCGCGCCCAATCCGGTGGAGGTACGTGTAGTGGACGACTGCACCGATGCGCTGACCACCGGCTCGGTCGTGCTGACATTCTCAAACGGCGACGCTCCCTTGCAACTGGTGTCATTAAAGGACGGTCGCTGGAGCGGTACCTGGCAGCCGCGCAACACCACCACGTCGCAGATCACCGTGGTGGCCACGGCGCAGACCGCGGATGGGCGGTTACGGGCGGCGGCGCAGGTTACCGGTGGGCTGCGCGCCAGTCAGGATGCGCCGGTGGTGGGGTCGGGGGCGGTGGTCAGTTCCGCCAGCTATGCGGCACAGGCACCCCTGGCGCCGGGGAGCCTGATTTCCATCTTCGGCAGCCGTCTTTCCGATGCGGCGTTGACCTCGTCACAGTTGCCGCTGGAATCCTCGCTGGCCGGCACGGCCGTGGTGATCGGCGGCCGCGCACTGCCCCTGCTGTCCACCAGCCAGGGTCAGATCAACGCGGTGATTCCATACGATCTGACCACGAACACACGGCATCAGGTGGTAGTGCGCCGGGGCATCAGTTCTTCGGTGCCGGAACCGGTGGCGATCGCCGCGGCACAGCCGGGGGTGTTCACCAAGGACCAAACAGGCAGGGGACAGGGGACCATCGTGGACACCTCCAACCGCCTGGTGGAGCCCGGCAACGCGGCTCGCGCTGGTGACGCCGTCGTTATCTACTGCTCCGGCCTGGGCGCCGTGGATCCACCGGTGACGGCGGGCACGAGAGCGCCCGCTTCGCCTTTATCGCAGGTTGTGAATCCGGTTTCACTGACCATAGGGGGCCTGGAGGCGCAGGTCTTATTCGCCGGCCTGACGCCGGGAAGCGCGGGCCTTTACCAGGTGAACGCGATCGTTCCAGCCGGGATCGCGGCCACCGATGAGGCGCCGGTGGTGCTGCGGGTGGCCGGGCAGGAAAGTCCGCCGGTGACCATGGCGGTTCGATGATCGGCTCAGGGCGTAGAGCCTAAGAATCGGCTCCTTAAGATGAGGGAAAGGGGGCATCAGGAAACGGCTTTCCGGCCCGTGGCGGAAGCTGCTTGGGGCAGGAAATTTTCAACCGGCGCTGTCATGCGGCCGCTGAACCTTGAAAACGACCAATTCCCAGCCTGTCAAGAGGCAACGCCCTCATGATGTGCGCGTGACCAGCAAGGATCGAATGGCGCTTCCCTCTATAATGGTCCGGTGAAATCGGGCTTGCTCCTGTTGACGTGGTCTGTGGTTCTGCCTGCGGCTTCCCTCGAACTGGTTTCCGTGCAACGCATCTGGGACCAGGCTCCGCACAGCGCATTCGGTGACATCATTCGTTTCCGCGATCAGTTCTTCTGCGTCTTCCGCGAAGGGCGCTGGCACGTGGCCAAGCCGGGCGAGGAAGACGACGGGAAACTGCGAGTCATTACCAGCAAGGACGGGGACGCCTGGCGCCCGGCGGCCTTGATCGCGGAAAAGGGAATCGATCTCCGCGACCCGCACCTGTCCATTACCGCCGGCAATCGGCTCATGATCGTGGCGGGTGGATCAAGGTATCCCAACGGTGTCTACGAGGGCCGCCAGCCTCGCGTTTTTTTCTCCCAGGACGGCTCCACATGGACTAAGCCGCATCCGGTGTTGGAAGAAGGGCACTGGTTATGGCGCGTCACCTGGAACAAGGGGCGAGCCTGGGGAGTGTCCAAGTACTCGACGCTGGGCAAGGAGATCACGGCCGAGTCGCGCCGCACAAGACTTGTCTCCAGCGCCGATGGGGTGGAATGGAAAACGGCCGCCGAATTTGGCCAGGAATTCACTTTTGGCGCGGTTGGCATCCTCCGCCGTCCGGCGCGCCACGTCCAACTCCTTGGCCTTTTGCCGTAGAAGCTCCGTATCGGCCAGCCCCTTCCAGTAGCTTTCGTGCAGATGCTTGCCTTGCAGCAGCAGGAATCCCAGTGTCAACCCGGAACAGGTGGCCACCGTGTAGCCTTCCACGCCGCCTATGTACAGGCTTGTCAGAAAGGCCGGCAGCAGGGAACAGCAACTGTGGATGCGCCCATAGAGGAGGGAGGGAGAGAAGGTGATGGTTCCGCCCATGCAAATCGCGGCAATGGCGCTGAGAGAAATGAGGGACTGCCAGTCCTCCAGACCCAGGCGGAGGAAGACCCATGCCAGCCCCAGTCCCCAGGCGAGGGAAGCAACGATCACGCTGGCAAGCAGGCTGGCCGACCAAAAGGGCCGGCGATTGAACCGGCGGGCGTTGGCGGGCAAGACCAGCCAGAGGCGGACAGACACGTAGATCGCACTACCGGCGGGAGGGGAACATGGCTATTACCTGCTCTACCAACTCCAGTGGGAAATCGGCGTGAAACCGCACCTCCGCGCCCTCCTGCAAAACCTCCACCCCATCATAGAACCGCAGTAGTTCTGCGCGATCCTGCGGCGTCGAAAGCCTTCCCAGCCCGATCAACGCCTTGAGTCCGCCGCGCACTTGCTTCGCCGCCTCCTCGCTGGTGCAGGAGCCGGCCGCCCTCAGTTTCACCCCGCTCTCCAGGTCCACCCAGAAGACCGCTGTCTCCAGCGACGCATAGATCTTGTGCAAGTTCCCCAGCATTCCCGTTTGCGGAAGTTCCAGCGGAGGCAGCCCGCCGGCGGTGACCGCCCACAGATGCGGCCTTTCAGTGATCCGCTTTATCTGCTGCACTAGCGGTTCGGCGAGGCCGCTGCTGACAGCCGCTCCTTCCAGCGCCGCCTTCACCGCGGCTTGCGTTCCGCCCACCGCGACCCCGTCCTTGGGAAACGACGCCACGGCCTCCTCATTGCCCAGCAAACGCTGGCTCTGGTGCGTGAAGCTCTTCGCGCCCACATCAGTCAGCTTCCGCTCCAGCTTTTCGCGCTGGAACCGCCCTCTTGCCAGCAGCACAGCGCCCTCGCCCGTAGAGGCGATCAGAAACTCATCCAGGTCGGTGCGGGGGTCCAGTCCCGTTTGCCGTGCAAAATTCTCGAGCGGCGGTATGCCGCGCCGCGCAATCAGTTTTTCGTAGGTGGTGGTTTCCCGGATCGCCCGGAAATCGCCGCCTATCAGGTGCAACGTACCCGCCGGCACCAGTTTCGCCAGTTCCGCATCCACGCGAACCTTTCCGGTGTCCTGCCGCGAGCAGGCGGTGGTGACCGCCAAAGCCCCAACCATCAGCCAAAGCAAAGCGCTCATAACCAATAGACGGGATTAACCCCCTTCCGATTCCCTCCTATTGTTACACTGGCCGTTTCCATGCGGATTGACGCTCAGGTGCAATTCTGCTACCGCGCCCGTTTCCACTACCCCTGGATGCAGGATTCGGCGCCACACATGCGGCGTGACTTCACTCCTGACGACCTGCGCCGCATTCTTTCCCGCAACAGGTACGAGGGTGTGGTCGCCAGCGCGCGCTTTGCCGGTGTGGAGGAAACAGACTGGCTGTTGGAAACAACCGCCACCGAGGATTGGATCCTCGGCGTGATCGGCGACGGGATGAAAGCCACAGCGGCCGATCTGGACCGGTGGCAGCGCCACGAACGGTTCGCCGGTGTCTGGGTGGAACTGGCCGGCTTGACGCCGGAACTGGTCCGGCGCGGACTGCCTTGCGATGTCTACCTGAAGCCGGAGGAGTGGGAAAACCTGGAGTTGCTCGAAGAAGCCGCCTCCCGGACACCAATGGCGCTAGCCAATATGGGCCGGCCGGACTATGGGCGGGATTTTGACCGCTGGGCTCGGGTGATAGAGCGCGCCGCGAATATCCCCGGCCTGATGGTGAAGATCGCCGGGCTGATCAACGACGCCGCCGCCACGGGATGGAAAGCGGAAACCTACCGTCCCTACATCCAGCTCCTGATGAGCCTGTTCGGCCCGCGGCGGCTGATGTATAGCAGCGACTGGCCGCTTTGCATGCACACCGGCACATGGAAGGAATCGATGGCTGCTTTCACACAGGCGCTCGGAATGCAGACCATCGAGACGAGAGCTTTGTTGCTTGGGGAAAACGCGGCCCGATTCTACCGGATCACGCTGACAGACTTGAAATAAACCACCGACCGCGCGTCATGGTTTTGCAGCCCGATGTAGCCTGTGTCGGGCCGCGGCCCGCGCACCGGCTCATACCACTGCTTGCGTTCCGGTACCGGCTGGCTGCCTTCGAATTCGTTCACCTTCTGCCCGTTCAGGATCACCGTGGTCTTTTGTCCATTCAAGACAATGTCCATCGTGTTCCACTCACCGGGAGGCTTCTGCGGCCCCTTGATGGTCTTCGCCAGCGAATAGAGCGAACCGGTGGCGTGCCACTCGTCGCCGCCTGCCTCGATCTGCACTTCGTATCCGTTGTGCACCGCGTACCAGGGATCCTTCGGCTTCTCCGGCAGCCGGATGAACACGCCCGAATTGGACCGGTCCGAACCGGTCTTGAACACCACTCGGACGGTGCAATTACCGAACGGCTCCCGCTCGTAATAGAGCAAGCCCATGCCGCCGACGGTCTTCAGCGCGCCGTCCTCGACGGCGAACTCGCCCGGCCCCACCATCTTCCAGCCGTCCAGGTTCCGGCCGTTGAACAACTGCTGTTCCGCGGCCGATACCACGGTAAGGAAGGCGAGGGAAAACAAGACGTTGCGCACGTGCTCAGGCTTTGGTCTTGGATTTGCGGGCCGCTTTGGCGGCCGTGGTCTTGGCGTAGCGTTTCTGGAAGCGGTCCACGCGGCCTTCGGTGTCGATCAACTTCTGCCGGCCCGTAAAGAAGGGGTGGCAGTTGGAGCAGATTTCGACGCGGATATCGCCTTTGTGCGTGGATCGGGTCTTAAAAGTGTTGCCGCATGCGCAGATGACGCTCAACTCGTTATATGCGGGATGGATGCCTGCTTTCATCCGGGGGGAAATCCTTTCTAGGTGTGACTTGGAACAGTATAGCATGCCACTCTAAGCCACTTGCACGGTGTCGGACAGCATCGGCGTCTCCATAAAGGTACGCCGGCGCTCCAACACTCCTTTGCGGAATTTCTCGGCCACCAGCGTCAGCGACGTCTGCGACATGGCCTCCATGTGCTGGTCCAAGCTGATGCCTTCCTTCTTTGTGTCCCGGTAGAGCTTGCGCGCCCCGCCGTCGCCGCACTGGTTGGCCAGGTCAAGCATGAAGGCCACGCCGCGCTCGGTAGTCATCTCCGGCGCGTAGGAGTGGATGATCTGGAGGCTGGCGCGGAACGCCTTCATCGCCGTCTCGATCTGCACTTTCTGCCAGTCGCGCCGTCGCGCCGCTTCCAGGAAGCGGTCCGTCCACGGACTCCGGATCAGGTTGAACGCGGAATCGGTGGTGCGGCCCGTGTTCGGATCTACGCCCCCGTTGGCAAGCTTGGTGTGCGCCAGCACGCCGTCCCCGAAAATGCGCGTATATTCGGGCGGATTATCCGCTTGAAATGCCTCCAGGACCTCCGATAGCCTGCCAGGCCTCTGCGCCCATTGAATAATGCCGAAGCTCAGTCCCGCTTTGTCGGTGTTTTTGTTCAGTGCGCCGAACTGGCCCATGCCCTCCAACAATGAGGTCAGCAGCAGCACCTTCGTCATGCCGGACCAGTTCAGGTCCAGACCTAGCGTGACGTAGCTGCGGCTCGCGATCGGTTCCATCGCCTCCACTTCAATCAATTTGCGGAGCATCTCCGCATCCACCAGTTCGCCGGCGGGCAGGCTTTGTTGCTCGCGGAAGCCCCGCACGGCTTCCTTTGTCTTCGGGCCGAACAGCCCGTAGCTGGAGTGCGCGGCGCCGGGCATGGCCCGGAAACCGTGTCCGCGCAGCAGGTCCTGAATGGCGCCCACCGACTCGCGGTCCTCATCTTCCGGTGCCAGCGGAGAGCTTCCTGCCGCGGCTTCAAACAGATTGTCGATTCGCGAAATGCCGGAGCGCGCCATTATGGGGGTCCTTTTGAAAACAGCATAGCAGCAGGGATTGGAGCTTTGATAGGCTCTTGAAGTGAACAGATGCTGACCCGCAGATCACTGCTTTGCGCGCCGGCGGCCCTGCTCAGGGCGCGCGAACTTGCCTGCGACGTCGCCATCATCGGCGGCGGCCTCGGTGGCTGCGCTGCCGCTCTTGCCGCCCTGCGCAACGGCATGCGCGTCGTGCTGACGGAGGAGACGCCGTGGGTAGGCGGCCAACTCACCTCGCAAGGCGTTCCGCCGGATGAGCATCCCTGGATCGAGCAGTTCGGCTGCACGCAAAGCTATCGCGCCTATCGCAACGGCGTGCGCGATTACTACCGCCACCACTACCCGCTCACGGCCGAGGCGCGCGCACGCGTGCACCTCAATCCCGGCGACGGCTCCGTCTCGCGCATCGCGCATGAGCCGCGAGTTTCCCTCGCTGTGCTGGAACAACTGTTGGCCCCTTATCAAAGTGGCGGACAACTGGTAGTGCTGCTGCAGCACACTCCGGTGAAGGCCGGCGTCAGTAACAACCGCGTCCGGGCGGTGACCGTCCGCAGCGCCTCGGGTACGGAAAAGACCATCTCCGCGCCCTACTTTCTTGACGCCACCGAGCAAGGCGACCTGCTGCCGATGACCAAGACCGAATATGTGGCCGGTTTTGAGTCGCGCCGCCAGACGGGAGAGTTGCACGCGCCGGAAGAGGCTCAGCCCGCCAACCAGCAGGCCTTCACCGTCTGCTTCGCTGTTGATTACCTTCCGGGCCAAGACCACACCATCGACAAGCCGGACGAGTATGCCTTCTGGCGCGACTATGTCCCGAAGATGACGCCGCCGTGGCCCGGCAAGCTACTCAGTTGGTCCATGAGTAACCCGCAGACGCTTCAGGAACGCGCTGTCATGTTCGATCCGACTGCCGAGCGCAACCCGCAAGGACTGCTGAACTTGTTCATCTACCGCCGCATCGCCAACCAACACAACTTTACCGAAGGCGCCTATAAGAGTTCCATTTCCCTCATTAACTGGCCGCAGAACGACTACTGGCTGGGCAACCTCCACGAGGTCAGCGCCGAGGAAAGCGCGCGCCACCTGATGCGCGGCAAGCAACTTTCCTTATCGCTGCTCTACTGGATGCAGACGGAGGCGCCACGGTCCGGCGGCGGCCAAGGCTGGCGAGGCCTCCGGCTGCGCGGCGACCTGCTTGGCTCCGAAGACGGCCTCGCGCTCTATCCCTACATCCGCGAATCACGACGCATTTTGGCCGAGTTCACTGTCGTCGAGGAGCATGTCGGCACGGAGGCGCGCATGAAAGCCACAGGCAAGAAGCGCGAAGAGGTCACCGCCGAGCCGTTCCCCGATTCGGTCGGCATCGGCAGCTACCGCATCGACCTCCATCCCAGCTCCGGCGGCGACAACTATATCGATGTCAGCTCGCTGCCGTTCCAGATTCCACTCGGCGCCCTCATCCCCAAGCGCGTCGAAAACCTCCTGCCCGCCTGCAAAAACCTCGGCGTCACGCACGTCACCAACGGCTGCTACCGCCTGCATCCGGTGGAATGGAACATCGGCGAAGCGGCCGGCGCCCTGGCGGCGCATGCCATCGCCATCGGCGCAACGCCGCGCCAGGTCCGCAACCAGGAAAAGCTGCTGCGAGATTTCCAGACGAAGCTGGTTGCGCAAGGTGTGGAACTCAGTTGGCCGCGCCCGATGCCGCGCTGACCGAGCAATTCGCTCGAATATGCATTTGAATTTCTAAATCTTCTCGAACTGTTACTAGGTTTGTGGTAAGTATTCTCTTTATCTCCCCGCGGATCGATCATCATCCTCTACCTCACCGGGGAAGGCCGCACGGTGCCTGATGGCATCGATGGCAAGCCAGCCATCGACGTCTTCCCCAAGCCTGTGCTTCCGGTTTCGGTGAAGATCGGCGGTGTGGAGGCCGAGGTCGTCTACGCGGGAGCGGCGCCGGGCTTTGTCGCCGGCGTGATGCAACTCAACGTCCGCGTCCCGCTCAACGTGGCGCTGGGCAATGTCCCCGTTGTAGTCACCATCGGCGGCTTTGACAGTCAGGCGGAGGTTACTCTGTCGATTTCCGAGGTGCTCGAATAGCTTCCGCCGCCTTACGGTAGCGCTCGGTCCGCGGATTCTCCGCGTTCCACTCCGGCGCAACAGGATCATCGGCCGTCAGCAGCAGCCCCAGCGCCACGGCGCGCACCACGCGGGCCATATTGTCGTAGTCAATCTTGTCCCAGTGGTCGCCCAGACCGTGGTAATCGGGGTAGTTGTAGGCCACGCTGAGTGTGTGGGAAGGTACGCCGGCTTCGGCCAGCGCGATGTTGTCGCTCCGCGAGAAAAATGCGTCCGAACTCGCCTCGTGTTTCCACACGCGCACGCCGGCCTGCTTGCCCGCCTCCACAAGCCGCCGCGACAGATCGGAAAAATCAAAGCCCGTCAGGTTCGCCGAATTGATCTGCGGACCTTCGGTGGAGTCCGTTCGGCCAGTCTGCTCCAGCGTCAGCGCCGCGGCGATGCGCCCGATCGGGAACGGAGGATTCCTCGCAAACTGCCGTGCGCCGAGAATCCCCTTCTCTTCACCAAAGAAAGTGCCGAACAGGATCGAGCGCTTAGGCCGAACCGGTAGCGCTCCCAAGGCGGCGGCCACCTCCAGCACGGAAACCGTGCCACTGCCGTCATCGTTGGCGCCGTTGTAGACGCGGTCGCCTGGTCCGGGCGCCAGCGTGCCGATGTGATCGTAGTGCGCATTTACCATCACGTAGGTTTCCCGCAATGCCGGATCGCTGCCGCGCAGCAGGCCCAGCACGTTGCGAAGCTTGACGGTGGCCAGTCGCGGCTCCGGGACACGCAGGCGCGCGGTTGCCGGTTCGGAGCTCGCCAGCATCCGCGCCACTTCTGTGTTGCGTACTGACACCATCTCGAACCCCGCCGGTGAGGGAATCGACGCCGGCTCGGTGGCGTAGGGCCGTTTCCGGCCCACCGTGCCGGTCAAGTAACCATCGGGATCGGCCAGAATCACGCAGGCCGGCTTCAGCTTCTGCATCGCGGAACGAAAGGCAAAGAACGGCCGCATCAGGTTCGGCTGCGACGGAACCACCAGCACAACCACCTTGCCCGCGACGTCCGTGCCCGCAGGCTCCGCGCCGCCAAGCTCCACCTTGAATACAGGCGCGGCGGCGATGTCGATGGCGCGGCTCACGTTCAAAACCGCCTGGCTTACCGGAACCGATATCTTGCGGGCGCCCGACTCCAACTCCAACTGGAACCCGTCGCTCCCTTGCTCCACCACGTACCAGGTGGACGTGTGGAAGTAGCCTTCATTCCCCGCCGGCTCAAGCCCCGCGCGCCGGAACTGCGCGGCGATATATTCCGCCGCGATGTCCAGTCCTTGTGACGGCGTGTCTCGGCCCTCCAGCAAATCAGAAGCCAGAAAAGAAAGATGCCCTTTCAGGCTGTCAGCCGAGACGCGGTTCAGCGCTGCCTGCCAGTCAATCGGCGTCTGCGCGGCCGCGGCCGCGCACACAAGCAGTGTCAGTTTTGCGATTCGCATGCGGATGTTTATGGGGTTGCGGATTTGGGAAGCTCGTATTTTTCGTTGAACAGAATGGCGGCCACATCGCGGGCCACGGGACCGGCAGGAGCGTTCATGTAATTGCCGAGAACAACGATCAGCGCCTTTTCGTCAGGAAAGCGGCTGATCGCCGTCGAAAAACCATTGATCCCGCCGCCGTGCGCAATGAGCTTCCGGCCGAACTGCTTGTTGATCATCCAGCCATACCCGTAGTTGTTCCGCACCGGCGTGAACATCTTCTCCAGCGTCTCCGGCTTCGCCAGTTTGTCCGAGTAGAGCGCCTGATCCCACCGCAGCAGATCGAGTGCCGTCGAATACAGGTCGCCGCCGCCGATCGGGATCGTCATGTCGTGATAGGCGGAATTGCGCACCTCGCCGCGCTCGTTCCAGTATCCGGTGGCGCGGTGCTTCAGGATGGGCGAATGCGAGTCGTGCCCGGAATCCTTCATCCCCGCCGGTTCAAAAATGTTCTTCTGCAGGAACTCCTCATAGCCGGTTCCGGATGCCTTCTCCAGAATCAGCGCCAGCAGGATATAGCCGGAGTTGGAGTAACTCATCTTCTCGCCCGGAGCGAATTCCAACGGCTTGCCGCGGAACCGCTCCATGGTTTTCGCCGGCGGCGATTCCAGCATCCATTGATTCCGGTAAGCCGGGTCGTTGGTGAAATTCCATATGCCTGAGGTGTGAGAAAGCAGATGATGAATCGTCACCGGCTTCCAGGCCTCAGGGCAATTGCCGATGTAGAGGCAGATGGAATCGGTGACCTGCAATTTGCCGCGCTCCTCAAGTTGGAGGATGGCCAGCGCCACAAACTGCTTGGTGATGGAGCCGAGCCGGAACTTCGTTTCCGGCTTGTTCGGCACGTCGTGCTCCAGGTTGGCGCAGCCGTAGCCTTTGGCGTGCAGCACCTTCCCGTCCCGCGCTACCAGCACCGTACCCATGAACTTGTTCGACTTCTGGTAAGCACCGACTAACTCATCCACTTTGGAGGGGAGGCCCTGGGCGAAGCATAATGCAGCACCGGCGATGAGCAGCAACAGGCGGGTCATAGGATTCAGTCTACCCTTTCAGCCGCAGAAAGAACCATCCCAGCCCGATTACCAACAGCGCGGCCGAGGCGATCCTTGCGGGTTGTATGAAGGCCAGCGCTGCACCGATGCGTGAAAACACTAGCGCAAAGAGAGAAATCAGAGCCACCTCAGCCACCGCCACGCCCGACAGCACCCAACCCGGGTTGTACTCCGCGCCGGCTAAAAACAGCGCGAAATAGAGCCCGTGAATCAGACCCAGCACCGCCACAACCAGCCATCGCTGCCCCGCCTTCGGTAACAATAGAACCTCCACCGCCAGATAGGCGATCGTCAGCGCCGCCGCCGCCTCCACGAACGCCGGCGCCGGCTGCCACAACATCCCGGGTACGATCAAGCTGGTGGCGAACTCGCCCATCAGAAACATTCCCGTCAGCAGCATCAACTCGCGCCGACTCCGCGCCGCAATCACCAGCGCCGCCAGAAACAGCAGTTGCGCCGGACCTCCCGCTGCGCGCAGGGCGCCGGCCGTGGTGTGCCGCATGGCGATCTCCCCCGTGGTCGGCGGCCGGAAGCGGATCTCCGCCTTGGGAAAGGATAGATCGAGCACCGCTTGATCCGTCTTATCGCCGCGCACGGCGCGCAGCAGGTGCACATGATTCGGCACCGTCACCGTATGGAAAGAGGAGCGCGCCTCCAACACCTCCACCGGGGCAGGGAACTCGAACTCCGCTTCGCACAGCAGCGCGCCTTCGGCCTCCACTTTGCGGCAGCCTCCCTTGCGCCTCACCGCGGGAGCGCCGTCGGAGGAAAAAGCGATCGATTCCAGCAGCGTCCGCTCTGGATTGCGCACATGCGCCACCTCATAAAACGGCATCCGCATTTCGTACGTTGCCCGCGCCCCGTCTATGCGGATCTCGCCCGTCGAAATGCTCACCATGTGAGCCGAAACCGGGATGGCGGCGCACAGTACCGCGGACCACTTCATACCGCGTGCCGGGCCCGCCGGTAACAAACATAGACCACACGCATCGTGGCGATGATAGGGATTGACAGGAACATGCCCGCGATTCCCCCCATTTGCTCCCCCGCCAGAATCGCCACGATCACGATCACCGGATGCAGTGCAACGCCCGCGCTCATGATATGCGGCAGAATCGCGTAGTCGAGAATCAGCCGGTAGATGATCAGGAACGCGACGACCCACAGCAGATGCGGAAAGCCGGCGAACCCCGCGATCAGCAGAATGGTCAGCGACGCGGCCAGCGGCCCCGCCGCCGGAACAAACTCCAGCACACCCGCCAGCGAAGCCAAGGCCGCCGAGTTCGGCACGCCGACCGAAGCGAGAAACAGCCAGTAAACAAGAAACGTGCACAAGCTCAGCAGCACCATCGCCCGCACATACTGGATCAGCATGATGTGCACGTCATCCACGATGTTCTCCGCCAGCCGGCGCGTCTCGGCATTGTCGATCTGTTGCAGCGCCAACTCGCGAATCGTGGCGGAATCCTTAAGCAGGAAAAACGAGAAGATCGGCACCAGAACCACCAGCAACGTGTTGCCTGCCACGGTCGCCAGTTGCCGCCCCGTCCTTTGCAGCAGTGGAACAACCTGCCCTGCTTCCGGCGCCAGCGCCTCTTTCATCCACTGCCGCAGAGGCTCTTCGTAAGGCGCCAGCACTTCCGGCAGAAACGGCTCGCCGCTTTCCAGATACCGCGGCATATCGCGCGTAAGATTCATCGCATCGTCCAGCACCAATTCGCCCATCGCGGCGCCGATGCCCACTACCGCGCTTAGCAAAACGATGTAGACGATCACCAGGGATACATTGCGCGGCACGCGCCGTACCGGAAAACGTTCCAGCAAACTGACCACCGGAGCCAGCAGATACGCCAGCAGGATGGCGCATACCAGGACCAGCAACGTGCGCCGGATCACATATAGCCCAAAGAGCAACGCCGCGGTGAAACAGACAGTCCAGGCGATCCGGAACGTTTTCGAGTCCAGGCCGAGCATTCCCAGATATGCTAGCGCGTCCCGCGCGGCTATGGCTCCAGGTCGCGCTCCATGCGCCGGCGGTTTAGCAGATACCAGATCCTGAGCAGCCACCTCATGCCGACTCCAGCAGCTGATCAATGGCGCGGGACGTTCGCCGGTATTCGCTAAGCTCCTGCTCCAGTTGCCGCTGCCCGGCCGCGGTCAGCCGGTACTCGCGCACGCGCCGGCCGCTTTCCGAGACGGTCCATGACGCCTTCACCCAGCCGTTCATCAGCAACTTTTGGAGCGCCGGGTAGAGCGAGCCTTCCTCGACGCGCAACTCTTCGCTCGACAGATAGTGGATCCGCTGAGCGATGGCGTAGCCGTGCAGGGGTCCGTTGCGGAGGATGCGCAGGATGAGCATGATGAGGGTCCCGGGTGGGAGACCAGTTTCTCTAGGCATAGATTATCTATGCCTATAGTGCGCGGATTTGCCGGCCGTGTCAAGGAGAATGTAGGGGTTTAGATCTGATCCAGCAGTTCGCCGATCGGGATCGATACGCCGGGTACCTGTTCCGGCGCGAAGAGGTCCGTCTCGCCGAGGATCACCTGGCCTTTATCGGACAGGTGGACAGCCTGGCGCAGGTCGATGGAAAAGATCCAGACTTCCTTGGTGCCACAGCGGCGATAGCGGTTCGCTTTGGCCAGCAGTTTCTCGAACGTATCGGTCGTCGAGGCGATCTCGATCGCAAGGTCGGGCACAAAGCGCTGAACCCGCTTGTTGCCGTCCAGGAGACGCCGCTTTTCCCTGCTATATGTGCTGACGTCCGGGCCGTGAGCATTGCCGCCGAAGTCGTATTCCTGTTCGCTGATGACGTAGCCAAGTCCGGCTTTTTTCACCACAGGCAGCAGGAGATGGACCAATAGGTCTCGGAGGTGATTGTGATTCGGTGTATTTCCAGACACGTCGACCAACTCTCCATCTACCAGCTCATGATTCCGGGCCAGGGCCTCGGGGAGCTTTTCGAATTCCTCGATCGTGATTCCCGTCAGAGAGGCCATACTGCTCTCATTTTACTCACACCCCAGCTAGGTTCGGCGGGGTCTTCTCCAAACCATGTTCCACTGCCCAAAGATCCATCGGCAGCGCCACAAGTTCATCCACCTCCGCCACCGCCCGCGGCTCCCTCCCCATATCGATCACCTGTAGATACCGCCGGCACGATTCACACACTCGCGTCTGGATGTGCGGAATCGTCTCATTCTTATACCACGCGATTTCGCCTGCCTCGCAGTGCGGACAAGCCTCCCGAGGGAATGAGTACTCCTCCTTGCACGTGTCGCAGAAAAGAAGGAATGCGGCGCCGTCGCCTTCCGGGCGTAGCACTCCCAACAGCGGCGTGTGCGACGTGCACACCCGCGCGTGCAGCCGCTCCATAAACGAGACCGCCGGCTCGCGCTTTTCTCTTGCCGCCTCCGCCAGCGCCGCCGGAGCATGCTCGATCAGCAACTGCCGCAACGCCTCCGGCTTCGACAACACCGCGCGCGCATACAACTCCAGCACCTCGCGGGCATGTGGATAGCGCTCCGCCAAGTGGCGGGCTCTTAGCGCTCGCTGCTCTCCCGATACCATTTCCGGTGATGAGACGCCGCCCAGGAAGGTGTCACCCAGCCCTGCACCATGCTGCGCAGCGCGCCGGGCACCGCCGCCGTCCCCATATAGATATGGATGATGATCCCGCCGATCGAGCCGATCGCCGCCAGCGGGTGAATCAGCACCGCCGCCAGCCGCAGCGTCCTAGGCATCACCTCCGGCCACCAAAGAACAAGCCCTGTCGCGAAAAGCAAAACCGTCGCCAGCGCCTGGCTCCAGAACAGCATCTTCTGCCCTGCGTTGAAGCGGCCCGACTCCGGCACGCCCTCTTCCTCGTGCACAGCGTACTTGTGCGCCTTGCGCAGCCACTCCCGGTCATCCGTGTCCAGCTTCATCTGCCCGGCCCACTTCCGGAACATCACCGCCAGCACAACCGCGAAGATCGTCCCGCCCCACGGATGCAATCCGCGAACCGTCACTCCCCCGCCGAACACCCACGCCAGCCAGTACAGCTTGTGCGACCACAGCGCCAGTCCCGTCAGCGCCGCGTAGAGATAACTCAGCGCCGCCAGCCAGTGCACCGTCCGCTCGTAAAGATCGAACCGCGCCATCCGCCGTTCACTCTGCATCGGCGTGCTCCTTCTTCGGGCCGTAGCGCACATAGTGGAAAAACGCGCCCAGGATTCCCCCGGCCACCACCAGCGAACCCAGCCACTTCACCGGACCCTTCCATAGACGCACCGCCAGCGGAACCGACGGGTCACGCGGCAGTCCGTAATCCTCCGGCCGCGCCGCGTTGGCCAGCACGTACAGCACGTGGGTCCCGCCGACGCCTGCCGGGTTGTAGACGCCCGCCGCGGCCACGCCATCCGCCTGCAACTCCGCCGTGCGCGATTGCGCCTTCTCCAGCAGATCCTCCCTCGTGCCGAACGTCAGGCAATTGGTCGGGCACGTCTTAATGCAGGCCGGCTCCAGCCCCACCGCCGTGCGGTCCGAACACAACGAGCACTTGTAGACCTTCTTCGTCGTCGGACTCAGCCGCGGCACATCAAACGGACAGCCCGTGATGCAGTAGCCACAGCCGATGCAATTGTCATGGTTGAAATCGACAATGCCGTTCTTCAGATGCACGATCGCGCCCGGCGCCGGACACGCGCGCAGGCAGCCCGGATCCACGCAATGCATGCACTGGTACTTCGACATCAGCCAGCTCAGCTTCCCGCCGCGCTCGAATTCGTTGAACTTGATCAGGTTCCAGAAGTTGGGCGCCAGGTCCGGCAGCGTCTGGTAGGAGCCGTCGAAAGTCCCCAGCGTGAACTCCTGATCGTTCCACGTCTGGCAGGCAACCTCGCATGCCTTGCAGCCGATGCACAGCGTCGTATCGATCAGTTTGGCCACGGTGTGCATCAGGAGATCTTCTCCAGGTTCACCAGGAACCCCTTGTACTCCGGCGTGCCCGAGTTGGGATCAAACACCGACGCGGTCAGATTGTTGATCAGCGGACCGGTCACCTTGCCCAGCCAGCCCCAGTGAATCGGCAGCCCGATCTGATACACCGTCTTTCCGCTCACCTTCAGCCCCGGGATGCGTTTGGTCACCAGCGCCGGACCTTCCACCTTTCCGCGCGCCGAGCTGACACGAACCATATCGCCGCTCGCGATCTTCTTCTCCACGGCCAGATCGTGCGGCACTTCCACGAAGAACCGGCTCTGCAACTCGGAGCTGGAAGCAATGTGCTTGGTCCAATAATGGAAATGCTCCGTCAGCCGGTAGGTCAGCCCGACGTAGGGGAACTCGGCTGCCGCACCCAGCTTGTCCATCACAAAGGCCGCCGGGTTGAAGCTGACCTTCGGATGCAGCGCATTCTCAACCGGCGATTCCGCAGGTTCGTAGTGTTCCGGGAACGGACCCTCGGCGAAATCCGGCGTGAACAGCTTCGCCACGCCTTCCGGCAGCATCAGAAACGCCCCGTGCGCTTGCGGCGCCGCATCGGCCTTGTAGTCTGCCGCGTCGCCTGACCAGCGTGTGCCGTTCCACCGGATCGGCGCCCGCGTCGCGTCCCACGGCTTGCCCTCATGATCGAGCGAGGCGCGGTTATAAAGGACGCGCCGGTTGGCCGGCCAGCTCCAGCTGTAGTTGGGATACAGGCCCAGCCCCGTCGGATCATCCTGTCCGCGCCGCGCCATCATGTTGCCGGCCTCGGTATAGGAGCCCGAATAGAGCCAGTTGCCGCATACCGTCGACCCGTCATCCTTCAATTCGCCGAAGCCATTCAACTGCCGCAGCGTGCCCGTCTCGCGCCCGTTCACCTCGCGCGCCACCTCAACCAGCGATGGCGACAGCGGATTGGCATAGTTCCACGACATGTTCCGTAGGGGCTCGGCGCCGGCGCCGCCCTCCTTCTCATTCAGCTCGCGAATCTTCAGAAACAGCCTCGCGATAATCTCCTGGTCGCGCAGCGCTTCGCCCGGCGGATCCACCGCCGCTTCTTTCCACTGCAGCCAGCGCGACGAGTTCACGAACGCCCCGTCCTTCTCCGCAAAGCAAGCCGCCGGAAGCAGGAACACCTCCGTCTGGATCTTCGAAGCCTCGCCCGAATCCGGATAGTATTCATCCGCCAACTCGCGCGCCCGCCAGAAGGCCGCCGTCTCCGTCTCGAAATTCTCGGCCACGATCAGCCACTTCAACTTTGACAGTGCCCCGATCATCTTCTCTGTGTTCGGCCCGTTGGCCACCGGATTCATGCCGAAGCTGATCAGCCCCTCCATCCCCCCGCGATGCATGCGGTCAAACAGAAAACCCCAGCTATGGTTGTCGTTCTCGCCCGCCTTCGGCAGCCAGTTGTAGCCGTACCCGTTCGCCGCCGTTGCCTTCTCGCCGTAGTAGGCCTTCAACAGGCTCACCATGAACTTCGATGTGTTCGACCAGTAGTTCAGCGAATCCGGCCGCAGCGGTTTCGGTGTGTTCGCCTTGACGTACTCATCGAGCGTCGCCCAGTTGGCGCGCGGCAGTTTCAGATAACCCGGCAGCATGTTCCAGGCGCCCATATCGGTCGAGCCCTGAATGTTGGCGTGGCCACGCTGCGCATTTACGCCGCCACCGGGCATGCCGATGTTGCCCATCAGCAGCTGCACCACCGCCGCGGCATGTATCAGCTGCACGGAATGCGAATGCTGCGTCCAACCCAGCGCGTACAGCACCGTTCCACTCTTGTCGTTGGCCGCCGCGACCGTGACCATCTCCGCCGCCTTCAGGAAATCCTCTTTCGTGCAGCCGCAGATGGCAGCCACCACCTCCGGCGTGTACCGCGCGTAGTGCTTCCTCATCAGCTGGAACACCGACCGCGGATGTTCGAGCGACGGATCCACCTTCGCGTAACCCTGTCCGTCCACCTCATACGCCCAGGTCGATTTGTCGTAGCGCTTGGCCTCCGCGTCCCATCCGGAAAAGTGGCCGTCCTCGAACCCGTAGCCTTCCTTCACCAGAAACGCCGCGTTGGTGTGCTGCCGCACATACTCCGCCTGAAACTTGTCGTTCGAAAGCGCGTAATGGATCAGCCCGCCCAGAAACGCGATATCGGACCCCGCGCGGATCGGCACAAAGCAGTCCGCCACCGTCGCCGTGCGGTTGAACCGCGGATCCACCACCACCAGCTTCGCCTTCCGCTTCCGCCTCGCCTCCATCACAAAGCGGAAACCCACCGGATGATTCTCCGCCGGATTGCCTCCCATCACCAGCACGACATCGGCGTTGGCGACATCGGTCCAGCCGTTCGTCATCGCCCCTCGTCCGAACGTGGCGGCCAGACTGGCCACCGTCGGGCCGTGTCAAAGACGGGCCTGATTTTCGTAGGGAACAATCCCCAGCCCGAACCGCAGCTTGCCGAGCAGATAATTCACCTCGTTGGTGTCGGTGCAGCCGCCGATCATGCCCACCGTCGCCAGACTGTTCACCGTCCGCCCTTGCGAATCGGCCGCCACGAAGCCCCGGTCGCGCGAATCCTTGATCAGCCGCGCCATCCGCGTCAGCGCATCATCCCACTCGATCGGAGTCCACTGCGAGGAGCCCGGAGCGCGATGCAGCGGCCTTGTCAGCCGACGGTCGCTGAGCACGAACTCCTTGAGCGACGCTCCCTTCGGACACAGCGTCCCGCGATTAATCGGACTTGCCGGATCGCCTTCAATATGCACAATCGCCGGTTTGACGTTATGCGCCTTATCGCCCAGCGTGTGGATCACCACCGAGCAGCCCACCGCGCAGTAGGGGCACACCGATTGCGTCTGCGTCGTGCGCGAAATCTTCAGCTCGCGCACCATCGCCGCCGCCGGCCGCAGATCAAATCCCAGCGCCGTGGCCGCCAGCGCAGCCGAGGAGCCCAGAAAGCCCCGCCGGTTCATTTGCCCGTCCATTGGGGAAGTGTACCTCGCCGAAGCCGCTAAAAGCTGACCGGCCGCAAAGCGCGGTTCTCACCTCACGCCCATCGTCACCGTTGCGCTCGTCTGCCCGCCGGCTTGCACCACAACCGGAACAACGGCTCCTGGCACGACTCCGGCGGGAATCACCGCGTTGATCTGATACAGGCCTGCCGACCCCGGCGTCAGCCCGGCGAACTGCACCTGCGCAGCCTGGCCCCCGATCGTCACTTGAACCGGCGCCACCACATGACGCAGTGGTGAGGCGGGAGTTTCAGCCCCGGCGGCGATGAGTGGCTCCACGGAGCCCAAGCCTTCGCAATAGATCACCACAACGGAGCCGCGATCGGCTGGGTTCGCGGCGTCCGCCAGCAATGCCAGATTGGCTCCGTGCACAATCGCTCCTTGTCTGGATCCACCGCCACCGCTGACGAATACCGCCGGCGCTGTTTCCGCCACCGCCACCTCTGCGTCCGCCTGCGCGGTGCCGAGGTTGACGCGAAGGGGATGGAGGATGTTTGGAGTCAGTCCGTAGGGAAGAATCGCGTTCACCTGGCTGGGTCCAGCGAAGAACAGAGGCGCCGGCAGCAGCGGTCCGGACAAGGTGAGCCTCGTCAGGCCGAGCCGGAACGGAAGCGGCAAGCTCGCCGCCGCTGCCGGGCTTTCCGCCAAGCCCGATCCGAAAACGGCGACAATTCCGCCAGGCGCCACAGGAGCTCCGGCGAGAAAGCTGGCCGCACTTACCACGGAGCCCTCGCTGATGAATGGCCCCAGCGCGCCCGTCAGCGTGCCGGACGCCTCCCGGCAACCCGTCAGCGTGCCGTTCTCGTTTGCCGCCAGTACACGTAAGGTTGCCGGAGTTAACGCGCCGCCGGCGAACAGTGTTCCGCTCCATCGGCCGGCGTCCAACGGGTCGGCAGTCAAGCTGCTGATCCGTGCCGTTCCTGTGAGGGAAGCCGTCACTTCGCCGGAGCGTAAAGGCTGGCCGTCATTGCCTGTCACGCGAACCTCGACCGGCAGGGGCGCCTGCACGGGCGAACTAAAGCCACCGGCATGGCGGAGCAGGCTGACTTGCAATCCGCCGGGCGGGCAAACCGCATCGGCGTGTCTTTCCATTTGCGCCGAGGCCGCCCGCGGCGCGTTGTCACTTACGATGAGGGCAAGATCCACGACGCGGACCCTGAGATCGCCCGCCGCGCGCAGCGACAGGGCGGTGCGGTATGTCCCGGCGCGCAGGTTGGCCGCGTTGGCCAGGATATCGAGCTCGAGTGAGCCGCCCGCGGCCACGTTTCCGGAACTCGCGCCGGGCAGGCTCCAGATGCCGTTGCCTTGCAGCTGCGCTTCGATCCGCAGCGGCGCCGAGCCGGTGTTGTGTACGCGCACGGATTGGCGCGGCAGAAGGCCTTGGCCGGTCCGCGCAGTTAACAGCAGGCCCGCCGGACGCGCCTCCCACAGGACCGTGCCGGGTTCGACCGTCAGACTGACCACGACTACTCGGGGGGAATTGTCCACTCCTTCGGCGCGCACAACGACGTCGCCGAAGTAGGATCCTGGCGCCAGCCCGGCGGCGTTCACCTGGACCTCGGTTTCGAGCGGCCTGTCCGGACTGCTGTCTCCCGCCGTCCGCGACAGGCTGAGCCATTGCGGCAGATCCGGCTCCACCCGCGTTTGCGCCGTCCAGGGGAATGCCCCTCCGGCAGCGCGGATTTGGAAACTCTGTGGCGGCAGCCGCTGGGCGCCGGCGCCTGCCTGGAAGGCGAGGCCGGTTTGCGAAAGCTCTATGAGACGGTCTCCATTGCTGACCGCCAGCAAAACCGGAACTCGAAGTTGCTCCACCGCCGCGGCGCCGGTTTCGAGATCCAGCTGAAGCGCCGCGCGGTAGACGCCCGGTGCGAGGCCGGCGGGGAGAAACGAGAACAGCACGCGGAGTGAGGAGCCGGCGGCGATCAAGGCGTTTAATGGCGTTGCCCTTACCCATCCCTGCCCGGTGAGGAACTCCAGGCTCCCTCCGTATCGAACCGGCGATGCGCCCCGGTTGAACAAAGTGAGCCCTTTGCTCAGCTGTCCGGCGCCGTGGGGCGCGCCCGCCTGCACCGCGGCGGGTTCGGCCACAAGCTGAGGCAGCGGCGCGCGGCCGACGAGAAAGCGTACGGGAATCCTGCGGCCGGCCGCGTTAACCTCTGCCTGATAGGAGCCCGGCGTCAGCCGCGACGGGTCGCCCACAACTTCAAAGAGCATCGGCGAGCGGCCCACGGCTGGGTCGACGCTCAGCCAAGGGGCCCCGCCACCGGCGGAAACCTCAATCCCCTGCCCAGGTACGTCCCCCGCCGCGCCGACTGGATGCCGGACCGGCGGTCCGCCGCTGTAGCCGCGCAGCGTCAGTTCCACCAATTCCACCTGCACAGGCCCACCTACGAGCAACGAGCAGCTCTTGCGGCCGATGGCCTGCCCGCTGTCGAGCGCCTGCACCGTGAATTCGAACAGCCCGGTTTCCGACGCCGTCCCCGATATGGTTCCGTCCGGGGAAAGAGCGAGGCCGCGGGGAAGGCGTCCGTGGAACATCTGGAAAACGTAAGGGGGCCTTCCGCCGGCGGCCTGGAAGCGCTGTTGAAAGGCTGCGCCGATGCCGGTTTGCGGCAGCGGGCAGGGCGTTTCGATGGTGACCGGAGGCAGCACGCGCAGCGTGTATCTTCGCCGCGCTGTCCGTCCCAGTTCGTCGGTCATTTCTATTTCCAGCTCGGACTGCCCTTCCCGTTCCGGCACGCCGGAGATCGCGCCTGTCTCAGCGACGCGCAAGCCCGGGGGCAGCGTGCCGCCGCTCTGACGCCACCGCAATGCTCCCACGCCGCGGCCGGAGAGTTGGACAAAATACGGTACGCCGGTCACGCCGTCGGGAAGCGCGGGAGTGAGGATTTCCGGTGGCGGTAAACTCGGAGGGCAAGGCAGAATCTGACCCGCCTGGAAGTCCGGTGCGAGTTGGAAACGTGGCAACACCTGGCCGGCCGCCGTATTGTTGTCCGACACCGGGCCCAAGCCGGCGCGCATGCGCAGCGGCACAGCGGGGCCGCCCTCGGCATAGGCGACCACCACGGGAATCTCCACGCGATCAATGCCGCCGGCGCTTTCATGCAGGATCTCGAAGACCGCCATTTGGTGGGTTCCGAAATCGGCCAGCGGCGCGAGGCCGCCGTCCAGCGCGGTGGTCGGCGCGGTGGGGGTAAAGGCGCCCGCGCCGTTCCCGTCGGTATCGATTCTCCGCGCCACGCCGGTTTGCGTAGCTCCTGCCATCACCGCCGCCCTTACGGCCGTGAAGATCCGCACTCCCGCCGGCATCACATCAAAACGCAAGTAGAGTCTCGTTCCGGAGCCGGCCAGTCCCGCCGTACTCAGGCCTCCGGTGGCGGGCGAGGCCGGATCGTACAAACCGGACTCGGTTCCATACGCCGATCCGAGAATATCCTGCGCCACGGGAGGAGGAGCAGTCTCCCCGGTAGTGGGCGGCGAAGGCGTGGCGGTGGTTCTGCGCCGGAACACCGAGGGGAACAACTCTTCCAGGCGGACCATCATTGTCCGCCCTTGCGGATAAGCCAAGCTGGCAGGGCTGGCCGCCAGCGAGCCGTTATTATCGGCGCACTGGGGGAGCGTAAACCCTCCAGGCAAGACAGCCGCGCCAGCAGCATCGAGCAGAGTCACGCCGAGCGGTGTCATCGCCTGCGCGACCGTCTGGGCGGGATTCGCGATCGGCAGCGCGGCCGACGTGGAGATGACGAAAATGAGCGAACCGGTTCCTGGCGGCAGCAACCCGCGCAGATTTGTGAAGCGGAGGATCCTCGTCCCTAATCCAGGCGGGTCAAAAGTCACCCCCTGCCAAAGCAAGGAGTTCGCGGATGCGAGGAGTGACGGATATACATTGTGGACTGTCTGGCCGGCATTGCTTGGATGACCGGGCGTCGCATAGATGATCCCGGTCCCGACACCGGTAAGTCCGCAGCTAAGGAGGTGATCGGGGCATACCTGGCGCTGGCTGGGAGCGGGATTATCGATGAACAGGAGAGCCTCGGTTCTGGCCGGGGAGACCTGTAGCAGCCGGCTTGTAACCGTGGTGTTGGCAAGAAGCTGGATGTTCACCCGCGGAACCGGCTGACCGGTTATCGTGGGTGTCCCGCCGGTGCAGGCCACGAGAACATCGCCGCCCAGCTCCGCAGAAGACCCGACCCGCGAAGCCACGTTTGCCGCGGCACTGGCAAAGCAAGCCAGGGATTGTGCAAAGGCTTGGCTCATGGCCATCGCCATTCCCAGCAACACGATGGCCAATCTAGCCTGTCTGCCCGAGAATCCTCGATGACCTCCGACTCCGCATTGCCGAATTGCAACCATACCTGAGCTTAGTACCAGAGTCTATGTGAATTGTGTTGCTTTGAGTGGAGCCGCCTCAGATTACGTTCCCGTCATATCCTTGAGCAGCCTGAAAAAGCCTTGCTTGCGCTCCGTGTTGAGCCCCCAGTTCACCGGCGGACACTGATAGCCGTCTGAGTAATCACTCTTGCCAGGATCAAAGTAGCCCCACGAAGCGTACTCCTTCACCGCCGCCAGCATGTTGTTCTCCGGCTTGTCGAAGTCGAAGTGGTCGTCCTCATTGAACAGAATCGGCATCGGACGGTAGCCCTCCACCTCGCGCGACTGCCGCACCATCTCGGAAATCCGCTTCGGATCCTTCACGCCGTTGCCGTGGATCAGCAGAAAGTCCGAACTCTTCACCACGTTCGCCTTTGGCACCGTTCCGCCGCCGTAGCTGGTGCCAACCAGCAGACGCCGCCCGCCCTTCGTCATCCCCTTCGCCATCTCGATCAGCTCATGCACCCGCGCCGGCTTCAGTATCTCGTGATCGTAGGCCCGCACGTCGCATTCGTTGTTGATCTCCACCAACACATGGCGGTAGTCGCGCGCCAGCAGCCAGTTCATCGCGTTTTCCACCGCACGCTTCACCGCCGCTTCGTCCTTCACCCGCTGGTCTTGTCCGAAGTAGAAAAAGCCGAGGATCGGAATCATGCCAAGTTCATCGGCGCGATTCAAGATCCTTTCTGTGCGCTGCATATAGGCAGGCCGCAGGTTGCCATCGGGATCGATCGCCGTGTTCTCCCACGGCTGCAACCTCGAATAACCCTCCGGCGACCCTCCCTGCAGGTTGATCGTGAAGCTCAGCAGCCCGTGCCGCTTCCATTCCGGCATCGCCGCCAGAAACTCCTTTACGTTGCGCTCCGGATCCCACTTCCCCGTGTCCGGATAGGCCCACTTGCCGCGCGTCTCCGGATTCAAATCGTCGAAGGTGCCTTGCACCATGCGCGAGTTCATGAGCAGCCCTTCGATCTTCATCCCCTTCCAGCTGCGTCCGGCGTAAGTCAGCTTGCCGTTGATCTTGAACTGATCTCCATCAATGGAAACCTCTGTCCGGCGCTTCTGCGCCATCGCCGCCCCGGCCAGGGCCGTCTGTAAGAATGTGCGTCTTTGCATTGCCTACTCCACGGAGAATTTGTAAATCGTCGTCGTCTTGTACTGTTCGCCCGCTTTCAGAACAACCGGCGGGAACGATGGCTTGTTCGGCGAATCCGGATAGTGCTGCGTCTCCATGCAGAAACCATAGCGCTGATCGTACCGCTTGCCGCCCTTGCCCGTGATCGATCCGTCCAGGAAGTTGCCTGTGTAAAACTGTAAACCCGGCTCCGTGGTGTGGACCTCCATCACCCGCCCTGTTCGTGGCTCCTTTACACGCGCCGCCAACGCCAGCGTCCCACCCTGGTTGTTCAGTACAAAGTTATGATCATAGCCCTTGCCGCGAATCAACTGCTCGTCCTTCTGTTCGATCCGCTCGCCGATCCTGCGCGCCTGCCGGAAGTCGAACGGGGTCCCCTCCACCGGACGCAGTTCCCCGGTCGGAATCAATCCGCTATCGACGGGAGTGAAACGGTCCGCCTGCACGGTCACTTCATGCCCCAGCACATCGCCCTCGCCGTGTCCTGCCAGGTTGAAGTAGGAATGATTCGTCAGATTGACCACCGTTTCCTTGTCGGTGGTGGCGAAATAATCGATGCGCAGCGCATTATCGGTCGTCAGCGAATAGGTCACCTTTACATCCAGGTTCCCCGGGTATCCTTCCTCGCCGTCCTTGCTCGTGTAGCTCAGCTCGAGCGATTCCGCGCCACCGGCCTTCCACACCACCTTGTCAAATCCCACCAGCCCGCCGTGCAGATGATTCTCTCCGTTGTTCCGCGCCAGCTTGTACTCCACGCCGTTCAGGGTGAACAAACCCTTGCCGACGCGGTTCCCGTAACGCCCGATCATGGCTCCGAAGTAGGGATGCTCCTTCAGATACCCGTCCAGGGAGTCGAAGCCAAGCACCACATCCGCGCTGTTGCCTGTCCGGTCCGGAACCTTGATTGACGTGACGATGCCGCCATAAGTCGTGATAGAAACTTCCATCCCTGCGCCATTGCTCAGCGTGTAGAGATCCACTCCCTGCCCCGCGGCAGTCTTGCCGAAAGCCTGTTTGCGCGTGGCGGACTTGTGCGGCTGTGGAGGAGGGGAGGAGGAGCAGGAGGTGAGAATGGCGGCACTCAACAGGGCCCGGAATGCAAAGGTCTGCATGGCGATCTATTTTAATATCCAACGCCAAAGGCTTGTGGAGACACTTCAGGCGCGGCAGTGCGTTTGGATGATTCGTTGAGGGGCGATGCGGAGAAGTTTGGTGTGGTTACCTCCCGGATTCGGGTTGGCTCGGAGGGGCGGAAGCAGGTTTTGGGGCGGGATAAAGAGTTTGGAGGGCCGGTTCGAGCTCGTTTGCGGGCGGAATTGGGTTTGTTTTGTAATTCCGCGTAACGGGCTGAGGGGAAGGAGCTTTGGCCAGTTCCTTGACGAGTTTGCGGCGGAGGGCCTGGAGTTGGAGGAGCTGTTTGAGGGCCTGATTGTAAGCGCGGCGGGCTGCGGACTCATAGCGGGAGAGTTTGAGGATGGACTGGTTGGCCTCGGAGTCGTTATAGAAAAGGTGGGCGGCGATGTTTAAGGGATCGGTGTCTGGGGGGAGGTGGCTGAGCAAATCGCGGCTGGGGGAGAAGAGGCGAATTTCCATTTGGGCGATGCGCTTGAGTTTCCACTGGGCTTGAGCGATTTGTTCGACGAGGAGGGATTCGGTGATGCCGGAAGGATGGAGGTCGGCTTGGAAGTCGGCGAGGAGGGCATCGTATTGAGCGGGATCCTCGCCGAGGATGATGATGTGAGCGCCGGAGAGGCCGTGCTTGACGGCGTTGGCGGCAACTTTGCGTTTGCCGGAATCGGTGCGTGGGCCGGTGGATTGCTGGGCGTTGAGACGGTTTGCGGCAAGCTGAGCAGCGGAAGTCGACATAAAAATTCTCCTGAATGGTGAAGTGTGCGCGGGCGGGCGGCCGGGCGGTGTGGATAGAGAGCTATCCGATGGGAGTGTAGCGGGCGGGAGTGCGGGGCGGGCAGATTGAAATCTGTAAGGTGTTAAGCCGAGGGAGAAAATGTTTTTGGAAGAGTTGTGATGAGTGGCAGGGGGATAGGGAATTGGCCACAGATGAACACAGATGAACGCGGATAAGAGGAAACCACTCGCTGAGGCGCGGGTTCTGTGACCTCGTGCAAAGATTGAACCGCTATCTCCCTCCCGGCGGAACCTTGCGGCTCAGCTCGTCGAAGAAGTGAAAGAGGAATGTGACCTGCTGACGGGAGGCGTCGCCTTGTTCGGCGCCCATCAAGACGGCGAAGCGCCTGCCGTCCGGCGCGATGTCGAAATTCGAGAACTGCGCGGCGGGGGCAAACTGCTTGTCCGACCACAGTCGCGGCTTATCCGGCGCAAAGCTCCCGCCGGCAACCCGGTAAGCGGCCGCCATGATCCGGTTGCCCGGCGCTTCATAGTAGGTTCTGGCGTGACCCCACATCCCCGGACTGGTAGACAGCTGTGCCGGTGAGCGAGTATTCGAAATAAGCCCGGCCGATCGACTCAGAAACCCCCTCGAGGATTGGCGAAGGGGAGCCTCCGGCTTCCAGGCGGTCCAGGGAGAATGGCACGGCAAACAGCGTACCTTTGTGGAGGAAGATGAGGTGACCGGTGGGCAGGTAGCGGCCCCAGGCCGCGCCCTTGTGGACGGTCTTGCGGATGCCGTCGGAGAGGTTGACGACATCCAGATTGGCGTCGTCATAGACGTTGGCTCGATCGCTGGCGGTGAACAGCACTGCCTTTGCGCCGGGCAGAACCTGTGGCCAGCGATGGCGGATTTCGTTGCGCGCCTTGTCGAAGCGGGTGATGGGAGCCGGCTTTCCGCCGGAAGCGGGAATCCGGAACAGGCCGCTGGAGAGCTCAAGCGAGGCGATGATGTTGCCGTCCTCTCCCCAGGAGCCGCCGCGCAGATTGGGGGCATCGCACAGCGTGAGTGAAGCGCCCCCTTCGACGGAGATTCTCTTCAGCTTGCGCCCGGCGCTGAAGGCGAGCCACTGGCCATCGGGGGAAGTGCGGCAAGCGTCATGGCTCCGGCTATCATCTTCCAGGGCAGCGCCCCGGGCGCGGGGGGAGCCGGAGGCGCGGACTCGCCGGGTTCCTGCCAGGCGTCGGCGATGTCACGGAGACGTTTCCTGGGGTCACGCTGGAGGCAGCGCCGCAGCAGGCTGTGGATGTGAGGCGGCGTCTGGCTGGGAAGCGCGGTGAAGTCGATTTCTTTCTTGAGAACCTCGGCGAGGGTGTCGCTGACGGTCTCCCCGCCGAAGAGGCGCTGGCCGGTCAGCATCTCGTACAGCACTACGCCGAAAGCCCAGATGTCGGCGCGCTTGTCCACGTTCTGGCCACGGGCTTGTTCGGCTCCTCGCCTGAAACTGCACACGCGAATTGCCATTCTCTCAAAAATCTTCCCGCTCGCCACGCCCTCCTGCTCACATCAATCCCTCGGAACCCGCTACAATAACGGCTTCATGCAAGTCATACAGGCCGGCTCGCAAAAGCTGCTGCTTCTCGAGCTGGACAACGAAATCATCAACGACATCACCAAGCAGCTTGGTTTCCAGTGCCGCATCCAGGAGTCCCGCCGCGCGCTCACGCTGGATCTGGTCGCCGCGGACCGCCAGTCTCCGCTGCTCCTGTTCGACGCCGCCGACCCTGGCAACCTCGGCTGGTTCTCCCGCTGCCAGTTCTACGTCGACGCCACCACCGCTGCCGTACTCCAGACCCCATTTACCATTGCCAACCAGAAGGACCATGCCGGTTATGTCATCCCCAACGCCGTGCGCGTCCAGATCAATCGCGAGCTGCCGGAGACTTTCCGCATGCCCGCCAAGCAGCCCGTCAACGAGCAAATCGTCTATAACGTCCTGTTCAACTTTCTGAGCGCATTGCTGCAAAACGGTGTGGCGCTTTGCGGTTCCGGCATCGTCAAGCCGCTGGCGGGCCGCGGCGATTCCTCCGCGCCTCGCGGCTGATTCGCGTCTATGCCTAACCCTGCTGTACCGGCAGCCACTGGTACTGGCTCCTCGCAAATCGGTACCACCAACTATTGGATGCGCAATCTCTTCATGGCATCCTCGAAGTAAGCGGTTTGGGCTGGCAGCGGAGACAGCCCAGGATACGATCGCGTATCCCAATGCCGGCGTCCGGTTTTCTGGAGGAGGACGGGCGCCGGCTCTCCGCATTTTTCCTCGCTAAAATCAAGAGGAGCCTCTTATGCGCTGCCTCTTGCTTCTCTTACTCCCCCTGCTCGCTTGCGCCCAGTCCACTTACTTCCCCTTCTCCATCGATCAGGACTCTCTTCAGGGCGCACCCGATTTCAGCTTCCTCAACCACCCCCTCACCGCCGCCGACCGCCTCTTTGTCCGCGATGGCCACTTCTACCGCATCGGTCCCGACCTCAGTCCCAACTCCGCCGACGACGAGCGCGTCCATCTATTCGGCATCAACTTCTCCTTCGGCGCCAATTTTCCCGCCGAAGCCGATGCCGTCCGCATCGCTCAGCGTCTCCGCCGCATGGGCGTCAACCTCGTCCGCCTGCATCATCTCGATACCTCGCCGGACCGCCTGCCGGAGAATGCCGGCAGCATTCTCACCACCGATCCCTACCCAACCATGAACCCGGTTGCCGTGGCGCGTCTCCGGCGTTTCCTCAGCGCGCTGCGCCAGGAGGGCATCTATGTCAACTTGAACCTCAAGGTCGGCTACGTCTTCCGTCCCTCCGTCGACCGCATCCCCAACATCACGCCATTTCCCGATCAGAGCAAGCCGCTGCACATGATCCACCCGCGCATGATCGAGCTGCAAACCGAGTTCACCCGCAACACCATCGATGCGCTGGGCCTGGCCGAAGATGCCGTTCTCGCCATGGTCGAAATCAACAATGAAAGCTCGCTGCTCTATAGCTGGCAGACTTCGCAGCTTGACCGCCACCTCGTCTCCGACTACCACGACGAATTCCACCGCCAGTGGAACGCTTTTCTCCGCGCGCGGTACGACACCACCCTCGCGCTTGCCGAAGCCTGGCGGGGCGGGGAAGAAGACGGCGTCAACCTGCTCGGTCCGGAGTGGCGCGTGGAAAATCAGAGTGGCGAGCCCGCCACGCTTGAGCGCGCCGAGCTCGACGGCCACACCACACTCACCGTCCGCCATTCCGCCTCCACGCGGCCCATCATCTTGAAGCAGGTCGGCTTCTCCGTCACCGAAGGACGGCAATACCTTGCCGAATTCGAACTGCGCGCCGACCTTCCCGCCGGCGTCGAGCAAACCGTCTATTGGGACGTCAAGCAGGACGTCAACCCCTGGCAGACCATCATGGGCCGCAACGTTGCCATCTCGCGCGACTGGAGAAAATTCACCATTCCGCTCACCGCCGGATTCTCCATGAACGGGATCGGACGCTTCGGCCTCTCCATCGAACGTGTCACCGCTCCGGTCCATCTCCGCAACGCCCGCCTGCTTTTGGTTGGCCGCCGCGGCCTGGCCGCCGGCGAAAGCTTGGAGGATGGCAATGTCTCGCTCCCTCGCGAAACCGAAGCCTCCATTGACGCACGCGCCAACGACTACCTGCTCTTCCTCGCCGATCGCGACCGCTTCTACCTGAACGAAATGCTGCACGCCGTCCGCGAAGCAGCCCACCCGCTGGTCCCCGTCGCCGGAACCCAGATGAACTACGGCGGCCTCCTCAACATGGACTCACACGACGATCTCCAGTATCAGGACGCCCACTTCTACGTCGATCACTACAACTTCCCCAACCTCGCCTGGGACAACCGCGACTGGCGTATCCGCGACGGTTCCAACCTCGGCGCCGGCTCCACGCCGTTCCTCAACATGGCCGCCAGCCGCCAGGCCGGCCGTCCCTACACCGTCAGTGAGTTCAACCAGAACTGGCCCAATACCCATGCCGCGGAACTCAATCCCACTCTCTCCGCATTCGCGCGCTTCCAGGACTGGGATTCCATCATGCACTTCGCCTATGCGCACAACCGCTCCTGGGATCTGGGCGGCCCGCAAGGCTTCGACATGAATGGCGACTGGACCAAGTTTCCCGCCTTTGGCCAATCGGCGTGGCTGTTCCGCTCCGGCGCTATCGAAGCGGGCTCCAACCCCGTCGACATCCCCCTCACGCTCGACCATCGCCTCCGCTCGGGCCGCGAAAAACGCAACGGCAACATCCCTGCATTCCTCACCTCGGCCTTCGGCTACGATCCCTACACGGCCTTCGTCCATCCGGTGCGCCTCGTCAAGGACGCCGAAGGCGCGCTTCCGGAGAACGCCCGCTCTCATCTTCCCCCCTACCTTGCCGACAACGGCCAGTTCACGTTCGACCGCAACAACCGACGCTTCCTACTCCATGCGCCCGCGGCCGCCGGAGCCTACGGTTTCCTCGGAGCCGGCGCCGTCACCACTGGCGCCCTCGACGTGCAGCTCGCTCCCGGAACACGCGGATTCGCCGCCGTCACCCTCACTCCGCTTGACGGCCTCCCCATCGCCGAGTCCCGCCGCATGCTGCTCTCCAACCCCGGCGCCGCGTTCGGCTCCCAGCCCGGCGCCGACCCTCCTCGCCCGCAGCAACTGGTCCGCTACCAGGGCCAGGCCGACTGGTTTACCGCCGAGCCCGACCAGTCCAACAAGCCCTCCGGCCAGCGCGGCTTCTCCCTGCGTCCTACATGGATGGAGCGCGTCGAGCTGTTCCTCACTCTCCGCACCAGCGCCTCTTCCCTTACCGTCTACACGCTCGACGGCGCGGGCAACCGCACCGGCGTTCTCACAGACCCGCACCTGATCCGCGTCGAAGGTGGCTTCCGCATTCACCTTCAAGCCGACGGCCAGCAGTTGACACCCTGGTTTGAGATTGCCGCGGAGTAGTAAGCATTCAGCGGATTCCCATGCGCCCGCCTCCGCTGCGCACCTGCATCCGCAGACGCTGTGGCCAGTCGCCCTCCACATGCTCGGCCCATAAGTCCCATTCGCGGCTATTTCCGAAATAGACCAATCGGAACTTGCCTCTGTTCGCCATGGCCCGCACCCTTGGGTCATCGCCGTTCAATACGGCCACTCCATCCTTGCCCAACCCTCCCAACAGGTCCGACTTCTCTTTCGCAGTCACCTCCAGCGTCGGAAAGTTCTCGCTGTGCTCGGCCGCGATGGATGTGATCACCGCGATATCTGGCCTCGTCAGCAGCGCCGCGCGCCACATTTGTCCAGGCGCTTCGATTCCCACTTCGATCACCGCGAACCGGTGCCAGGGCCGAACTCGTAGAATCGTACGGATCAACCCTGCTCTCCCATTTGCGTTCCCTTCCGTTTTCAGCGTCCGGTGACGGGCAGATAGAATCCTCGCCAGAATCTCCTTCGTGGTTGTCTTTCCGTTGGAGCCGGTGATCGCGATGAACGTGGTTCTCCATAGCAGCCTTCTCCAGATCAGCGCCGCCGCGGCCAGGGGAAGATTCACCAGGAAGCTGCGCCGCAAGTGATACAGCAAATCGCTCGTCATCCCTCTACCGAACCCACACCGGCGAACTCCAGCACAGCTGCCCGTCCTGCTGCTCCGCCCGGATGTAGTAGTACGATTCCCCTTCTCCCGCCGCCTGATCCGTAAACGCGAACCGCAACTCTGGACCCCGGCCCGCGGCCGTGTAGATCACCCGGTTGTTCTTCACCACCTCCACGTGTTTGAGTCGCGCCGTTCCGCGCACGTACGCCTCCAGCCTCCGCCGCGGAGGCGCCGCCATCGCCACGCCCATCATCCCGTTGCCCATCCGCAGATCAACGATCAGATTGTCCGTCGCCGCGTACGTGCGCCGCGCCTTCATCGCCGCCACAATCGACTCGCGATCCAGTGTCTCCACGTACACCGCCGCGTAGGAGATATGGGTCGACACGTGATCGGAGCTCGATTGCACTCCCATCTTGATCCCCTTCGCCCACGCGTTCCACACATAGCCGCCCGCGTAGCGCGCCTCTTCCCCTGCCGCCGGAGAGCGCGGCGTGCCCGGACCTTCATAATTCCGGCGGTATCCCTGGTAGATCTCCACGACCGGCTCCAGTTCTTCGTTGCTGTCGCGCCAGTCCGTTCCCGCCCCCGTCGCCGAGGTGTGCGAACTGGTCAGCCCACCGAACCGCCGAAGATACTCGTACAGCTTTCCCGCTCCCTCCTTGCCGCGCCGCTCCGCTTCGCCAATCTCCAGCACCGGACGGCCGCGCTTGGCGAACACCACGTTGCGGTGCCCGTTCGGCCACGTCAGGCTGCGTTCATAGCTGTACAGCGGCGCAAACCGCCCGCGAATCGCGTACAAGTCCGCCGCCTTCTGAATCCGCCACCAGTTGTACGGAATCATGTTGCCCGCCTGGTGATCGCATACGCCCAGAAAATCGAACGCCACCGCGTCCAGTGCGTAGCGGTAACTGTCCTCGAGCGACCCATCGCGATTGCCGTCCCAGCTGATATCGGTGTGCCGGTGTATATCGCCGCGCGCGATGCGGTACGTCCTGCCTCCCACGCGGGAGCGGTAGGCCCGCACTCGCGCCACATCCTCGGCCTCTCGTGCGTGCGACGGTTTCAGCGACTCGCGCCGGTGTTGAAACGCCGACAGCGGCGGTCCGCCGCCTGCCATCCCGCCGGGCGCCCGCGCCTCCATCAGGTTCTGTTCGCGCGGCGCGCCGGAGGGCCACTGCCGCCCCTCCGAGGTCCACGCCACTGCGAAGTCTTTCCTCCCTGTCCACACCGCCGCCAGCGGCGAATCAATGCGGCCCCATCCCTCCGGGAACTCCACCATCGGCGCCCATCGCGATCCATCCAGCCACGTCATCCCGATTCGCCACATCGCGCGGCTCGACTCCTCGCCGCCGCCACGCTGTGGCAGATTCACCCGGTAGTGGAAAAACACCGCCGGATTCCCGTCGCCGTCCAGCACCAGCTTCGGATTGTGAAATACCTGCCGCAGTTCTCCCGGCACCGCCGCGCCCAAATCGGCCGCGGGTTCCATCAGATGCCCTCCTACCAGAGCCGCCACTCGTGTCTGCCGCCTTACCAGCAGCCCCCTCCCGTTATCCTCAATCCCTTGCCCGTAGTCCTTGCCCCAGTTGGAATCACCTTCATCCCAGGCCATCCACAACCGCCCCTGCTTGTCATACTGTCCACTAACTCGCGATTCCATGGCCTCGCTCCAGGTGATCCTGCGCAAGCTCCCGAGCCGGCTCCCGCGCCACTCCTTCATCGCGATATCGTAGTTGCCTCGCTCATAGGTGTCCCAAAGAATCGCCACCCCTCCTCCCGGGGCGGCGGCCAAGGCAGGCTCCCAATCATTAGCGGGCGTTGTGGACACTCGCAATTCCTGGGACCACCTCTCGCCGTCGAACCGCTTCGCATAGATGTCGAAATTGCCGTTCCGCGCACTCTGCCATGCCAGGTACATCTGCCCGTCCTGTCCGTAAGCAAGCGTGTGGTAAATGTCGGAGCCCCCAGACTCCGTCAGCCGGTGTATCGCCGACCACTGCTTGCCGTCCCACCTCCGGCCATGCAGATCGAAGTCTCCCTTCACCTGCGCCGACCACACCACCCAGATCCCGCCTCCCTTGTCTTCGCCCAGCGCCGTCCGGAAATGATCTCCTCCCGCGGGGGCCACTTCCTCCGGCGCTTGCCGGTTCCTGCGAACCAGCACGCGGTCGCCGCTGCCTTCATGCTCCTGCCAGGCGACCCACAAGTTCCCATCGCGCGCTTCCAGCATCGAGGGATAATCTTCCGCCGCTGGGCCGCTGGTGACGGCTTGTGCGGCAGGGACCATGCGCACTTCCACCCGCCCGCCCAGGAACATGCGCGCCGCCTTCCAGGCTTCCAGACCTCCCGCAATCGTGAAACTGCCCTGCGCCGTCTGTACTTGAAACGACTGCCCCGCGTCGAACTCCACCACCAAGCCTTTTGCCGCCACCCGCTCCCGCCTCGAGGTCGGCTGCATGGTCTTTTCATACGGCGTGTCCCAATAGGGCTCGCGTTTGGTCTGGCACTTCCAGCTGGAGCCGGACACCTCCTCTCCCGCTCCGAATTGCCAGCTCCGCAGCCCTCGCGGCGCTGGAGAGATGCTGCCGCTCCAATCTACGTCTGCCTTCCCGTCAATGCCAAAGCGGATCAGCAGCGCCTGTCCGCCAGCTTCCTGAGCCTTAACCGCCACGGGTTGCCGGAAGCGCGTCGCCTGCCACGCCGCCACTGCCAGTGCCCCGGCCGCCACCACCCATACATGCCTGCCGAATCTCATGTATGGAGTGTACTCCTCAACTCACCGGCGCCGGGCGCTGAAATCCTGCTCGCTCCATTGGCGTGTTTCTCCCCGTTGCAGCCGCAAATCGATCTCCTCCCCTTTGTACCGCACACGCAACGGCCGGCCGAGACCCGAAGTAATGCGCGACTGTTTCAGCTTTCCATCCTCCCACTCGATGTTCACTTCAAAACCGCCTCGTGCCCGCAAACCCGTAACCGAACCCTTACTCCAACTCTGCGGCAACGCCGGTAGCAAATGCAGAAAACCCGCCTTGCCGCCGTGCACCCTGCCCGGGTCCGATGGCGTTGCGTACGGATCGTGGCTTTGCAGCAGCATCTCCGCAATACCCGCCGTTGCGCCGAAGTTCCCGTCAATCTGGAACGGCGGATGCGCATCGAACAGGTTCGGATAGGTGCCGCCCGACCACGGACCGGACCGTCTTGGCCCTGTGCTGGCCGGCCGCAGCAGATTGCGCAGGATTCTCATTGCGTGGTCGCCGTCCAGCAGCCGCGCCCAGAAGTTCACCTTCCATCCCATCGACCAGCCCGTCCCTTCATCCCCGCGGAATTCCAGTGTCCGAATCGCCGCGCGGAACAGATCCGGCGTCCCGTAGGGCGTGATCTCCGCGCCCGGATGCAACCCCCATAGGTGCGATACGTGCCGGTGCTTGTTCTCCGGATCGTCCTTGTCTTCCAGCCATTCCTGCAACTGCCCGAACCGGCCAATCCGGTTCGGCGCGATCCGCGCCCGCAGCTTCGTCCAACTCGCACGCGACTCCTTATCCACGCCCAGATCCTCGGCCGCCGTGATCGCGCTTGAAAAAAGCGCCCGTACAATCTGGTGGTCCATCGTCGGCCCCATAACCAATCCGCCGATCTCCGGTGAATTGCTCGGTCCGCTCACCAGCCAGTTGCGTCCCGGCCGCTCCACCAACACCGCCGCGAAGAACTCCGCCGCGCCCTTGATCAGCGGATACGCCTCCCGCCGCAGGAATTCCCGGTCGCCGGAAAACAAATACTGCTCCCACAGATGCAGCGCCAGCCACGCCCCGCCCGTCGGCCAGATCCCGTGGTTGGATGCATTGATCGGAGCCGAGCCGCGCCACAGGTCAAAGTTATGATGCAGCACCCACCCCGGCGCGTTGTAATGCTCCCGCGCCGTAATCGCCCCTGATTCGGCCACCTCGCGCAACGCGGCAAACAGCGGCCGGCTGCACTCGGCCAGCGCCGTCACCTCCGCCGGCCAGTAGTTCATCTCCGTGTTGATGTTCACCGTCCATTTGCTGTCCCACGGAGGCTCCCGCAACGCGTTCCAAATCCCTTGCAGATTCGCCGGCTGCGATCCCTCACGGCTGGAAGAGATCAGCAAATAGCGGCCATACTGAAACACCAGCGCGATCAGGTGAGGATCCTTGCCGCCGGCAAACCCGGCTATCCGCTCATCCGTCGGCCGCTCCGCGGCGTCGCTCGTCCCCAGGTCCAGCGTCACCCTCTGGAACAGGTTCTGGTAATCAGCTATTGCCGCTCGCTTGACCGCTTCATACGCCGCCTCGCGCACACCTTCCATCTTTTCCTCTGTCCTGACGGATGGGTCGCCCGACACATCTCGATAGCTGCGGAAATTCGTCGCCGCCGCAACATAGAGCGTAACCGCGTTGGCGTTCTCAATCTCCAGGCCGGCCTCTCCGGCTCGCATCACGCCGCCCTCGGGAACCGCCATCAAACGCGCTTCATACCGAATCGCTCCTCCCTCCACGCCTCCGCGCAGCCTTAATCCGTAGTCTCTTGTTGTTTCGGTGGTTGTGCCCGAGTGCGCCGGTCGGAACGTTGCTCTCAGATGAATACTGCCAGGCTTATCGGCCGACAGCCGCACCGCAATCACCTGCCGCGGGTGGCTCGCCAGCACCTCCCGCCGGTAGTTCACTCCCCGATGACGGAACGCTACCGAAGCCACCGCCGTTTGAAGATCCAATTCGCGACGGTAGTTGCTCACGGCCTCCTCTTCCAGGCCGGGAAACAGAAGCACCAGATCGGCCAGCGGCTGATACGCCATCTGCCGCAGCGGCGCACTCATGAACTCGCGTCCGGCCAGCGCTTCGGCTTCCTTCTGCTTGCCCTCCCACAGTAGCGTGCGGATCGCCTCCAAGTGACGGTGCGCCCCTGCCCGCGCGTAGCTGCGCGGCTCCCCCGTCCACACCGTGTCTTCGTTCAGCTGCAGCCGCTCCATCTCCACACCGCCATGCACCATCGCGCCAAGACGCCCATTGCCTACCGGCAGCGCCTGCACCCATTCGCGCGCCGGCTTGGTGTACCACAGCGTCAACGGTTCGGCGGCGCTGGCCATCGCCGCAAGCATCAGGGAAAGCAGCACCCGTAGTCCCATCCCGGAATTCTCCTCCTGTCCACACTATCACCGCCATGCGCCTCAAGCCCCAACCGGTTGGGTGACTTCGCGCAGTTCCCCTCTCCCCGCACAGCGCATTTTCACCACTTTGGCCATATTTCGCTATGGAGCCTCAATTGCTCTCTCTTTACGAAGGAGTCAGATCTATGCGTCATTCCAACTCTCAGGGCAAGTCGCCGGCTTTCTTGCAAGGCGTGCTGCTTGCTATCGTTATCGCCATCGGCGCCGTCGTGCTCTACGCACAGAAGACCGAAATCGTGACCGTGCAGCCCAGGCCCACTTCCCCCGCATCCGGAGCAGAAATGTTCACCGCATACTGCGCCGTTTGCCACGGCAAGGATGCCAAGGGCAACGGCCCGGCAACTCCGGCGCTCAAAGTGGAACCTCCAAACCTGACCATGCTCTCCAAGCAGAACAAGGGCAAGTTTCCCGAGATGAGCATCTACTCGATGATCAACGGCGACTCCACGGTCACGGCTCACGGCACCCGCGAAATGCCCATCTGGGGCCAGGTGTTCCGCGACATGGGCCGCGATGAGGCTCAGGCCAAACTGCGCGTGCGCAATTTGACCAAGTACATCGAGTCGTTGCAGGCGAAGTAGCCGCTCTAACGCTGCGCCCGGCTCGCCGCCAGCTTGGAGAACACATCTCCAAACGCGGGGACATTCGATTTCAACTGATCGAAATCGGCCTTCGAGATCAGCAGTACATCCATCGCCGTTTGCGCCCTTACCGTCGCGTTGCGCCCGTGCCCGCTCAGCACCGCCATTTCGCCGAAATACTCGCCCGGCCCCAGCGTCGCGAGTAAATGCTCCTGCTCCCCATTCATCCGCAGAACATCGCAGGCGCCCTTCCGGATCACATAAACGCAATCGCCGACGTCGCCCTGATGAAACACTACCTCTCCGGGCTCGAAATGCTGCTCCAGGATTCCACCCTCCGCCCGCAGGCTCAGCTGCACCAGGTCCGGCGGGAACAACAGCGCGATGAACCAGTCCGCCGCGATCCTCACCTTCCGGTTCAGTCCCGGCATCTTCATCAGGTAAATCGACCGCCACAAGAACCATGCCAGAAGCCCGGAAATCTTGAACCCGAACACCTCCGCCACCGCCGAATTGTGCCCCAGCGCTCCCAGCTTCCCCAGCCCTTCAAATGCGAACACGGTCTTGCTGCCGCCGCGAATAACCGCTGCCATGTTGTGCGCCGCCGTTTCGGCTTCCCGCGTGGCATGCTGCGCCGTCGGTGGAGCCACGTTGCCCGCCGCTGTCTTGATCGAGGCGCAGTCGCCCAGCGCCCACACCACTCCCTCCTGCCCCTGCACCTCCAGGTGCCCGTTGACCAGTAGCCGGTCCTTCTCCTTCGCGCACTCCAATTGGCGCAATACCGGCGACACCGCCGACGGCACCGTCGAAACGATCGTCTTCGCCGGAATGTCGCCGCCGGTCTTCAGAATCGCCTTCTCCGAAGTTGCCGCCACCAGCCGGTCCTTGAGCCGCAGCTCGACGCCGCGCTTGGCCAGCAGCCTCTGCGCGAACTCCGCCAGCGCAGGATCCATTTCCGGCAATATCCGCTCGCCGGAATGCACCAGCACGCACCGTATCTCCCCCGCCGGAATGTTGCGGTAGCGCCGCGCCACCGCGCGCACAAAATCGTTCAGTTCCGCGATCACCTCCACCCCGCTGAAGCCCCCTCCTCCCACCACGAACGTCAGTAGCCGCCGGCGCAGTCCCGCGTCCCGCTCCACATCCGCCTCTTCCATGCAGCTGATCACACGGTTGCGCAGCGTCAACGCGTCCACCAGCGTACGGAACGGCAGCGCATGCTCGAACATCCCCGGCATCCCGTAAAAGTTCGTGATGCCTCCCAGCGCGATCACCAAATGGTCGTAGGGCAGCTCCAGCCGCCGCGGATGGAAACCAGGACTCACCGTCACCACCCGCCGCCCCAGGTCGATCTCCTCCACCTCCCGCATCACCAGGTGCGTCCGGGGGCACAGCAGCCGGATCGGACTCACAATGTCGGTGATCCCGATCGAGCCCGAAATCACCTCGGGCAGCATCGGCTGGTAGACGAAATAATTCTCGCGGTTCACCAGCGTGATCGAAGCCTCATCCGGCTGCAGCCGTTTCTCCAACGCGCGCGCCGTGTACACACCCGCGAAACCTCCGCCCAAAATCACAATCCGCTTCCCTGCGCTCACGATGCCTCCGCCAGCCTCCGCTTCAATTCCGGCATCGCCTCCAACGCCGCCTGCCGCCCGGCTTCGATGATCTCGCCCGCCTTCTCGAACCCATCCCATTCAAACCGGCTCACGTCCGGGGTGATGATCACGTCCGATTGCCGCTGCCACTGCTCCTCGGTCCGCTCTTGCAGGATCTGGAAACAACGATTCACCACGCTCAGCATGTTTGTGCTGTCGAAGGAGCAATCCGGCGCGCGCAGCGGAACCGACGCAACACAGGCCGGATTCAGCAGCTGTATCGCTTCCGCGGGAACATCCATGCTGATCGCCCCGTCCACCAGGTTGTAGCCGTCCAGTTTCACCGGCATGAACAGACCCGGATAGGAACAGCTTGCGCGGATCGGACCGATCACATCGCCGCGATCCTTGAAGATCACCGGGTCCCCGCACGCCAGATCCGTCGCCACTACTGCCAGCGGAATGCGCATCTTTTCGAACTCATACACCGTCAGCAGCCGCTTGAGAAACCCCGCCATCCGCTCGCTGGTCACCAACCCCATCCGCGACACCGTCCACCGCGCCACATCGCCGAACCGCATCTTCCGCGCGATCCGTTCAATTTGATCCAGTGGCGTGCCGCTCGCGTAAGCCCCCGCCATGATCGCCCCGGCGCTCACCCCCGCAATCGCCGATACGGGAATCTTCTGTTCCTCGAAAACCTGCATCACGCCAATATGCGCAATGCCGCGCGCGAAGCCCCCACCCAGCGCAAGTCCAATCCCTCCGCGCCGCTCCCGCAGCCATCCCGACAGGCGCAGAGCACGCCCCACTCTTCCCAGTGCGCCGCCGATTGTCTGCCCCACCCTCGATGCCGAGCCCATTCAATCTATCTCTCCAACTCCCTCCACAACCCCGCGTAACTGCGCTCCCACAGCCGGCTCGCGCTTTCCCACCTCGGCAGATCGTCGAACCGAAGCAACCCGCCCGCCTCCTGCTCTGTCTTCCCCTGACGCTTCAATTCCAGCAGCCGGCTCTGCACCGTCGCGAACGACTTCCTCCATTCGGCCAGGTCCGCCTTCTTCATCACCGGCCCGTGGCCCGGGATCACTGTATCGAAATCCAGCTTCAGCACCGCATCTAGCGTCTTCACCCACGCCGCCCCGCTCCCACCGGACGAATAATCGATGAACGGCCGTCCCGCCACAAACAGGTCGCCCGTGTGGATCGTCCGCAGCGCCGGGAACTGGATCACCGCGTCGCCATTGGTGTGTCCCGCACCCCAATGCCACGCCTTTACCTGCTTGCCGCCCAGATGCACCCCCGCCGACTCGGTGAACGTCACGCGTGGCAGCCCCGGCATCTTTCCCCTGTCCATATTCGCCCGCGCGTTCTCATGCGCGATCACGTCCGCTCCATGCCCTAACAGCTTCGCGTTCCCGCCCGTGTGGTCCCCGTGCTGGTGCGTGTTCAGTACATACTTCACCGGCTTGCTGGATAGCCCCGACACCTTCTCCAGAATCTGCGGCACGTTCTGCTCGAACTTATCGTCCACCAGAATCACGCCTTCCTCGGTCGTATAGACAGCCACATTCCCGCCCGATCCGACGATCACGTGAAGGTCATCGGCAACCTTGGTTACCGTCAGCTCGGCCGGCTGCTGGCTCAACGCCACCCACAACCCGGCAAGAAAAACCACTGCCCCTGCGCTTCGTACGTATTTGATCTTCATGGGAAGCACTCTATCAAACCCCGCGGTGCGCCATCATAGTCACATGCTGGAGCTCATGCTAAGCGCCGCCTTCCCCGGCGCCCGCCTGCTTCATCATGAGCCTTTACCGGACGGCCACCGCAACACCAACTACAAGCTGCAAATCGACCGCCTCGCCGTTCCCGTCGTCCTCCGCATCTACCAACACGAAGCCTGGCTTTGCCGGAAAGAACTCGACCTGCTTCAACTGCTGCGCCCCTCGGTCCCCGTTCCCGAAGTCATCTACGCCGCACCCGAAGGCATCGACGACTCGCTTCCCTTTCTCCTCATGAGCTTCATCGACGGCGTCAGCTTCCGTCAACTGCGCCGCGCCGGAGAGACCGATGCCATCGCCCAGGCAGCCTTCTCTGCTGGCGAGACCCTTGCGGCCATCGGCCGCACGAGCTTCTCCAAGCCTGGCTGGCTCGGCCCTGGTCTCTCGGTGATTGCTCCCTTGCTCGAAGGCGACGACCCGATCCCGCGATTCATCGACCAATGCCTTGCTTCCGGCCCCGCTCAGCTCCGCCTCACAGCGAACCTCCGCGCTCGGATCCACAGCCTCATCTGGTCGCAGGCTCCCGCATTGGCCGATGCTGCCCGTCAATCCCGGCTCGTCCACGGAGATTTCCACAAACGCAACCTCCTGGTCCACCAACTCCACGGCCGTTGGAAAGTCGCCGGAGTGCTCGACTGGGAGTTCTCCATCTCCTCTTCTCCCCTCACCGACATCGGCAATTTCCTCCGCAACGAACCCGCCTCATTCCCCCTCGCCGAACCTCACTTCTCCGCTGGGTTCCTTCACGCTGGCGGAACACTCCCCGAGGACTGGCGCCGCCAGTCCCAACTCATCGACCTAACCGCCATCTGCGAACTGCTATCCCGCACCGATCTCCCCACCCACATCACATCCGAACTCCTCCAAGTCCTCCAGGCCACCTAGGGGGAATCGTCTACACTGATTTGATATGGCCCATCGGCTTCCCGCGCTCCTGGCGCTGATCGCTTTCCTGCTGCCGGCGCAAGAGCCCCGCGGAGCCGCCGCTGTCAAGGCTGGACTTGACCGCCTGCAGGTGCTTGGTAGCGTGCTGATGATCGCCGCCCATCCCGACGATGAGAACACCGCCCTGCTTGCCTGGTGCGCCCGCGGCCGCCATCTGGAAACCGCCTATCTTTCGCTCACACGCGGCGAGGGCGGCCAGAACCTGATCGGTTCCGAGCAAGGCGACCTCATGGGCGTCATCCGTACGCAGGAGCTGCTCGCCGCCCGCCGCGTCGATGGCGCACGCCAGTTCTTCACACGAGCCATTGACTTCGGTTTCTCCAAAACAGCGGAGGAAACCCTCGCCAAATGGGGCCAGGAACAGGTGCTCGCCGACGTCGTCTTCGTCATCCGCAAGTTCCGGCCCGACGTCATCGTGCTCCGCTTCTCCGGCACCCCGCGCGACGGCCACGGTCATCATCAAAGCTCCGCCATCCTTGGCAAGGAAGCCTTCACCGCCGCCGCCGACCCCAATCGTTTCCCCGAGCAGCTCAAACACGTCAAGCCCTGGCAGGCAAAACGCGTCCTCTATAACGTCTTCGCCTTCGGCCGCCAAGGCGGACAATCTCCACCTCCGGCCAACCAGATCACCATCGATACCGGAGAATACAACGCCCTGCTCGGCATGTCCTACGGTGAATTGGCCGGCGTCAGCCGCAGCCTCCACCGCTCCCAGGGGATGGGCTCCTCTGAGCGCAAGGGCTCCGTTCCCAACCAGCTCCTTCACGTCGCCGGCGACCCTGCCTCCACCTCCATCCTCGACGGCGTCGACACCACCTGGAAGCGTGTCACCGGCTCCCAACGTGTCGCCGGACTTCTCGCCCAGGCCGCCCGCGAATTCCATCTCGATCGCCCCGCTGAAGTGGTCCCCACCCTCGCCGCCGCACGCGCTGAAATGGCCCGCCTCGACGACCCCTGGGCAAAAATCAAACTTGTGCAGACCGATGAACTGATCGCCGAAGCCGCGGGCCTCTGGCTCGACGCCAACGCTGCCCGCTACTCAATCGCTCCCGGCGGCGAACTCAAAATCTCCCTCACCGCCCTGAACCGGTCCAACCAGCCCGTCTCGCTCAACTCACTTCACCTTGACGGCGCCCAACCGGTCACCTTGGAGGAAACTCCACTCGCCTACAACAGGCCCTTCACGCGCGAGCTCGCCCTCCGCATCCCCGCCCATGCGCCGCCCTCGCAGCCCTACTGGCTCCGCCGCCCCCACGACGGAACCCTCCACGCCGTCGATGATCCCCATCTGCTCGGCCTCCCCGAAGGCGCTCCGGTTTCCCGCGCCCGCTTCGCCCTCCGCATCGCCGGCGTCGACATCCACCTCGAACGTCCCGTCGCGCATCGCTGGGTAGATCGCGTCCGCGGCGAGCTCACACGCCCCGTCGTTGTCACCCCCGCCGTTGCCGTTGAGTTTGCCGAAGCCGCACTCGTTTTCCCCTCCCGCGATCCTCGCAAAGTGGAAATCGAAGTGAAGGCCGTTACCGGCTTGGCATCCGGTGAAGTCACCCTCGATGCCCCCGCCGGCTGGAAAGTCACACCCGCCGTCGCTCCCTTCCAGCTCGGTGACGATGAAACCTGCATCGTCGCTTTCGACGTCACCCCGCCCGCCGAACCCGGACGCGCCGCACTCCACGCCTCCGTCCGCATCAACGGGGCCGAAACACGCGCCGGTCTCCGCGTCATCGCCTATGAGCATATCCCGCCTCAATCGCTCTTCCCGCGCGCCGAAGCGTCGCTCGTCCGCCTCAACGCCGTCACCCGCGCGCGCCGCATCGGCTATGTCATGGGAGCCGGCGACGACGTCCCGAAAGCGCTCCGCCAAATGGGCATGGAAGTCACTCTCCTTTCCGATGAGGATTTGAGCCGCGGCGATCTCTCCCGGTTCGACGCCATCGTCACCGGCGTCCGCGCCTACAACACCCGTGCCCAACTCCGCGCCAACCAGCCGCGCCTGATCGACTATGCCGCCAAGGGCGGCACGCTCGTCGTCCAGTACAACGTCCTCGAAGGCGGATTCGGCGGCGGCGATCCCAGGCTGCTCGAAAAAATCGGCCCCTATCCTTTGAAAGTCAGCCGCGACCGCGTCACCGTCGAAGAGGCTCCCATGACCCCAGTGCAGGAGGATCACGCCCTGCTCCAATCCCCCAACCGCATCACCGCCGCCGATTTCGATGGCTGGGTGCAAGAGCGCGGCCTCTACTTCGCCTCCGAATGGGACCCCAAGTACCAGCCCATCTGGCGCGTCCACGATCCCGGTGAAAAGCCGCTCGAGGGCTCGACTCTCTTCGCCCGCCACGGCAAAGGCGTCTACATCTTCACCGCGATCAGCTTCTTCCGCCAGCTCCCGGCCGGAGTGCCTGGAGCCTACCGCATCTTCGCCAACATGCTCAGCGCCGGCCGCCCATGACGCCTGAACCGCCGGACATCGATCCCCCGCCCATCCTCGGTACGTGGGGCCGGCTCTACCTCGCCGTCGCACTCTTCCTTGCCCTGTTGATCGTTCTCTTCGCCGTCTTCACCGAGGTGTTCACCCCATGAGGCCTCTTGACTGGTGGGTGCTGGCCGCCTCACTCGTCTTCATCATCTCTTACGGCCTCTATCGTTCCCGCGACACCGGCAGCGTCAACAAGTATCTCCTCGCCGGCAAGACCATGCCTTGGTACGCCATGGCCTTGTCCATCATGGCCACGCAGGCCTCCGCCATTACCTTTATCTCCACCTCCGGCCAAGCCTACGTCGATGGCATGCGGTTCGTGCAGTTCTACTTCGGACTGCCACTGGCGATGATCATCATTTCCGCCACCGCCGTCCCGCTGTTTCACCGTTCCAACGTCTACACCGCCTACGAATATCTCGAGCAGCGCTTCGACGCCAAGACGCGTGTTCTCGTCGGCATCATCTTTCTTATCCAGCGCGGCATCGCCGTCGGCGTCGCCCTCTACGCGCCGGCGCTTGTCCTCACCGTCATGCTCGGATGGCCCGATCAGTACACCACTGTCATCATGGGCACGCTCGTCGCCGCCTACACCACCTTCGGTGGCATCAAGGCTGTCACTTGGACCGACTTCCAGCAGATGCTCGTCATGTTCTTCGGGCTTTTCCTCGCTCTCGGCATGGCCATCTATCTGTTGCCCTCCGACGTCGGCCTCGGCGGCGCGCTTCAACTGGCGGGCGCCGCTGGCAGGCTCAACGCCGTAGTCACCAGCTTTGATTGGAACGACCGTTACAACCTCTTCAACGGCCTCCTCGGCGGCATGTTCCTCGCGCTCTCTTATTTCGGTTGCGACCAGTCCCAGGTACAGCGCTACCTCACCGGCCGTTCCATCGCCCAGTCGCGCCTCAGCCTCCTGTTCAACGCCGTCGCCAAAATCCCGATGCAGTTCTTCATCCTCGCCATCGGCGCCATCGTCTTCGTCTTTTACACTTTCGAAAAACCCCCGCTCGTCTTTCACCAGGTCGAACTTTCCAACATCAGCCGCGAATCGGAGTACCCGGCGCTCGCCGCGCGCTACGACAACGCCTTCGACGGCCGCCGCCAGGCCGCCCGCCAGTATCTCAACGCGCCCGGCGAGGAAACCCTCGCCGCCTACCGTCAGGCCCAGAAAAACTTTGAAGGTGTCCGCAAGGACGGTGTCGCATTGATCGAGAAGAAATCCGGAGCTGGATTCAACGACACCAACTACATCTTCCTCAGCTTCGTCATGAAGTATCTGCCCGCCGGCCTGGTCGGCCTCATTCTCGCCGCCATCTTCGCCGCCGCCATGTCCACCATCTCCGCCGAGATCAACTCGCTCGCCACCGTTACCGTCATCGACATCTACCAGCGCCACATCCGCAAGGGCGCCACCGACTCCCACTATCTGCTCGCCTCCCGCCTGGCTACCGTCTTTTGGGGCATCTATGCCATCGTCACCGCCGGCTTCGGACGCAGTCTCGGTTCGCTCATTGAAGCCGTCAACATGCTCGGCTCTCTCTTCTACGGCGGCCTGCTCGGCGTCTTCGTCCTCGCCTTCGGATTCCGCCGCGTCGGCGGTACGGCAGCCTTCATCGGCGTCCTCGCCGGCGAAGCGGCCATCTTCTACGCCCGCTTCTTCACGGAAATCTCTTTCCTCTGGTACAACGTCATCGGTTGCGTCGTGGTCGTCGCCGTCGGTCTTGCCCTTAGCCTGCCGCGTTTGCACGCACGGGCCTGAAACTGCTAACATATTCCTAGTTATTTGTTTTTTGTCGGCGTCCCGTCCCTGGGCGAAGGGCGATGCCGGCATAACCCCAAACAAACCCATACAAAGGAGTCACTTGTTTACTGCTCTCTTCCTGCCCAGGCGGAAAAGCTACCTAAGTTATGAGACGCATCATTGGACTCGGGCTGCTTCTGGCTGCCTCCTCGCCGATGAGGTTTCCTTTGCAGCAGCCCGCCGAAGTGCTGCAAAGCCCTTATGAAGACTCTTTCGAGCAGTGGATGAATCAGCTCGCCGAGACCGAATCCGGCAACGATCCCACTCTCAGAATCCTCGACACCAACCGCAAATACTCCTACGGCTGCCTTCAGTTTCAGCTATCCACATTCCGCCAGTATTCCCGCGAATTCTCCCTCTTTGAAGATAGCCGTGCCGTAAACCTGCGCGAGGAGATCTACAACTGCGAAAACCAGCGCAAACTCGCCGCTCTCATGATCCGCGAAGACTACGGCAACTGGCGCCATTGGCGCAACAGCGTCAAGAAGATCGGCATGCCCCCCCGCCTCTGAGCCGATCCTAAAATTGCTTCAACGAACGCAGCATCGGCTCCGTATTCCGTCCGCCTGGCAGCTCCACCGCGTGGATGATACGCCACTTCGCGTCCTTGGCCCCGATGTAGTGCGCCGTCTCCCGGTCCGCCCCCATCAAAATAACAATGATGCCCGCCTTCCTGTAATGCAGCGCGCGGTATTGCCGCTCCCCCAGGTCAGACTTCCAGCGGTCCTCATCCGGCTTCCCCAGTTTCCTCACTACGTCAAAATAGTCGTTCTGCCCCGTGAACCCAAGATCCGCCTGCAATACGGGCTGGAACTCCACTGTTCCGCCCGTCGATCGTAGCCGCAGCACCGCGACCGCCGCCACGGTGATAAGCAGCCCGACCACCAGCGCCCCCACGATCATCCGCCCCATCCCCGATTCCGTGCCTGAACCGCCGCTGCGCAGCGCCGCCACGGCCTCCGCCACTGGCGAGGACTGCTTCACCGGCGCCTCACCCACTGGCGGCCCGCCGCGCGCCACCGTCTTCGATGCCGGCATCGGCAACACCCGCCGCGTATGCGGCCACACACCTCCGCCCTTGTACTCCAGTTCCCGCCGCAGCCCCATAATCATCACCGGCTCTTCCACTTTCGAGATCTCCCCCAGGTAACTCCGCGCGATCCAGATCTCCGCCTCGCTCTTGGTGTTCTTCACCAGAATCTCGCTCCAGTTCCCCCGCACAAAAGTCCATTCGTTATGCTCGACGTTCACGATCGGCGGATAGAAGGAGAACTTCCTCTCGCCCAGGTCGTCGATTTGCGGCGGCACAGGTGTGGAAGCCATGAGGGTTGCCGTTCATATTATCTCAAAGCCTATGCCGCACAGCCGCCTCTTGCCCTGTCTATCGCTCGAGGGTTCATCATGGAATCATGCTGAGCGTTTCCAGGCTCGCCCACGCCTGCGGCTTGAGCCGCAGCACTGTGCTCTATTACGAGTCCATCGGCCTGCTCCGCCCCTCCTCGCGGAGCCCGGCCGGCTACCGCCGCTACGGCCCCTCCGAACTCGACCGCCTCCGCTCTCTCTGCGCCTACCGCGGCGCCGGACTCAAGATCCGCGACATCGCCGAAATCCTCTCCAGGCCGTCTAACGACGCCGCCGGCGTGCTGCACCGCCGCCTGCTCGAAATCGCCGATGAGATCAACAAACTGCGGGAACATCAGCTTCCTTCACATCCCGGGCCCTGAAATCGCCGACATCCGCGATTGGAGCCGTCAGCACAACTCCTGATCAGGGCTGGATGGCGATATCCACCTGGTCGTGGAACGCGTCCTGCGTCTCGATGCCCACCGGAATCCCCGCCCCGCCGGGCGCATTCGCCGGAATGACGACGTTCAACTGGTACAGCCCCGCCAGCCCCGGAGCCAGGCCCTTGAACGTCACCTGCGCCGCCTCCCCGCCGATGTAGACATTCACTGCCGCTGTCACCAGGTTCAGCGGATTTGCCCCGCCCGCCGCTCCATCCGGCACCGCCGGAGACACCGCCCCCAGCCCCGTCAGGAAGATCAGCACGGTCTCCCCGCGCCGCGCCGGATTCGCAGAGCTCACCAGGCTGAAGTTCGCCTTCGTAATCGCGCCCGGCCCGAATCCCGCCGGCGGCACCGAAAAGATCCCCGGCGATGTCCGCGCCACAGGCACTTGAATCTCATTGGACCGCGCCGCATTGTTCACCACCACGATCACCGCCTGACCCGTCGTCTCGGTCGCCTGCGGTACCAGGAAGCTGATCTGTGTCGCGCTCACCAAGTACACCGGCGAAGGCCGGTTGTTCACCAGCACCTGCACTCCGTTCAGCTGCGCCGGAAACGGCAGGCTTGCCGCCGTCGCCGCGCTCTCCGCCAGCCCCGAACCGAACAGCGTCACGAACTCACCCGGCGAAATCGGATTCCCCACCGGCGCAAAGCTCGCCGCGTTCACCGCACCATAGGGATGCAGAAACACCCCCGTGCCCGCCGTCACCACCGGAGCGCGCACCCCGAACACCAGCTCGTAATTGTTCCCATCCGCCAACGCCACCCCCGAGCCCAGAAACGCGTTGCCGCCCGCCCCCACCGCCACGCTGTTCAGCTCCAGACGTCCCGTCCCGTCCCCGCCCAGCGTGTACCGGTTCACCCCGCTGAAATCCGTCACTCCATCCAGAGCCCGCACCCGCCGGCTCATCAACAGCACACCTCCTCCGGTGGAATTGTTCGATCCCGTATGCGCGTTGAACCGCCCTCCCTCCAGCCGGATCCCCGCGCTGTAATAAAGGTCCCGCCAACTCCCGTTGTTCGCCGTTCCCGTCAGCGGCTTCATCCCGATCAGAAAATCATGCACGCCCGCCTCGCTTGAACCCATGAGGAAAAAGTTGCCGTCGCGGGATACATGTAGCGTCTTGGCCCCGCTCAGCAGCCGCTGGCCCGCCTGCGCCCCCGCGGGCAGCGGGAAACTCGCCGTCCCGCTTCCATCCGCTGTCATCGTGTACGTCGCCCCCGTCACCACCTGCGTCACCGGACGCGTGTCCAGGTTCGCCGCCTGCCCCGTTACCGCCGGATTCCCGAACTGCCCGTTGTTACCTGTCAGCGCAAAGAAGCTTCCCCGCGCCTGTCCTACGGCGCCGTTCCGGTAATCTACCCCGGCCACACGCCAAGCCCCATTCAGCGCCGCTGCCGTCACCGCCGCCGTCGGCGCAGGTATCGCGACCAGCATGTCGAACACCCCACCCCCCGCTTCCGTCGAACTCGCCACCACCGCCTGCGCGCTGAACCGCCCGTTCATCGTTGCCGCCGCCCTCAGCGGGTTCGTTAAATTTATTACACCGTTCGATGCCACGGTATAGGTCCCGTTTCCCGATGCAGGAGCGGGGACGCTGCTGCCTACCGCCTGCTGCCCCGTGAAACTGAATCCGCCTTGACCATCAAATGTCGCACTGCCGGAAATCGACCGGATCTCAGCCACGTTCCCCGGTCCGTTGCTCACTGCAAGTACTTGACGCAGAAAATACTTGCCGCTCAGCGAGGCATTGTTCAGCCCTTGTCCCAACACCGGCCCGCTCAACACCGCCAATCCCATTACGATCATCTCTAAATGGCGCATGATCCTCTTATCCTAATCGTTGGTTTGTCCGCTCACCAACAGGTGTCCCGCTTAAGTTTCCCTAATGTGTCATCTAAGGTTCTGTATTACAGAAACTCTATGGCATCTGCCGTGTTCATTCAGGCATAATCGAATCATCGAGGGGTGATTCGAAAAGGGACTCAAGATGACGAAAACAAAGAAATTCGCGTTCGGAGCAGTATGCCTTCTCGCCGGTTCCGGCCTCGTTCTCAGTTGGGCCCAGGAACCCGATGAGCTCGAAGTCAACCACGCCGATTGCGTCTTGTTCTCCACCAAGGGACGCGAGCTGAGCGAGTCCGGCCTCAACGCCGAATCCCGCCGCCGCTTCCGCCTGAGCCAGCTCACCGAGGAGGTCCTCGCCGCAAGCGCCACCAAGAACCTCAAGCGGGAAGTCATCCCCGGCGGCAGCCGCACCAACATTTTTCAGGAACTCGACAAGATGGGAACCATTGACTCCCATCTGTTCCGCGCCATGCAGGACGCCGGCGCCACCCCCTCCGCCAAGACCGACGATTACACCTTCGCCCGCCGTGTCAGTCTTGACCTCACCGGCCGCGTCCCCACTTACGAACGCCTCGTTCAATTCATCAACAATCCCTCACCGGACAAGCGCGCCCGCTACATCGATGAGCTGCTGGAAACTCAGCCCTGGGTCGACAAGTGGGCCATGTTCTTCGGCGATCTCTACAAGAACGTCGCCAACAACACCCAGGTCAACAAGTACAACGAAGGCCGCAACGCCTTCCACTTCTACATTCGCGACTCGCTCGCCGTCAACAAGCCCTACCACGTCATGGTCTCGGAGATGATCTCCGCCGCCGGCGATCACAACTGGGAACGCGGAGAACTCAACTGGATGGTCAACGGACAGACCACCGGCGGCCCCGTCCAGGATCACTATGACCAGCGCGCCGCCTTCGCCGCCGAGATGTTCCTCGGTAACGCCCACTTCAACTGCATCCTCTGTCACGACGGCCGCCGCCGCATGGATCCGCTCAGCCTTTGGGGCAAATCGGAAACCCGCCTGGAATCCTGGCAGATGGCCGCCTTCTTCGGCCGCTCCACCGCCCAGCGCGTCGCTGTTTCGCAAACCCCCAACCTCGGCTACTACCGCATCGTCAACAACAACAACGCCGATTACCCGCTCAACACCACAACCGGCAACCGCTCCCCGCGCCAGCCCATCGGCAACATCCGCAACGTCGCGCCCGAATACCCGTTCGCCGATGGCGGAAGGCCCAACCCCGGCGAACCCTACCGCGTCGCTCTCGCCCGTTTCCTCACCAACGATTTTCAGTTCGCCCGCGCCACCGTCAACTACTTTTGGAAGGCGTTTTTCGGCCGCGGCCTCGTCGACCCCGTCAACCAGTTCGACCCGGACCGCCTTGATCCCGACAATCCGCCGCCCGAGCCCTGGACTCTCCAGGCATCTCACCCTCGCCTGCTCAACGAGCTGGCCCGCGACTTCATCAACTCCGGCTACGACCTCAAGGCCCTCATGCGCCAGATCACCAACTCCGAGGGCTACCAGCTCTCCTCCGCTTATGACGGCCAATGGAAGGCCGAGTGGCAGAATCTCTACGCCCGCAAGATGGTCCGCCGCCTCTGGGCCGAGGAGATCTTCGACGCCATCGTCCAGACCTCCAACGTCCGCAACAGCTTCACCGTCCCCGGCATGGATCCCCTTAGCTGGACCATGCAGGCCCCCGATTCCCGCACCCCAGGCGGCAACCTCGGCTCTTTCCTCGACAGCTTCCTGCGCGGCAACCGCGTCGATACCGAGCGCCGAACCGATGGCTCCGTTCCCCAGGTGCTCAACCTCATGAACGATACCCTCGTTCACACCCGCACCCGCGCCTCCGGCGCCGGCAACACCGCCAGCCTCGCACGCCAGCTCCTCAATAAATACACCGCCGCCAACAATGAAGCACTCGTCGAGGAGGCATTTCTCACCGTCCTCAGCCGCCCGGTTACTGCCGACGAGAAACGCCCAGCGCTTGAAAAGCTGAACGCCGCAACCGCAACCGCCACCGCCACCCGCCAGCAGCGCGTCGAGGACCTTGTCTGGGTCCTGTTCAACAAGGTGGATTTCATCTACGTTCTCTAAGGAGGAAATCATGAAGGGCCAGGAAAAATTCGATCGTTTTATCCAGAAGCATCCGCATTCCCACCGGTTCTTCTTTGAGCGGCCTCATGTCACCCGCCGCGACTTCTTCCGCTGGGCCGGAGCAGGACTCACCGGCTCCGTCCTCGCCGGACCCCTCCGCGCCGGCGAAGCCTCCAAGCCTCTCGCCACCCCCATCAATAAGGCGAAGAACACCATCTTCCTCCTCCTCTCCGGCGCCATCAGCCACATCGACACCTTCGACTTCAAGCGCACGCAGGACACCCCACTCGACGTCATGAAGCCGGAAACCTTCAGCGGCATCGAGTTCCCTGCCGGCATCATGCCCAGGCTCGCTGAAAACGTTCCTGACATGGCCATCATCCGCAGCGCCCGCTCCTGGGCCCTTCAGCACAACCTTGCTCAAACTTGGACGCAAATCGGCCGCTCACCCGCCTCCGCACTCGGCGAGGTCGCTCCCAACACGGGTTCCGTCGTCGCGCTCGAATATCTCTCCCGCCGCAAGCCCACCGACACCTTCCCCACTTTCCTCGCGCTTAACTCCGGCAACGCCATCGGCAGCGGTTACCTCCCCTCCACTCATGAGCCCTTCCGCATCAACCCGGAAGCCAACGGCCTGCCGGACACCAACAATGCCGATGGCCAGACCCGTTTCAACGACAAATACGCGTGGCTCAAGCAAATCGACGCTCATCGAACCTCTTCCCCTAACAGCCCCGACCTGGTCGATTACGACAAGTTCTACAACAACGCCCGCGGCCTCATGTTCAATCCCGTCGTCGATCAGGCCTTCCGCTTCACCACCCAGGAATCCCAGCGCTACGGCGCCACTGGCTTCGGCAACGCCTGCCTCACCGCTGGTAAAGTGCTCGCCGCCGATCAGGGCACACGCTACATCCAGATCACCCTCGGCGGCTGGGATCATCATCAGAATATCTACACCGCCCTGCCGCCCCTGGCCCGCACGCTCGACAACGGCCTCTCCGCACTCATCGCCGACCTCAAATCCAGCGGCCAATTCAACCAGACCATGATCGTCATGATGGGCGAATTCGGCCGCACCGTTGGCCGCATCACCGGCCAGCAGGGACGCGACCATTTCCTCCAGCAGTTCATCCTGTTTGCCGGCGCGGGCATCCGCGGCGGCCGCGCTCTCGGCGCTACTGATGAAACCGGCGCCCGCTCGGCCACCATGGCCTGGTCCCGCGACCGCGACGTCCGCCCCGAGGACGTCGAAGCCACCATCTACTCCGCCATGGGCATCGATTGGACCACTATCCGCTACGATGATCCCTTCGGCCGCGGCTTTGAATACGTCCCCTACGCCCGCGAGGACGTCTACGGCCCCATTCACGAACTCTGGAGCTGAGTAAGCTAGACTGTTGAATTGCTCCACCGCCTGCGAACTTCCATCGTCCCGGTGGCGGCGCTCCTGCTCACCGCGTCGATTCTTGCCGCCGTGGTTTCCATTGGCGCCGTCCACACACGCTCCTATACGCCGGACATCTTCTTCGTCCTCAACGGCGCCTGGCGCGTCTTGAACGGCCAGATCCCGCACATCGATTTCTACTCCCCCTTCGGCCCGCTCATCTTCCTGCTGGTTGCCGCCGGCCTCAAGCTTTCTTCCTTCGGCGTCGAAGGTTTCGGCTACGGTATCGCCATCGCCGGCCTCCTCGTCGCCGCCCTCGGCTACCGCCTTATCACACGCCGCCTGCCTCCCCTCGCCTCCGTCTTCCTGCTTATTGATCTCGTCCTGCTCGCTGTCACGCCTTACCCGCTCGGCATGGATCCGGAACGCGGCAGCCACGCCATGTCCTATAACCGCATCGGCTATGCGCTGCTCGCCCTCGTCCTGCTCGAATCCTTCCACCCGGCCAGACACCGCCTGGACGCCTTCCTCGCCGGAGCAACCGCCGTCGCACTTCTCTTCCTCAAGGCCAGCTTCTTCTTCGTCGCCTGTCCTCTGCTTGCAATCAGCCTCCTCGGAAAACCCTTCCCCAAACACCGCCTCGCCCCGCTCGCCTCCGGAGCCCTCCTCTCCCTCGCTATCTTCCTCGCCTACCTCCGCTTCGACATTCCCGCCATCCTCGCCGACCTCCGCATCGCCGCAGCCGCGCGCTCCGGCGCTCTCTCCTTCTCACTCGTCATCGATTCCCTCTGGATACACTCCTTCGACTTCATGCGCCTCGCCGCCATCCTCTTCATCGCACGCCGCCATGACTTCCTTTCTCTCTTCTACGCCCTCGCTGTCCTTGGCGGCTCCCTCCTGCTTATGCTCACCAATAACCAGGGGCCTGTCCTGCCGCTGGTCGACGTCATCGTCCTCCTTCTTGCCGCCGCTGCTCCCCGCACAAAACCCGCTATCATCGTCGCACTGCTCGCCCTCGCTCCCGCCTTCTGGCAAGCCGGCCGCGATGTCTACGGGCTGGTTCAGGCCGCCATGGAACCAGCCGCCGCTCCCACGCTCTCCTCTCCGCACCTCGCCCGCCTCCACCTTTACCCCTACCAGGGCCCCTCGCCCGAACCGGAAGGCACCAACGGCCGTTCCTTTGTGCATCACATCAACGACGGCCTGCGCCTTCTCTCGCAGCACGCCCGGCCCGGGGAAACCGTCGTCACACCCGAACTCGGCGACCCCTTCGCCTACGCCGCCCTCCGCCCGCCCGCACCGGGCGGCTTCGTCCTTCTCGCCTACGGCTACACTTTCAACGATCAGCACCGCCCCTCCAACGACAGGCTCTTTGCCGGCGCCGATCTCATCCTTCTTCCCAAACTAACCGTCATGACCGGCGCCGATTTCGCCCACCACGCCCGCCTTTTCTTCCCCTACATCCAAGCCCACTTCCACACCATCGCCGAATCCGATGAGTGGTTCCTCTACCGCAAACGGCGCTAACATCCCCCCTGCGCTATCCTGTGAGTTCATGCTTTCCCAACTGTTGCGCCGCTGCGGCGTAGTCGGCGCCGGCGGCGCCGGCTTCCCCACACACGTAAAGGCGCAATCCCATGTCGAATTTGTCATCGCCAACGGTGCCGAGTGCGAGCCCCTCATCCACAAGGACGCCGAGCTCATGGAGCAGTACCCCGCTGAAATCCTCAGCGGCATGCGCGCCATGATGGAGGCAACCGGCGCGCCCACCGGCAAGTTCGGCATCAAGACCAAGAACGCTGCCGCGGTTCAGGCAATCGAACCCCACCTCAACCGTCCCGCCATCGACTTCGTCATGCTCGGCGACTTCTACCCCTCTGGCGACGAGTACGAACTCGTCTACTCCGCCACCGGCCGCCTCATTCCGCCCGCCGGTATCCCTCTCCAGGTCGGCTGCGTCGTCAACAACGTCGAGACTCTCTATAACGTCCACCTCGCCACCCAAGGCGCGCCCGTCACGGGAAAATTCCTCTCCGTCTGCGGCGCTGTCCAAGAACCCAAATGCTTCTGGGCCCCCATCGGTGCTACCTTCCGCGAGCTGCTCGAAGCCGCCGGAGGGCCCACCGTCCCCCAGCCCGCTCTCTTCGTCAGCGGCATCATGATGGGCACGCTCACTTTCGATCTCGACGAGGTCGTCACCAAAACCACCGGCGGCCTCATTGTTCTGCCCGCCGATCACTACCTCATCACCCGCCGCAACCGCTCTCAGCAGGAGATGAACCGCATCGGCAAATCGGCCTGCGACCAGTGCAGCTACTGCACCGAATTCTGCCCCCGCTACTTGCTCGGCTACGAAGTACAGCCCCACAAGGTCATGCGCAGCCTCGGCTTCACCCTCACCGGCGGTGATATCTGGAACCAGTGGGCCGAGCTCTGCTGCGCCTGCGGCCTCTGTACCCTTTACGCCTGCCCCGAGGATCTCTATCCCAAGGAAGCCTGCGACCAGGGCAAGACCGACATGCGCGCCGCCGGCATCAAGTTTGTACAGCAGAAACCCGTCGAAGTCCATCCCATGAAGGAATACCGCCGCGTCCCGCTCGCGCAGCTACGCAAGCGCCTCCAGGTCGATCAATACGAAGCCGAAACCCCCTATTCAGACCTCACCCTCAAACCCGCCCAGGTCCGCATCAAACTCAAGCAGCATGCCGGCGAACCCGCTGCCCCCACCGTCAACTCCGGCGACCGTGTCCGCAAAGGCCAAGTAATCGCTCGCGTCCCGGACGACAAGCTCGGCGCCGACATCCACTCCAGCATCGACGGCACGGTACAGCACATCGCCCCCACTTTCATCGCCATCGGAGCATAAACAATGGCCAAAAACTCCCTCGGTCTCATCGAACTCACCTCCATCGCCGCCGGCTTCCAGGTCTGCGACACCATGCTCAAGACCGCCGACGTCGATCTCGTCCTTTCCCGCTCCATCTGTTCCGGCAAATACATGGTCATGATCCGCGGCGACGTCGCCGCCGTCCGCGCCAGCGTTACCGCCGGAGTCTCCACCGGCAACTTCTCCATCGTCGACAGCTTCATCATCCCCAACCTCCACGACGCCGTCTTCCCCGCCATCAGCGGAGCCATCAAGCCCGCCGCCATGGAAGCCCTCGGCATTGTCGAATCCTTCTCCGTAGCCTCCTTGATTGAAGGCGCCGACGCCGCCGCAAAAACCGCCAACGTTCATCTCATGGAAATCCGCCTCGCCATGGCCCTCGGCGGCAAAGCCTTCGTCACTCTCACCGGCGACGTCGCCGCCGTCCAAAGCGCCGTCGACGCCTGCGCAAGAGTGATCGGCGAACGCGGCATGCTCGTCAACAAAGTTGTCATCCCCCGCCCGCGGGCTGAGCTGCTCAACGAAGTGATTTAAGGCATCCCTCTTACCTAAACTTCTCGTCCACCTCCACCCGATACCCCGCCGCCAGGCCGTTATTCTGATTCGCCAGTCCGACCACAGCCATCAGCTCACCGAACATCTCATCCGTCATCCCTGCCTTCCGTGCCGCCGCCGAATGCGTGGCGACGCAGTAGCCGCACTGATTCGTCGCGCTTATAGCGATGTAGATCATCTCCTTGGTCAACGAATCCAGCGCGCCCGGAGCCATGATCTCCTTCACCGCCTCCCACGTCCGCCGCAGCGTCGCCGGATCCTGCGCCAGCGCCTTCCAGAAATTGTTGATCCAGTCGGTCTTCCGCGTCGCCATGATGTCGTCGTAAACCGCGCGCACCTCAGGCGTTGCATCCTCGTACTCAATGTAGGTGACAGGCATGATTATTCCAGTTTCTGAAATTCCGAAGGCGTGAGCGCCCGCCGCGTGAACCGTGCCGAGTGCACCGCGCCTTTGAAGTAGAACACCTTGTTGATACGCACTCCCACCGAGCTGCGCCCGTCGCCCTGCGGTGCGAATTGAATCTCCGCCGAGCCTTCCTCTACCCCGTTCACAAAATTCCGGAACACCTTGCCGTCATAAACCGTCGCCACATGATGCCACTGGCCCAGCGGATGGAGCGCCTCCCGGTTCATCAGCGCCTTGCCTTGATCGCCCGTCTGATTGAAGCTGTCCAGGTACCACTTGTCTCCCACCACGCGGATCTCATACAGCATCCGGTTCTCCGAACCGTTCTCCGACAGATGAAACCAGCGCTGCTCGAACTGGCCGCCGTCGGGCCGGAAGATCGCCTCCCAGGTGAACGTCTTTGCCCCCGCTAGCGGATGATTCTCGATAAACAGCGCATCATCGACTCCATCGAACTCCACCGCTTTGCCAAGCGGCGTATCGATAACTTTCGGCTGGCCGAGCACCGTCGTCTTGTGGCCGCCGATCGAATCCAGCCGGTCGAATCGCCACACTGTCTCCGCATTCAAAAACGCGATCAGATGATCCTGCTCGGCCTTCGCCAGCGCATACGCCGGCATCAGCGATTGCCGTGGATAGCTGACCTCCCTCAGCTCCGATTTCAGAAAAACCCGCAACCGCGACGCTGGATCCCGCATCTGCAGCGAGTACTCGTCTTCATTCAGATGAATACCCGTCAGCCGATCCCCCTTCGCCGTTGTGATGGCCACCGTCCGGTAATCGAGTGGAATCTCCGCGCCAGGATTCACCATCGACTCCCGCAGGTGCCGCACTGAACGCTGCGGGCCGATCCCGGTCAAGTCCGGTCCAAGAAACCCTCCAACGCCATGCAACGTGTGGCACTGTGCGCAGGCATGCTTCTTGTACAGCGCCGCGCCGATCTCTGCATCACCGGTCACCTTCTCATCGGCAGCTTGCTGCCTCCCAAGCTGCGCCACCCACGCCGCCATGCGCGAAATTTCGTGGTCCGGGAGCCGCGGCGCCGGCGGCATCTCCGTGTTCGGGATCCCCTGACGAATCGTGCGGAACAGCTCCTCCGGCGAGCCGCCGTGCCGGAACCGGCCTGTGTTCAGCGCAACGCCGCGGCCCCCTTCGCCGTTCTGCCCGTGGCAGTGCGCGCAGCGTCCCAGGTACAGTTTCCGCCCGGCCTCCGGATCATCCGGCGATTGAGCCAGCATCAGCAAAGGAAGAAAAAAGAAAATCGGCCGCATTTGAGTTAGTCGAGAGAGAACGCGATCAGAATGTCGCCCATCGGAATCGTCACCACTTGCTTGCCGCGGCTCAGGAAAGAAATCGGGCTCGCGTACACTGAGCCGCCCCCGTGGAAATTCCAAAGATGCTTCCCCGTCCGCGCATCCACCGCGTAGAAATTCCCCGACGGCGTCGCAGTGAAAACCACGTTGCCCGCCGTCGCCAGCGTCCCCGCCCACGGCGGAGTCTGTATCTTATGCTCCCACTTGATCTCGCCCGTCTCCGGAACCATCGCGATCAGCTTCCCCCAGCTCTCTTCCGGCCGGAACCGCAGCCCGCCGCCACCGCCTCCGCCGAAGAAGCCTTGTCCAGGTTGGAACTCCGGCGCATCGGTCTTGAAGTACCGCCGCCGCTCCTCGCGCGCATTCAAGTACAGCAGCTTCGTCAAAGGACTATAGCTCGGCGAGAACCAGTTGTTCGCGCCATCCACACCCGGCCACACCGAATCGTTCCCTTCCAAAGTTGGCTCCTGACCAGGATTCAGCACCGGCCGCCCGTTCTTGTCAATCTCCTTCGCCCAAGTCTGTTTCACAAAAGGCCTGGCCGAGAGAAACTTCCCCGTCTCTCGATCCAGCACATAGTGAAACCCGTTCCGTGAAGGCACCACCACCAGCTTCCTCGGCGCGTCGATCAGCACCGGAACCTGCGTCGCGTCCCAGTCATGCGTATCGTGCGGCGTGAACTGGAAATACCACTTCAGCTCGCCCGTATCCGGATTGATCGCCAGCAGCGAGCACGAATACAGATTGTCGCCCGGCCTCACATCGCCGTTGTAATCCGGAGCCGGATTCCCCGTCCCCCAATAAACAAGGTTCAATTCCGGATCGTATGACCCCGTGATCCAAGTCGCCGCGCCGCCATGCTTCCACAACTCCCCGCCCCACGTCTCCGAACCTTTTTCGCCCGGCGCCGGAATCGTCCAGAACCGCCACAGCCTCGCGCCGGTCTTCGCGTCATAAGCATCGAGAAACCCGCGAATCCCCGCGTCCCCGCCTGCAATGCCAACAATAATCTTCCCGTTCAAGGCCAGCGGCGCCGCCGTGCCGGAATAATTCACCGACGGATCGGCCAGGTCGCGCTTCCACAACACGCGGCCCGACTCCGCATCCAGCGCAACCAGCTTCGCGTCCAGCGTTGTCAGGTACAGCGTGCTGCCAAGAATCGCAAGCCCCCGGTTCACCTCCCCGCAGCAAACGTAACCCTTCTGCGCAATCCGGTGCTGATACGTCCAAAGTTCGCGGCCCGTCTCCGCATCCAGCGCGATCACATCCGACGGCGGCCGCGTCAGAAACATCAGCCCATCCACAACAATCGGCGTCGCCTCCACCTTCGTCTTGTGAAACTGGTAGATCCACTTCACCCGCAGCCGGTGAACATTTTCCGCCGTGATCTGCGTCAGCGGGGAAAAGTGGTGGCTGCGGTAGTCGCCGCCATAAGTCAACCAGTTGCCTGGCTCCGAGCCGGCATTCAGCAGCCGCTCATAGGTCACCGGAAACGGAGACTGCGCCGCGGCAAGCGCTGCAATCAGAACAAGCAGAAACCTCATCTACGCCCGCCCAGCTGCTTCTCAATCGATGCCCGAACACCCGGCAGATACCGCAGAGCGTTTTCGGAATAGACCTTGCGCAGCACCTCGTCAGGCAGCGAGATGCCGTAGATCCTCCAGCGCCCGTGCAGCGGCGCCCCCGTCGCCGAACGTATCTGCGCCGGATGATCAAAGTGCTCATCATAGGTCTCCAAAAACCTCCAGTGAGGCACCCAGAACTCCTCGACTCCGCGCGACGGGTTGCCGTCGGAGCCGAAGAAAATCCGATCCTGATACTTGATAAAAAATTCGCGGATCAGCCGCGGCGCGCGCCCCAGATCCTGCACCGCAGCCGAAATCTCCACGTCCGCGTTCGGATATTTATCCAGCAGCGCCGTCACCTTGTCCATGTCGTAATAGAGCATCGCCACGTGCGCGTTCACAAACCGCGTCCGCGGATGCTTGGCATGCATTCTCTCCCGCGCCTTCTCGATCACCTCCGGCGCAGGATGCCCCGTGCCGTGGTAGTTCCCCTCGCGGTCATTCCGCCACAGCCCCGCTTCGTAACGCTCATTCTCCGGCCCGATGGCGTGGAAACGGCCAATGGAGTCGGACGTGTGAATCATCACCGGCTTGTTGTGCCGCGCGCACGCTTCCCAAATCGGATCAAAGCGCGGATCGTCGGATTGTATATAGCTGCCGTCGGGATTCTTCAGATCCAGGCCGAGCACCTTGTTGATCTTCAACCCGGCCGCGCCCGCCCGGAAGCAACGCTCCAGTTCCGCCGCCGCGCGCCGCGACCAGTTCGGCGTGTTGATCCCCTCGAAGTCGATCCGTGCAAAGTGGATAATCCGCTCGCGGAAAGGCTCGCCCGTCTTCATGTTCTCGTCGAACGTTTTCCCGAAGCCGCCGTCCATATTGCAGATCACGCCGATGCCGGTCTCGTCCATAACCCGCACCAGCTTCTGGTAGTCGGCGGCGCTTCGCAGCGTCCGCCCATGAAAATGAAAATCAACCGCCGGGAACTTGGCCCGCGTGATCGGCGCGCGCGGCAGTTTCATCAGCGCTTTGGGCATCGCCGGCACTTCCGGATTCCCTTGCGCAAACGCCAGCGTGGCAGAAACGAACACAACGATACGGTGAAGCATAGTTAGAGAACATGATACGATCCTCGATCATGAACCACAATCAAGCGCACTCCTCGCGGCGCCAGTTCGTTGCCGCCTCGATGGGCGCCGCTGCCACCGGCCGCGTGCTCGGTGCCAATGACCGTATCAACATTGCCTTCGTCGGCGCGGGAATGCAGTTCCAGACGCTGGTGCGCGTCTTCAGGAACCGGAAAGAGCAGTCCGGCGACGTGAACCTCGCCGCCGTTTGCGACGTCTGGGAGCCGCGCCTCAAGGACGGCCAGCAGAAAGCCGGCGCCGAAAAAGCCTACCGCGACTACCGCGAAGTGCTTGCGCGCCCCGACATCGACGGCGTCGTGCTTGCCGTGCCCGATCACTGGCACTATCCAATGGCCGCCCAGGCCATGCACGCCGGCAAGGATGTTTACCTCGAAAAGCCCATGACGCGAACCGTCGCCGAGGCCGCCAAACTCCACGAACTCGTCCAAAAAACCGGCCGCATCATGCAAATCGGCGGCTCCGGCCCCGCCACCAAGCTCTACTGGAAGATTCACGAATACATCAAGGCCGGCAAGATGGGCAAAGTGGTCTGGGGCCTCATCAGCTATAACCGCAACACGCGCGAAGGCATGTGGGACTATCCCATCCCTGGCGTCGGCAGCGAGCCCTGGCCCGACGCCAAAGTCACCCCCGAAAACCTCGATTGGAAAATGTGGCTCGGCAACGCGCCCAAGCGCCGCTACTCCGGCGAGCGCTATTTCCGCTGGCGCAAGTTCTGGGATTACTCCACCGGCAACGCCGGCGACCTGCTCTACCATCGCCTCGGCATGATGTCCACCATGGTCGGCTTCGAATTCCCCCTGCGCGCCGTCGCCGTCGGCGGCGTATACGTGCAGAAGAACCGCGAAGTGCCCGACACCTATATGACCATGATCGAGTACCCGGGCGAATACTCCGTCAACATGGTTTCCTGCATGGCCAACCAGACCTCCACGCCCGTCACCGTCTACGGCAACTGGGCCACTCTCCAAGTGCTCGACACGCCCGCCGCCATGGACGCCATGGGCGATCAGCGCCGGCCCTCATCCGCCGAACCTCAGGGCAGGCTGCGCATCGCCGCCGTCGTCAAAGCCGAGCGCCAGTTCCAGGAGGAATTCCGCGCCGCCAACGACGGCAAGACCGAAGTCACCATTCTCCCCGAGCCCGGACCCTCTCTCGGCGACAACTGGCTCGACTGCATGCGCAGCCGCGAAGCGCCCGTCTACAACTCCCTCCGCGGCTACCAGGTCATGACCGGCATCGGCCTCGGCGTCGAATCTTACCTCAAAGGAAAAGTGATGGCCTTCGACCCCGTCAAGCAAACGATCCTTCCCGCGCCCCGCCCCCACGCCGAATTCCCGCCGGTAGAGGCATGAGCTTGCGCTGCACTGTAATTCTCCTCACCCTCTCATCCATCGCCGCCGCCCAGAGCTACAACACCTGGCGCGACTACGGCGGCGGCCCGGAATCCTCGCAGTATTCCTCGCTTTCTGAGATCCACCGCGGCAACGTCACCAAGCTGCAAGTCGCCTGGAAATTTCCCACCGGCGATCATAGCCGCTATTTCTTCAACCCCGTCGTCGCCGACGGCGTCATGTACGTTTTAGCGCGCGGCAATTCCATCATCGCCCTCGACGCCGCCACGGGAAAGGAACTCTGGGCCCACGCGCCCGAGCCCGGCACTACCGTCATCACCAACCGCGGCATCAACTATTGGGCCAGCAAAGACGGTAAAGAGCGCCGCCTGCTCTACTGCTCCAACCACGCCCTGCGCGCGCTCGATGCACGCACCGGCAAGCCCATCACCGATTTCGGCGATGGCGGCAAAGTCGATCTCAAGCTCGGTCTCGACCGCGACCCCGCCACCATCCGCCTCGTCCAATCCACCACGCCGGGAAAAGTTTTCGAAGATCTCCTCATCCTCGGCTCGGCCACCAATCAAGGTTACGGCTCCGCCCCCGGCGACATTCGCGCCTTCGATGTCCGCACCGGCAAGCTCGTCTGGAGCTTCCACACCGTGCCGCGGCCCGGTGAGTTCGGGTACGACACCTGGCCCAAGGATGCATATCAGCGCGTCGGCGGCGCCAACGTCTGGGGTGAATTCTCCGTCGATTCCAAGCGTGGCGTCCTCTACGCGCCCACCGCCAGCGCCAAGTACAACTTCTACGGCGCCGACCGCAGTGGCGCGAACCTGTTCAGCGACTGCCTCCTCGCCCTAGACGCCCGCACCGGCAAGCGCCTCTGGCATTACCAGTTCGTCCATCACGACATCTGGGACTATGACGGCGCCACCGCTCCGAAGCTGCTCACCGTCAACCATTCCGGCAAGTCCCTCGACATCGTCGCCATGGTCAGCAAGCAGGGCTTTGTCTGGGTCTTCGAGCGTGACACCGGCAAGCCCGTCTGGCCCATGGAGGAGCGCAAGGTCCCCAAGTCCGACATGCCCGGCGAGGAAACCTGGCCCACGCAACCCTTCCCCACCAAGCCGCCACCCTTTGCCCGTCAGAGCTTCACCGCCGATGATCTCAGCCCCTTTCTCAGCCCCGAAGAGCGCGCCAAGTTCCGTGACCAGATTCTCAGCGCCCGCAACGAAGGCATGTACACGCCTCCCGGCCAGCGCAACACCGTGCAAATGCCCGGCAATAACGGTGGCGCCAATTGGGGCGGCGCGGCGATCGATCCAACCAAAGGCTTCCTCTACGTCGTCAACAAAGAGCTGCCCGCGATGCTCAAGCTGGAGCGCGATCCCGAACAGGACAAGCTGCTCGCCGCCTCCGCCGGCGAGCGTTTTTACAGCGGCTTCGGCTTCATGATCGCCTCCAGCGGCCTCTCACCCATCAAGCCGCCATGGACCACCCTCACCGCCTTCGATCTCAACCAAGGAACCATTCAATGGCAGATTCCGCTCGGCGAAGTTCCTGAGCTCGCCGCCAAGGGCATCAAGAACACCGGCACGCACTATCCCAAGGTTGGCCCCATTGTCACCGCCGGAGGCCTCATCTTCACAGGAACGCGTGACATGAAGGTCCGCGCCCTCGACGCCGGAACCGGCAACGTGCTTTGGGAGCATGAACTCGACGCCGCCATGGAAGGCATCCCCGCGATGTATGAAGTGAAGGGCAAGCAGTACATCGTTTTCTGCGCCTCCGCCCAGGTCGGCATCACCCCCGCCACGCAGGTCCGCATCAACGGAGCCTACGTCGCCTTCGCTCTTCCTTAGGAGCTTTCTAGTTCCCGAGGATCTTCTCCGCCGCGATCTCCAGCAGCCGGTCCAGGAACGGTTTCCCCTTGTTGTGAAGATTCTCTTCCGTCATGTAGTTCAGCGGAACGTCCGGACGGACGCCGATGTTCTCTATGTACGGCGCCGTGGGCAAATCCCCGGACACGATGTGGCGGTTGCGCACGGCCAGCGTCACCGTCAGCGAAAGCTCACTCTCCGAATAGATGCCCGCCGGAGAATCGGTCACCGCGCCGCCCGCGCCCGCCGTTAAATAAAATAATGAAGCCCTTGCCGCCGCCGGCAGACATAGAAGTGGCGGAGGAAGAGGGATTCGAACCCCCGAGGGCCTTTCGACCCTAACGGTTTTCAAGACCGCCGCCTTCGACCGCTCGGCCATTCCTCCACTTTCCAGCCTATCCTGTGGCCGCCGGTCACGCAAGGCTTGCAGGATGCTGACGTTGTGGTATAGTTTGGGCTAGCCGTAGTTTTGAGCCTCCCACGAGGCTTGAAGGCATTGTCAGTTATCTCAGGGAGGTTGTATGAAGAAGATCTTTTTTCTGGCATTGGCTTTGATGGCGCTGTTTGCCATGTCGGCCATGGCCGCGGAGTGGACGGGCGCGATCTCAGAGTCGGGCTGCGGCCTGAAGCACGCTGACGGCGGCGCTGAAAAGTGCGTCACCGCTTGCGTGAAGAAGGGCGCGGCGCCCGTGTTCGTCACCGACGGCAAGGTGCTGAAAATCTCCAATGCCGATAAGGTGAACGATCACCTCGGTAAGAAAGTGAAAGTGACCGGCAAGCTGGAAGGCGACACCGTCACCATAGTCAGCATCGCAGCAGCCCAATAACGCTGCCGCGGTTAAGGTTTTTTTGAGAGGCAGGCTACTGCAGCTTGCCTCTCGCTTCTACGTCCCACGTCTGCTCCACCACTCCGCCTCTCACGCCGTAGATCCTCTCATGCAGATTCACGGCCACACAAATATGATTAGGCACAATCTGTACCCGGTCCCCCACTTGAAAATCTGACCGCTCCGCCCGCCGCAGATCCACGAACCCGTGCTCTTCCATCATCCGGTGGAAACTCGCCCCCGGCGCCTCCCGGATCAGCCCGAACGTCGGCTCGCCCGTCGTCGCCAGCCGGTCTGAGGAAAATGTCTTCGAGCCGCCGTCGATGATCATCTGCCCCTTCTTCGCCGTCGACACCACCGTTACCAGGATCGACGCCGCGCATTCCTCCCACTTGCAGGAGCCGCACTCCACCGTGTTCCGGTCGTTGAAGATGTAGGTCCCCGGACGGATCTCGTTCATCCCCGCGATGCGGTGCGATTCATACAGTGTCGGAGTCGAGCCGCCGCTCACGATGTTCGCCGGTATCGAAGCAGCGCGAAACTGCTTCACCATTCCGGACACGGTGTCTGAAAGTTTATCCACTGCTGCCTGACCTGCCTCGTCCATCAGCTTGATGTGCCCCGGATAAAACGCGATGCCGTCAAACTTCAGGTGCGCGAGATTGGAAACCGATCGCGCGAAATCCACTGCTTCCGCCGGCTGAACCCCGACGCGCCCCAGTCCCACGTCCACCTCCGCCAGTACGTGAAACTCCACCCGCGCCTGCCGCGCCGCATCCGACAGTTGCCTTGCCGCCATCAGATGGTCCACCGCAACCGTCACCTGCGTCGACCGCGCCAGTTGCGCCAGCCGGTCCAGCTTCCCGCGCCCGATCACCGGATACGCCACCAGCAAATCCGGCGTCTCCGTTTTCACCATCACCTCCGCCTCGCTCACCTTCGCCACGGTGAGCCCCGCCGCGCCCGACACCAGTTGCCGACGCCCGATGTCGATCGTCTTATGCGTTTTGGTATGCGGCCGCAAACGCAAATCATGCGCCGCGGCGTATTCGGCCACGCGCTTCAGATTCGCCTCCATGATGTCCAGATCGATGAGCAGTGCTGGGGTGTCTAATTCGGAAACACGCATGATGTTGTCAGAGAATCCTATTGTTTGAACCGGATGGAAAGTTTGGCACCGGTAGGCTGGTAAATCAACTCCAGGTCCTTCACCTTGTGCTTGCCTTCCATCAGGAAATACAGCTGTCCCGAAAGCGGCTCGGAGATTTCGCGCTCCGCCAGAACTTTTTCTTTCAGCGCACGCAACAGCGGAGGTTCCTTTCCTTTCGTTGTTTCATCCCGCACCGAGGCCACCGCCTCCGCCGTCGAGCCCGTATTGCCGATCCCCGGCGATTGGCCCGGCAGACGCTGCGGCATTCCTCCGCCCACCCCGCCCCACACCGGTCCCCGATCCTCGGCCGCGATTCGACCCCCTTCATAACGGTTGCTGATCGTCAGCACGCTCGTGCCCGCGATCTGCGTCGGTGCGTACGGCGTCGCCCGCTGCCCGTCCTTGTCCGACCTCAGCAGGAAATCGTCGCGCGAAATCGCCACCTTCTCCCCGCTCACCGGACTCAGCTTCACCTCCACCACCACAATGCCCGATTCCATCTCTTGGCCCACAGCTGCCGTGATGGAACCTTTGTCAAGGTGGGCGACTGCCTCAATCTTCAGTTGCTTGCCCGTCACTTGCCCTGCCGGCGGACCCTTGTCCGCTGCCAGGCAAGTGCCGGCCACCCAGAAACCGATGCATAAAGTGATGCCGCGCATGGGAGACCTCGCCATGCATTATACCGCCCACCGCCTTTCAGCGCGCGCCCAATGCCTCCGCCGGAACCTGCCTCAGTTCCGCCGACGCCCGCCCGTTCTGCGAAATCTCCACCCGCTGCGCCTCGTGAGAAAACTTCACCCACAGTTCGGGATCCTGGTATGCCCCTTGCTCCAACTCCTCAAACGCCAGCAGGCGGTAGCGTCCCGGAGCAAGGTTCGTGAATCGGAAGCTGCCACCCGCATCAGCCGGCCCCGTGCGGAATGATTCCGGCCACCTCCGCGCGGCATCGTCGGGTGCCAGCACCACATAGGCCCCCGCGGCAGGATCGGATCTGCCATTGCGCACCAGACCCTCAACCCTCCCCGCGCCCGAGGCGACCACGATCTGAAGCTCCGCGGCAGATGCCGCCGCCAGTTCCAGACCGGCGGGGTAAACCTCCTGGCTGCCGAACCGCGCGCTCTTCAGCCAGTAGCCTTCCGGCAGCCCTTGCACGACGATCCGGTAGCGGCCGGCCGACAGCACCTCTTGCGCCGCAAACGCCCCGTCCTCCCCCGCCCGCGCTCCGCTCGGAGACTTCCAGGAATCCTCCGGAATCAGCTGTACCGAGACTCCTTTCCACGCCGGCGCTTCTCCTTCAGCCCCGAACTGCCCCGTCACGCGGATGCCAGGCTGCAATGTCAGTTCCACTCCGTCGGTTAGCCCCGCCGGCACCGTCATCTCCAGCCGCGCCGACATCTGCTGGCCCCGGCCGCTCTGCATCGCTACCAGCGTGTAAGCGCCGGGACGCGCGCCGCGGATTTCGAAGCTTCCGTCTTTCGGGTTCACCGGAACGGGCCGCCGGTCCGATGAGGCAAGCATCGGGTCGGCCGGATGCAGGAAGACCATCACACCCCCGCCTCGGGCCCCGCTTGCCGGAGCCCCATGAACCTGTCCCCGGATGCGTGCCACGCCGACACGCGCCAGCCTCATCTCCACGTTTGTCATCTGCTGCCCCGCCGTCAGCTCGATGACACCGGCGGAGGCCGGCTCCAATGCCCCCGGCCAGTAGTGCGTGACGTAATCCACATCCCCCGATGCCGAACCCCTCCGGCTTCTTGTTGCGCTCAAGTAATATCGCCCCGCGTTGATGCCCGCCAGCCGGAACTCGCCCAGATCGTTCGTGCCCGCTCCCTCCACCTGCGCCAGTTGCTTCTTCCCCCTGCGGTAGCTCACTTGCCACAACTGCACCGTCGCGCTCATCATCGGATCGCCGTCCTCGTCCGTCACGCGCCCCGCCACCACTGCCTGCGGTGTCAGCTCGATAAGAAAACCCTCCAATTTTTGGCCCGCGGACAGCGCCACCGTCGCCGAAGATCGCGAACCGCCTCCTCGCACAAAGCCCGCCCGCTCCGCCATCACGCGATAAGTGCCTGCCTGTAAATTCTGGATGCGGAAAACGCCCGCCGTGTCGGTGGAGGCCTCGAAACTCCGGTTCCCCTGCAACAGCCGCACCGCAACCTTCCGCAATGGCTCCTTGGTGAGCCGGTTTACTACCTGGCCTTCCATCGATGCCGGCTTTGGGGGAGTTTGCGTCGTGGCAACCGCCGCGGCGATAACCACAAGCCGCAACTGAGCAGGCACAAACACGGTTTACCGCAGGATCTCTTCCAGCGGTATCCGCACATCGAAATCCGATAGCTGGAACGCTTCCACTGCTTTCAGCCCCGCCTCGTGGTAGACGTATCCGCGCCGCAGGCCCGGGTCCACCAGCCAGACGTGGGGAACGCCCCACACCCGGTACTCCTCCAGCCGCGTCATAATCTCTTCATAACGATCGTCGGGAGAAACGATCTCCACAATCACATGCGGCACTTGTGTCGGGATGGCCTCCGTCGGCTCCTGTTCAGCGTAAACCACCACGTCCGCGATGCGGAACTTCTCCGTCGTCACCGGGATGCGTAGTTCGGGATGGGCGAACAAGTCGAGCTTAGCTTCCACGCGCTCGAAGGACGCGAGAACTCTCTTCTGTGCTTTGCTATGAAAAAGATTCGGCACGCTCCGCTCGACCACCTCTCCTTCCACGTACTCGGGCGCACGATCCGGGTAGCTGGTCTCCAGATACTCCTGCTGGCTGATTAGAGTCTTCGCGCCCATCTCTCTTGAGCCTATCATGGATAACGCCTTATCCATCCGCCGCGTTTCGTACAATTTGACAGCAGTTTTTATCGTGTGATAAAAGCGTAGGTTCTTTTCTGAAAGGGTTTCATGGCCGAACAGGAAAAACCGGAAGGTGGTGCGAAACCCCCCGCCGGTGGTCACGCGCCTCCCAAACCGCCTCCAGGCATGGCCGCGACGCCGTGGGAAGGCGAACTCGTCAACGACGTCAAGCGCCAGTTCGGCGCGCAGATCCTCGAAGCCTCCTCTTACCTCGACCAGAACTTCTTCGTGGTCGCTCCGGAGGCCGTCATCTCCCTGCTCGAATTCCTCCGGCTCGAAGCGGACTTCGACTACCTGGTCGACCTCACCGCCGCTCACTACCCGGACCGCGAAAACCAATTCGACCTTTTCTACATCCTCTACAGCTTCGCCCGCAACGAACGGATTCGCGTAAAGACCTCCATCGCAGAAACCGCCACCCCGTCCACCGCCGTCGGCGTCCACCTGACCGCCGACTGGCTTGAGCGCGAAGTCTTCGACATGTTCGGCATCCGCTTTGACGGCCATCCCAACATGACCCGTCTCCTGCTTCCCGAGGACTGGCAAGGCTACCCGCTGCGCAAGCAGAAAACCCTCATCGACATGGACAACCGCTGGGTTCAGGAGAACCTGGGGATCGAGAGCGGCCAATAAACCCATGCCGGAACCTACTTTCTTAGACTCGACAGAACTGGTCCTCAACATGGGACCGCAGCACCCCTCCACACACGGCGTGCTGCGCGTCATCCTCAAGCTCGACGGCGAAAAGGTCATCGGCACCGAGTGCGTCATCGGCTATCTCCACCGCGGCGTGGAAAAAATCGCTGAAAACCGCACCTACACGATGTTCGCTCCCTACGTCGATCGTATGGACTACATCGCCGCCATCTCCAACGGCCTCGGCTATTGCCTTGCCGTCGAAAAGCTCCTCAAGGTCGAAGCTCCGCCCCGCGCTCAGGTAGTCCGCGTCATCCTCACCGAGCTCAACCGCATCGCCAGCCACCTGTTCTGGCTCGGCACCCACGCCCTCGACATCGGCGCCATCACGCCTCTCTTCTACACCCTCCGCGAACGCGAAGAGATCCTCAAAATCTTTGAAGACTACTGCGGCGCGCGCCTCACCACGCACGCCTTCCGCATCGGTGGCCTCCAGTACGAAGTCCACGATGGCCTGGAACGCCAAGTGAAGGACTTCTGCGACTACATCGTCCCCAAAATCGACGAGTACGAGGAGCTGCTCACCAACAACCGCATCTGGGTCGAACGTCTCAAGGGCGTCGGCATCCTCACCGCCGACGAGTGCAAGCAGTTCGGCGTTACCGGCCCCGTCCTCCGCGCCGCCGGTGTCCAATGGGATTTGCGCAAGGCGCAGCCCTACAGCGGCTACGAAAAGTACGACTTCGACGTGCCCATTGCCCACGGCGCCGACACCTATGACCGTTACGTCGTCCGCATGCTTGAGATGCGCCAGTGCGTCAGAATCCTACGCCAGGCTGTCGAAGGCATCCCCGAAGGCCCCATCCTCGCCAAGGTCGGCAAGGTCATCAAGCCCGCCGCCGGCGAGGCCTACGTTTCCATCGAAGCGCCCAAGGGCGAGCTTGGCTACTTCATCGTCAGTGACGGCTCCACACAGCCCTACCGCCTCCGCGTGCGCCCGCCTTCGCTGATTAATTTACAGGCGCTCGATAGAATGGTGAGAGGCGGGCTTGTGGCGGATGTTGTGGCGATTATCGGCACGCTCGATATTGTGCTCGGCGAGGTGGATCGATGAAGAAGTTTTTGCGAACGATATTTTTGGTGGACTTGCTTCAAGGCCTGTGGGTGACCTTCCGCAATCAGCACCCCAAGCACATCTACACCGAACAGTACCCCGCCGAACGCCCTAAAGTGGCCGAGCGCTACCGCGGCGCGCCAAGGCTCAACATCAATCCCGATAACGGCGAAACACTCTGCATCGCCTGCAACCTCTGCGCTCTTGCTTGCCCGGAAAACTTGATCGTCGTCACCAGCGAGCGCAACGAGCAGACCCGCCGCAAGGAACTCACCGAATTCACCTACGACACTTCCCGCTGCATGTTCTGCGGGCTTTGCGAGGACGCCTGCCCTGTCGATGCACTCGAACTCACCCAGGACTTCGAACTCGCCACCTATACCCGCGACGGCCTCATCTGGGACCGGCAGCTGCTCGAGGAGGGGCCCAAACCCACCCCCTACCGGTTCTAAAGGAGCCGTCACCACCCTATGCTCGACGCCATCTTCTTCTACACCTTCGCCGCCCTGACCCTCGGCGGCGGCGTCCTCTGCATCACTCGCCGCAACGCCGTCCACAGCGCCATGTGGCTGGTTGTCTCCCTGCTCGGCGTCGGTGGCCTTTACCTGCTCCAGCGCGCCGAGTTCCTCTTCGCCGTTCAGGCCGTCGTCTACATCGGCGGCATCGTCGTCTTGTTCCTGTTCGTCATCATGCTCGTCAATCTCGATGAAGCCGCTCGCCAGCGCCAGTTCAACCGCCAATGGCTCATCGGGCTGGGCGCTGTTGCTCTGGTCGGCGCAGAGGTCTTCTATTTCCTGAAAGCCGGAGCCGACACGCTGAAGCTTCCTCCGCCGGCCGGTTCTGTTTCCACCGACGGCAACACCGAACGCCTCGCCGACGTCCTCTTCAGCGAATACCTGCTTCCCTTTGAGGTCGCCTCCCTGCTGCTGCTGGTCGCCATCGTCGGTTCCGTTGTCATGGCCAAGAGGAGAATCTGATGCTCACACCCGTGACCACGATTCACTATCTCGCGCTCAGCGCCGCCCTGCTTCTGATCGGCACCCTCGGCGTCCTCATGCGGCGCAACATCGTCGTCATCCTCATGTCCATCGAGCTCATCTTGAACGCCGTCAACATCAACCTGGTGGCCTTTTCACGCCACTTCGACAACATGTACGGACAGATCTTCGCGATGTTTGTCATCGCCGTCGCCGTCGCCGAGGCGGCCATCGGCCTTGGCATCCTCATCGCTCTGTTCCGCAACAAAACCACCGTCCTGGCCGACGAGATTGACCTGTTGAAGTGGTGAAAAGAGGCGCATGAACTTTCTCGATTCCATCTGGCTCATCCCGCTGTTCCCCCTGTTCGGCGCCGCCGTCATGCTCCTCATCGGCAAGCGGCTCGACCCGCAAGCCCCCTCTGAGGTCATGATCGCCCCCGACATGGAGCACCGTGCCGATGATCACGGCCACTCCCACTCCGATCACTCCCACTCTCATGACGATCACGGCCACGGCCACGGACACCATGACGCCGCACCCGCCACCAGAATCCTCGTCAGCCTCCTCTGCCCCGGCATGGTGCTCGCCTCCTTCCTCCTCTCCCTCGGCGCTGTTCTCCAACTTACCGCCAAAGCCGAAAAATTCCACGAAGTCGTCCAGTTCACCTGGATCGCCGGACTCCCCTTTAAAATGTCCACCGGAGCCACCGCCCTGTTCTCCGCCGACTGGGGCTTCCTGCTTGACCCGCTCAGCTCCGTCATGATCCTGGTCGTCACCGGCATCGGCTTCCTCATTCACGTCTACTCCATCGGCTACATGGCCCACGACGGCGGCTACTACCGCTTCTTCGCCTACTTGAACCTGTTCGTCTTCTTCATGCTCATGCTCGTGTTGGCCAACAACTACGCCCTGCTGTTCGTCGGCTGGGAAGGCGTCGGCCTGTGCAGCTATCTCCTAATCGGTTTCTACTTCCACAAAAAATCGGCCGGTGACGCCGGCAAGAAAGCTTTTATCGTTAACCGCATCGGCGACGCAGGCTTCCTCCTCGCCATGCTCCTCATGTTCGCCACCATCGGATCGGTGCGTTTCCTCGAAGTCAACCAGGTCCTCCACAGCGGTAAGTTCGGGCCCGAAGCCGCCGGCTTTGGCGTCCTCAGCGCCATCGCTCTGCTGCTGTTCGTCGGAGCCACCGGCAAGTCCGCCCAGTTCCCCCTATACACCTGGCTGCCCGACGCCATGGAAGGTCCAACTCCCGTCTCTGCTCTCATCCACGCCGCCACCATGGTCACCGCCGGCGTCTACATGGTCGCCCGTTCCAACGCCCTCTTCCAGCTCACGCCGGAAACCTCCACCATCGTCCTCGTCGTCGGCGGCTTCACCGCGATCCTTTCCGCCTCCATCGCCCTCGTCCAGAACGACATCAAGCGCGTGCTGGCCTACTCCACCGTCTCCCAGCTCGGCTTCATGTTCATGGCCGCCGGAGCAGGGGCTTACTGGGTCGCCGTCTTCCATCTCTACACCCACGCCTTCTTCAAAGCTCTTCTCTTCCTCGGCTCCGGCTCCGTCATCCACGCCTGCAGCGGCGAACAGGACATGCGCAAGATGGGCGCGCTCAAGGACAAGATCCCCGTCACCCACAGGACCATGTTCATCGCCTCGGTCGCCATCGCCGGCATTCCCGGCCTCGCCGGCTTCTTCTCCAAGGACGAGATCCTCTGGCAGGTCTTCAGTTCCCACCACGGCTCGAAAGCCGTCTACACCGTCGGCTTGGTGACCGCATTCATGACCGCCTTCTACATGTGGCGTCTCATGTACATGACCTTTTACGGCGACTCCCGCGTCGAGCCCGAAGTCGCCAAGCACATCCATGAGTCGCCCGCCACCATGACCATCCCGCTCTCCGTCCTCGCCGCCGGCAGCATCCTCGCCGGTTGGATCGGCGTGCCCAAGCTATGGAGCGCCTTACCCGACGGCTTCCGTCTCTTTGAGCACTGGCTTGAACCCGTCTTCAAACCCGTCGCCGCCGCCGCCGTTCCCGAACACCACGCCGACCACGCCGTCGAATGGATGCTCATGGGACTCTCGGTCGCCATCGCCGCCGCCGGCATTCTGCTGGCCCGCTACTTCTACTCCAAACCCTACAAAGGCGAACCCATCGAAGGCGTCAGCAAGGGCCTCTACACTACACTTCTCAACAAATGGTACGTCGACGAAATTTACGACTTCTTGTTCGTCAACGGACTCGCCAAGGGCGGCGGCCTCCTCTTCGGCCGCTTCGACTCCGCCGTCGTCGACGGCGGTGTCAACGGAGCCGGATGGCTCACCCGCTTCACTTCCTCGGTATCCATCTGGTGGGACACCTGGATCGTCGACGGCGCAGTCCGCCTCGGCTCATTCCTCGTCAAGATGTCTTCTTATCCGACGCGCATCGTGCAAACCGGATATGTGCAGGCCTACGCCCTCATGATCGTCGCCGGCGTGGCCATTCTCTTCGGTTACTACATCATGCGGTGAGGGGACTTTGATGAATGACAACTTACTGAGCATCATCTTATTCACGCCCCTGGCGGGCATGTTCGTTCTCCTCTTCATCCCTTCTGCCCAGCGCACCCTCGTCAAGCTCTGGGCCAACCTCACCGCCATCGCCGGCTTCGCGGTCTCCATCCCCCTCGCCCTCAACTTCGACGCCTCCAACGGCGGCTACCAGTTCGCCGAAAAGGCCGAATGGATCCCGCTGCTCGGCGTCAACTATCATCTCGCCGTCGACGGCATCTCCATGCTGCTCGTCATGCTCACCACCCTCACCGGCATGATCGCCGTCCTCTCCAGCTGGACCGCTGTCGAAGACCGCATCAAGAGCTACTACGCCATGCTGCTCCTGCTTCAGACCGGCATGCTCGGCGTCTTCGTCTCCCTTGACTTCTTCCTCTTCTACGTCTTCTGGGAAGTCGTGCTCGTCCCCATGTACTTCCTCATCGGCGTCTGGGGCGGCCCCAGAAAACTCTACGCCGCCATCAAGTTCTTCCTCTACACCCTCGCCGGCAGCGTCCTCATGCTGCTCGGCATCCTCACCCTCTACTTCCAGCACTACCAGCAATTCGGCTTCTACACCTTCGAAATCGCCGAGCTCATGAAGCTCAACATGCCCCTCCACCTGGAACAGTGGGTCTTCTGGGCCTTCTTCTTCGGCTTCGCCATCAAGGTCCCGATGTTCCCCTTCCACACCTGGCTCCCTGACGCGCACACCGAAGCTCCCACCGCCGGCTCCGTCATCCTCGCCGCCGTACTCCTCAAGATGGGCACATACGGCTTCATCCGCTTCTCTCTCCCGCTGCTCCCCAAAGCCTCCATTGACGCCTCCGTCGTCCAGATCGTTGTCGCCCTCTCCATCATCGGCATTCTCTACGGAGCCCTCGTCTGCCTCATGCAGAACGACTGGAAGAAGCTCGTCGCCTACTCCTCCGTCAGTCACCTCGGCTTCTGCACCCTCGGCATCTTCTCCCTCAATCCCAACGGCATCGCCGGCAGCGTCATCCAGCAGATCAATCACGGCATCTCCACCGGCATGCTCTTCTTGATCGTTGGCGTCGCCTATGAACGCCGCCACACGCGCGACATCAAGGAATACGGCGGCCTCGCCCACGTCATGCCCCACTTCGCCAAGGTCTTCGCCTTCGCCCTGCTCAGCTCCGCCGGCATGCCGCTCCTCAACGGTTTCGTTGGCGAATTCACCATCCTCCAGGGAGCCTTTGAAGCCAACCCCGTCTGGGCCGCCCTGGCCGTCCCCGGTGTCGTGCTGGGAGCCGCCTATCTGCTCTGGCTCTATCAGCGGACCATCCTCGGCCAGGTCACCGTCTCCAGCAACTTGCACCTCAAGGACCTCAACCTCCGCGAGTGGCTCGTCTTCGCCCCGCTCATCGCCTGGGCCCTCTGGATCGGTGTTTACCCCAAGCCCTATTTTGAGATTCTTCAGAAACCCGTTGCGCAACTCGTTGAACGCGTCAAGCCCGGCTACGGCGGCGGCGCCCCCGTGCAGGCCGTGCTCCCGCGGAAGGAGGCCCGATGAGCCAGTTCTACACCCAAACCGATCACTTCGTGCTCCTCCCCGGACTCCTGCTCACCCTGTTCGGCTGCGCCACTTTACTCTTCGATTTCTGGCTCGTCCCCGAAGCCCGCTATAAGAAGCTTTTGGTCGGTTGGCTGATCGCCGCCGAGGCCTTTACCGGAGCCTCCCTCTACCGCCACACCACCTACCTGGCCGATAACGGCCTCACCGAGCTGGTCGCCTTCCGCGGCTCGCTCGTCATGGACGGCTTCTCCATCTTCTTCAATTGGGTCTTCCTCGCCACCGCCGTCATCGTCGCTCTCATCTCCTACCGCTATCTCGAAATCGAAGGCGAGCATCACGGGGAATACTACGGCCTCATCCTCCTCGCCCAATCCGGCATGTTCTTCCTCGCCGCCGGAACCGACCTCGTCACCATCTTCGTCGGCCTTGAACTCATGGCCATCAGCTTCTACGTCATGGTCGGCTTCCTCCGCGCCGACCGCCGCTCCAATGAAGCCGCCATGAAGTATCTCCTCCTCGGCGCCTTCTCCAGCGGCTTCCTCGTTTACGGCTTCTCCGTGATGTACGGCATGAGCGGTTCCACCCGCCTCAGCGACATCGCCGCCTCCTTCGCCGCACGCGACCCCTGGGACCCCATCGCCTTCCTCGCTCTCGCCACCACCGTCGTCGGCCTCCTCTTCAAAATCTCCGCCGTCCCCTTCCACATGTGGGCCCCCGACGCCTATGAAGGCGCTCCCACCACCGTCACCGCCTTCCTCTCCGTCGGCTCCAAGGCCGCCAGCTTCGCCTTCCTCATGCGCATCTTCCTCGGCCCCCTCGCCGCCAGCCGCGAAGTCTGGGAGCCCATCCTCATCGGCGTCGCCATCCTCTCCATGACCGTCGGCAACCTCGCCGCCATCTCCCAAACCAACGTCAAGCGGCTGCTCGCCTACAGTTCCATCTCTCACGCCGGCTACATTCTGCTCGGCCTGATCGCCGGCAACGACACCGGCCTCAAGGGCGTCGCCATTTACGTCCTCGTCTACACCTTCATGAACCTCGGCGCCTTCCTCGTCATCGTCGCTCTCCGCCGCGAAAACATCATCGGCGAAGATGTCGAAGATCTCGCCGGCCTCATGCACCGCGGCCCCGGCTACGCCATCCTCATGCTCATCTTCATGCTCTCCCTCGCCGGCATCCCTCCCACCGCCGGCTTCATCGGCAAATACTACATCTTCCTCTCCCTCATGCAGACCGGCCATTATCTGGTCGCCGTCGCCGCCGCCCTCTACGTCGCCGTCGCCATTTATTACTACTTCCGCATTGTGCGCAGCATGTTCGTTTCCGACGTCTCAGAACCAACCCCGCTGGCCGCCAGTCTCGGCATGCGCGTCGCCGTCGCCGTATCCGCCGGACTCACCCTCGCCATCGGCCTCTACCCGGAACCTTTCCTGCAAATGGCGCAGACAAGTCTCATTCGATAAAGGATGCTCATGGAGACCTTGCTCGAAAATCCGCTCCTTCAAAAGCTGCTGGCGCCGCTCATCATCACCATCGTCATCATCGCCGTCTTTCCCTTGATGGCCGGCTATATCGTCCTTGTCGAGCGCAAAGTCCTCGCCGACATGCAGGTCCGCCTCGGACCCATGCGCGTCGGCCCGCACGGCCTCCTCCAGCCTATTGCCGACGCCGTCAAGCTCCTCCTCAAGGAAGACATCATCCCCCGCGATGCCGACAAGTCCATCTTCTGGCTCGCTCCCGTCATCTCCACCTTCACCGCGCTCAGCGGCTTCACCGTCCTCCCCTTCAGCCACTACATCTTCGTCACTGACGTCAACGTCGGCCTCCTCGTCATCGCAGCCCTATCCAGCGTCGGTATCATGGGCGTCGTCCTCGGCGGCTGGGCCTCCAACAGCCATTACTCCCTCATGGGCTCTCTCCGCAGCGGCGCGCAGCTGGTCAGCTATGAAGTCGCCCTCGCCCTCGCCCTCGTCTGCGGCGTCATGATGGCCGGAACCCTCAGCATGGTCGAAATTGTCCGGCGCCAGCAGGACCAAGGCATCTGGTTCGCCTTTGAAAACTACGGCCTCATGCTCATCCCGTTCATGATCTACCTGATCGCCGCTGTCGCCGAAACCAACCGCGCCCCCTTCGACCTCCCCGAAGCAGAAAGCGAACTCGTCGCCGGATTCCACACCGAATACTCCGGCTTCCGCTGGTCTCTCTACTTCCTCGCCGAATACGCCAACATCTTCGTCGTCAGCGCCGTCGCCGTCACGCTCTTCTGGGGCGGCTGGATGCGCCCCTTCCCCAACGTCGGCTTCCTGGAAGTTCCGCTTAACGTCGGCTTCCCCGTGCTTCTGTTCGCCGGCTCCGGCCTCGCCTGCTTCCCTCTCGCCCGCAAACTCAAAGACCCGCTACAGGCCAAAATCCTCGCACTCGTCGCCGTCGGCTTGATCGGCGTCGGCCTCATCTTCCTCGTCCCCTTCGTCAACGACAAAATCATCGGCGTCTTCTGGTTCCTCTTCAAAATCGGCCTCATCGTTTACGTAATGATCTGGCTCCGCGGAACCTTCCCCCGCTTCCGCTACGACCAGCTCATGGACATCGGCTGGAAGTGGCTCATCCCCCTCGGCCTCTTCGCCATCTTCCTCAACGCCATCGTCGGCATGCTCCGCGCCGGCTGATTGTCAACTCCCACACGACTAGGTATGCTTACCCTGTAAGGGGTCCAATCACCATGAAAACTACCCGCTTCGGCGCTAGCCTTCTCCTTGCCGGCGTAACCCTCGCCCAGAACTCCGGCATCCAGGGCGTTGTCACCGACCCTACTAGCGCGCCCGTCCCCGCCGCCCGCATCGTCATCACCAACGTCGCCACAGGCATCCTCACCAACGTCCAGACCAATCAGACCGGCTTCTACACTGCCCCGTTCCTCCCCGTCGGAACCTACCGCGTCGCAGCCGAAAAGGAAGGCTTCTCCACCATCACCCGCGACAACCTCAAGCTCGACGTCGATCAGGTCGCCCGCGTCGACTTCCAGCTCCGCCTCGGCGCCGTCGCTGAAACCGTCGAGGTCTCCGCCGCCGCCGCACTGCTGGAATCGGAAACCACCACCATGGGCCAGGTCATCGGGAACAAACGCATCGTCGAAATGCCCCTCAACCTGCGCAACTATCTCGAGCTCGCCCGCTTCTCCGTCGGCGTCCTCCCCGCCCGCTCACTCGGACGCGGCTCCCGCACGGCCGGCGAAGACGGCACCGAAGGCGGCTTCATCGCACTCGGACAGCACGCCTATCAAACCAACGTCCTGCTCGATGGCGTCGACAACTCCTCGCGCGCCTCCGGCGGCCCCCTCGGCTTCCAGGCACAGGCCGTCAAGCCCCCCGTCGACGCGGTCGGCGAATTCAAGGTCGTCACCAACAACAACTCCGCCGAATACGGCTATCGCATGGGTGGCAAGGTCATCGTATCCACCAAGTCCGGAACCAACGAACTCCACGGCTCCCTCTACGAATTCCTCCGCAACGAAAAATTCGACGGCGCCAATTTCATGGCCAACCGCGCCGGCTCCCGCAAGCCAACCCTCCGCCAGAACCAGTTCGGTGGAACCATCGGCGGCCCCGTCATCAAGAACCGCACCTTTTACTTCTTCTCCTATCAAGGCACACGCATCCGCCGCGGCCAAAGCTTCACCTCCAGCGTTCCCTCCGCCGCCGCCAGACAAGGCGACTTCGCGCGCGAAGGCCTCCGCCGCGACATGGTCTATGACCCCATGACCACCACCGGCACTGGCACCGCCGCCACACGCCAGCCCTTCCCCAACTTCCGCATTCCCACTTCCCGCTTCGATCCCATCTCCGCCGCGGTCGTCGCCAACTATCCGCTCCCCAACGTCTCAGGCCGCGAGTTCCTCCCCAACAACTACTTCTTCACGCCCACCGACCGCGACACCTCCAACCAGTACGACATCAAGATCGATCACAACCTCTCCGACAAGGACCGCATCTTCGGACGCTGGAGCATCCGCCGCGACGACAAGCTCCAAAACGGTCCGCTTCCGGAATCCGCCCAGGGCGGCGGCCTCGGCCAGACTGTGAAACTCCCCGGCGACAACTGGGCCGGCTCCTGGACACGCACCCTCACTCCCACCATCTACAACGAAGCCCGCTTCGGCTACACACACTACCCCACCCGCTTCGACATCCTCGCCTCGGAAAACCTCAACAAGAAATTCGGCATCCGCAACGCCCCCGGCGACACCATGAACGACGGCCTCGATCACGGCCTCGCGCGCTTCTCCCCCGCCGACTACAACGAAATCGGCCACCGCAGCTTCTGGCCCAACAACAACTTCCTCGACAACCTCCAGTTCAACGACAACCTCCTCATCCAGCGCGGCGCCCACACCATCAAGACCGGCGTCGAATACCGCCGTTCCATGGTCTTCCGCGAAGCCTCCCGCTTCCGTCGCGGCCTGTTCAACTTCAACCGCATCTTCACCACCCAGCAACCCAACGTCGCCGCCAGCCGCGCCGCCACCGGCAACGGACTCGCCGACTTCCTCCTCGGCTGGGCCTCTTCCACCACCGTCGGCAATCAGAACGGCGAGGACACCTACACGCCCTACTGGGGCCTCTATCTCCAGGACGACTGGAAAGTCTCCCGCCGCCTCACCATCAACGCCGGCCTGCGCTGGGAAATGTTCGCATCGCCCTACTTCCCCTTCGGCAACATCATCGGCCGCGGCGGCGTCAGCCGCTTCCTCACCGAATTCAACGTCGCTCCCTCCGACCCGCTCTTTGAAACTTTCCAGCGCCCCTCCTCCAAGCGCGACTGCGGTTGCACGCAAGACTTCAACAACTTCGCACCCCGTCTCGGCATCGCCTACCGCCTCTCCGACAAAACCGTCATCCGCGCCGGCGGCGGCATCTTCTACGGCGAAGCCGACAACACCCAATCGGAAAGCGCCCGCTGGAGCAACCAGACCCCCGACTTCACCGAAGTCGTCACCCCCACTTTCGACAACATCACCCCCGTCACGCGCGTAAGCAGCGGCTTCCTGCCTGTCCAACTCCCCGCTCCCGCGCCCGTCCCCAACACCAATCTCAGCGTCTCCAAGGACATCTACCCCACCCAGTACGCCTCCCAGTGGTTCTTCGACATCCAGCGCGAAGTCAGCGACGTCCTCTTCCAAATCGGCTATCAAGGCGCAAAGGCATCGCAGCTGTTCGCCAGCCGCAACATCAACCGTGGCGGCCCGCACCCCACCATCCCCGAAGTCCGCCGCCGCATACGCCCCACCTGGAACAACGTCGCCCTTGGCGACAACGGAGCCAACTCCTCTTACAACGCCCTAGTCGCCAAAGCCGAAAAGCGGTTCGCCCGCGGACTTACCTTCATCGCCTCCTACACCTGGTCGAAGAGCATCGATCAGTCCAACGAAAACCTCAACCAGGGCGGCTCCGGGCGCGCCGATGAGTACAACCTCCGCAACGAGCGCGGCCTCTCCGATCTCGACCGCCGCCACAACTTCGTCGCCAGCTACACCTGGGAACTCCCCTTCGGCCGCGGCCGCAAGTTCGGAGCCAACTGGAACTCCGCCATCGATCACATCCTCGGCGGCTGGGACATCGGCGGCATTCTCTCGCTCCGTTCCGGCTTCCCCTACGACGTCAGCTACCCCGGCGACCCCCAGAACTCCGGCACCCGCAACCGCGGCAACCGCATCGCCTCAGGTAAGCTCGACAATCCAACCATCAACCAGTGGTTCGACCAGAACGCCTTCGTCGTCAGCGCTCCCGGCGTCTACGGCAACGCCGGCCGCAACGTCCTCACCGGCCCCGACTCCCGCAACTACGACTTCATTCTCTCCAAAACCTTCCGCATGCCCCACGAAGGCCACCGCCTCCAGTTCCGCTTCGAGAGCTTCAACTTCACCAACACCCCCACCTTCGGCCAGCCAGCCTCCGGCCTCCGCGCCGCCGCCACCGCCACCATCAACGAAGCCGACGAACCCCGCCGCATCCAATTCGCGCTGAAGTACGTATTCTAGGGGCCTACAAGCTCAACTTCCACCCCTTCCTCACCGCCGGCTTAATCAACTGGTTCGCCTCTGCCACATTCGTCACCCGCATCTTCGCGCTGTCCCATTCGAGCTTTCCCTCAAACCTTAGCGCCAGCACACCCAGCAAAATCCACTCCGTAAACGGCCCCGCAACACCAAAGTTCGAACAAGCCGCCTCCCCTCCCTTGCACGCACGGATCCAATCCCTGTAATGGCCCGGCGACCTCGTCATCAACGCCTGCGGAAACTTGTAATCCGTCATCTTCTCAGCCGGCAACAGCCTCGTATACTCACCATACGTCCCTGTCGTCAAAAACCCTTTCTCCCCCACAAACAAACTCCCATTACTCGACACCGGAAACTGCGCACCGCCCCCTCCCTGTCTCTGCCCCTGACCCGCACCCGCCGGAATCCTCGGCAACTCCCCGCCAAGAACGCTTGCCCCGCGGCGCATCCCTTCCCGGCTGTAATATCCGCCCACACCATCCCCAGGAATCGCATCGGCAGTCGCATTCCGCGGCAAATCGCCCAGCAGCTCTTTCTCATCCAGCCCCTGCGGTCGCGGCGGCGGTCCCGCCATCCCGTCATACCAGAAGATCTTCACCGCCGGCATCGAACCACGCGCCGGAAAATCAAACCGGATGATCGACTTCTTCGGATACGTGAACTCGCTCTTGCCCTCCTGCATCAAACACTCCACGCTCACCGGCGCTCCCAGCATCAGCGCGATATTCGGCGCGCCTAATATATGGCACGCCATGTCCCCCAGCGCCCCGCACCCGAAATCAAACCAGCCGCGCCACCCGAACGGAGCCACTCCCGGCACGTACGGACGCATGCTCGAAACGCCCAACCACAGATCCCAATCCAGCGTCTCCGGCACCGCCGCCTCTCCCGGCATCGCCGTCAGCCCCTGCGGCCAAATCGGACGGTTCGTCCACGCGTGAACCTCCGTCACGTTCCCGATCTCTCCCGCCCAGATCATCTCCGCGCACTGCCGCGTCCCTTCGTTCGAATAGCCCTGGTTCCCCATCTGCGTCGCCACTTTGTACTTCTTCGCCGCATCGGACAGCAGCCGCGACTCATAAATCGTCCGCGTCAGCGGCTTCTGACAATAGACGTGCTTCCCCCGCTCCATCGCCGCCAGCGACGCCGCCGCGTGCATGTGATCCGGCGTCGACACGATCACCGCATCGATATTAGCGCCCTCTTTATCCAGCATCTTCCGGTAATCGGCATACTTCGCCGCGCTCTCGTACCGCTTGAAGCTCGCCGCGGCGCGGTTCGAATCCGGATCCGCCAGCGCCACGATATTCTCCGTCGCGCAGCCCGCGATATCGCTCGCTCCCTTGCCTCCCGCTCCAATCGCCGCGATATTCAGCTTCTCGTTCGGCGACTTGTAACCCAGCTGCTTCAACGAAGCAGTCGTTCCAAAACCCGCTGCCGGAACCGCGCCCGCCAGCAGCGATCCATAGAAAAAATACCGTCGCGAAAAAGGTTGGTGTGTCATGGCTGTCTCTAGCCTACTACTTCCGCGTTCACCGCTTGGATCAGCGCCCGGATATACCCATACCCGAACGCGAACGCCTGCAACTCCCCCGGATCATCCTTGTGCTTTGGCATATGATCCGGACAGAAGGCGCCCGAAAACCCCGCATCGCGCAAGATCCGCATAATCTCCAGAAAATCCATCACCCCTTCATCCGGATACACCTCTTCGAAATCATGCAGCGCCCCCTGGATGTTCCGCATGTGGATCTGGTGAATCTTCTTCTTCCCCGCCAAATACCGCACAATCGGCAGCACCTCCGTCCGGGGATTTTTCAACCCTTCCGCCACCGTCCCCAAACACAGCTGGAACCCGTTGTGCTCGCTGTCCACCTCCGCCTCATACCTCTTGATCGCATCGAACACCGAAGGTGAATCCCAGTTGTCCGCCCGCCCGCGCCACCGGAATAATCCGTTTCAGAAAATACGTGATCCGCTCCCAATATTCCTCCGACGTCACCCTCCCCGACTCCGTCTCCGGAAGCTCCCGCCAGTCATCCTCCAGCTTGAATCGCCCCCCACGTGCATCAACGTATTCTTGCGCCGCGGCTGAGCCGCCGCCTGTCCCGCACCGAGCATCCCCGCTCCCGCCAGCGCTCCGCCCAACTCCCTGCGATTCATGAAGACTCCTTTCTCCGCTGCCGATCATCCGGACCATTCCATCCTGCGCTCCGGCGCCCGGCTCTGCGCGTTCCCTCGAACATAAGAGCAGGCTTTTACACCATATGCGCGGGTACCAGCCGTTTACGTTCATGCTGCTAGACCTCACGAGGCATCCATTCTTGGCCGAAGAGTCAGTGGTTAATCCGCAATTCCGACCGGTCCCGCCCTACCACCACGATCTGCCCGCCATCGTGGTAAACCCGGGCCACACCATCGTACCCGCCCGCCACCTTGCTCAAAAACATCACGTACCCCCGCGTGTGCGTCTCCCCCGCATCCAAATACGACACCAGCGCCCGCCCGAAGATCCGCCCCTTCTCAATCAGCACCGGAAACGGCTGATGCAGGCCCGTCGTGCCGAACTCCAGCCCCCGCGCCAGCGGCTTGCCATCCTGCACGTGCCGCCAGGCGTTGAACCACGCATAATCGCTAGTCTTCCACACATAGCCCAGCAGCAGCCCTCGCCCCGCGTTCACCGCCGTCGCCCACCCCGTCTCCTCCTCGACCACATACGACACCACGTTCGGCGCAGGATCATCCCGCAACCGCCGCATGTCCACCGCCTGTCCGTCCTTCAGCGCCTGCGGCCACCACACGGCGGGCTCCTCCGGATTCGGCATCGGCGAACTCTGCATGAATCCCTTCCGAGCATTCGAATCCACCACCGTCGACTCATCCAGGAACGGCGGACCGATCGTCGGATGCTGCACCATGTTGTAGGGCCGCCCCAGCTGCCGCGTGTTGGTCACCGCTTCCGTCACCTCCAGCACCGCGCCGCGAAGCACGGCCGTTCGCCGTACCGTCAACCCCGCCATCGGCAACGCAGCCGACATCGTCACACTCGTTCCCGTAGACGATTCCACCTTCCACTCCACCCTCGTCGCCTCTCCATGAAAAGGCATACCGTTCTTTCGCTCCGCTTCCGACGGCTGCCCCCACCGGTCCAAGCACAAGAAATGCGACATGGGCCGCGCCTCATTCGCCGGTCCCGTATTGGCCCACCGCAGCGGATTCAGCGCCACGTCCTTCAACTCAAACCTCACGATGGAACCGCCGCGATGATCGATCGCCGCGATCGCGGTTGCGTTTTCCAGAAGAACCGCCGGCCTGCCCTCAAACGTTGTCTGTCCAAAGGCCACGGCCGCAACCAACAAGGCGTATCGCATGAGACGTGATTATGACACCTCTGTGGAATAATGAAATCAAGCCCCCTCATGAAGATCTGCTACCTGGACGCCTTCTCCGGCATCAGCGGAGACATGACCGTCGGCGCGCTCATCGACGCCGGCGCTGACGCCACCGCACTCGTCTCGGCGCTGGAATCTCTCGGCACCGGCGCCCGCTTCCAGATCGAAAAAACCAAGCGCCGCGGCATCGCCGCATCCAAGTTCACCGTCGAAGGCGGCGAAACCAAGAAGCACCGCCACCTCCGGCAAATTCTCTCGATGATCGCCGGCTCACAGCTCAGCGCGCGCGCCAAGCAGAACGCCGAACGAGTCTTCCAGCGCCTCGGCGAAGCGGAAGCCTCCGTCCACGGCGTCCCCATGGAAAAGGTCCATTTCCACGAAGTCGGCGCGGTCGATTCCATCGCCGACATCGCCGGAGCCTGTGAAGCGATGGACCTGCTCGGCATCGAAGCCGTCCTCTCCGCCCCCATCAACGTCGGCAGCGGAACCGTCAACACGGAACACGGCGTGCTCCCCGTCCCCGCTCCCGCCACCGCCGCCCTCCTCGCCGGAAAGCCCATCTACTCCCGCGGCCCCGCCATGGAGCTCACCACCCCCACCGGAGCCGCACTCGCCACCACTCTTGCCGCCGAATTCGGCTCACTCCCTCCCATGAAAATCCACGCCATCGGCTACGGCGCAGGTTCCCGCGACTTCCCCGAAAACGCCAACGTCCTCCGCGTCCTGATCGGTGAACGCCAGTCCGCCGCCGAAGCCACAACGGTTGCCGTCATCGAAGCCAACATCGACGACTCCACGCCCGAAGTCCTCGGCTACGCCATGGAGCGCCTCATGGAGCAAGGGGCCCTCGACGTCTCCCTCTCCCCGCTGCAAATGAAAAAGAACCGTCCCGGCTCGCTGCTCCGCGTCGTCGCGCGCCTGGAAGACCGCGACGCCCTCGCCTCGCTCGTCCTCGCCGAAACCTCTACCCTCGGCGTCCGCCTCTCCACCGCCGAGCGCCGCGTCCAGCCTCGCAGCATCGTCGAAGTAGCCATCCCTGGCGGCGCCGTCCGCGTCAAGGTCGCCGCCGACGGTACCTTCGCGCCCGAATACGAAGACTGCCGCAAGATCGCCCAATCCACCGGAACACCGCTCAAGCAAGTCCTCGCCGAAGCCAGCCACGCTTATCTCAAAAACTCTCGATGAAATACTACCTAACCACTCCTATCTACTACGTCAACGCCGCACCCCACATCGGCCACACCTACACCACCATCGCCGCCGACCTGATCGCGCGTTACCAAACCATGCTCGGCAACGAAGTGGTGCTGACCACCGGCACCGATGAGCACGGCCAGAAAATTGAGCGCGCCGCCCGCGCCGCCGGCAAATCCCCCCAGGAATTCACCGGTGTCATCAGCGCCGAATTCAAATCCCAGTGGGAAAAACTCGGCCTCCGCATCGATCGCTTCATGCGCACAACCGATCCGCGCCACCATAAAAAGGTCCAGGAACTCTTCACCCGCTGCCTCAAAAGCGGCTACATCTACAAAGGCTCCTACACCGGCCAGTACTGCGTCTCCTGCGAGCTCTACGTCAGCGACGCCGAGCCCGGCGCGCCCTGTCCCGACTGCCAGCGCCCCACCGAAACCATCACCGAAGAAAACTACTTCTTCAAGCTCTCCGCCTTTCAGGAGAAGCTGCTCCATCTCTACGAAAAGCAGCCCGATTTCATCCAGCCCGAATCACGCCGCAATGAAGTCAAGGCCTTCGTCAAGCAGGGCCTCGGCGACCTCTCCATCTCAAGGACCACCATCAAGTGGGGCATCCCCGTGCCGGAGGAAGCCAAGCATGTCTTCTACGTCTGGTTCGACGCTCTCACCACCTACATGTCCGCAGTCGAAGGCGAGCACCGCTGGCCCGCCGACCTGCACTTAATCGGAAAGGAAATCGTCCGCTTCCACGCCATCTACTGGCCCGCTTTTCTCATGGCCGCCGAATGGCCTCTGCCCAAGCGCGTCTTCGCCCACGGCTGGCTGCTCTTTGAAGAGGACAAAATGTCGAAATCGCGCGGCAACATCGTCCGCGCCACCCCCATTCAAGCGGTGGTTGGCTTCGACGCCCTGCGTTATTTCCTCCTCCGCGAAGTCGTCTTCGGCCAGGATGGCAGCTTCAGCTACGATGCCTTGATCGGACGCTATAACTCCGACCTCGCCAACGGTCTCGGCAACCTCGCCAGCCGAACCCTTAGCATGATCCGCCAGTACCGCGACGGCGTCATCCCCGCCGGCATTGCCCCGGAACCCATCACATCCCACGCTGCCCAGACCATCGCCGCCTGCCGCGCCGCTTTTGAAAACTTCGAATTCTCCAAAGGCCTGGAATCCCTCTGGTCACTCCAATCCGCCGCCGACAAATACATCGTCGAACAAGCCCCCTGGAAACTTGTCAAGAGCTCCGATCCGGATGCCCCCGCCCAGCTCGACGCCACCCTCTACACCTCCGCCGAAATCCTCCGCATCGCCTGTGTCCTGCTCGCGCCGGTCATCCCTGATTCCGCCGAAAAGATCTGGACCCAGCTCGGCTGCAAATCAAAACTCGCCTCCCAACGCATTGACCAACTGGCCTGGGGACAGCTCGAAGCCGGCCAATCCGTCGGCGAACCCTCCGCCGTCTTCCCCCGCATCGACGCCAAACCCGCCATCGAAAAAATGAAGGAGCTCGAGATCGCTGAAACCGCCCGCCAAAAAGCCCTGCTCGGCCAAAAGGAAGAGCCCGCTCCCGCGGAGCAGAACAACCACATCTCCATCGACGACTTCTCCAAAGTCGACCTCCGCGTCGGTCAAGTCCTCAGCGCCGAAAAGGTCAAAGGCGCAGACAAGCTCCTCCACCTCAAAGTCGACATCGGCGAACCCTCCCCACGCTCCATCGTCGCCGGCATCGCCACCGCCTACGCCCCCGAACAAATGATCGGCCGCAAAGTGGTCATCGTAGCCAACCTCGCCCCGCGCAAGCTCCGCGGCCTGGAATCCCAAGGCATGATCGTCGCCGCATCGCTGGAAGGCGGCTCCCCCGTCCTCGCCGGATTCCTCGAAGATGTCCCCGTGGGTGCCCGCCTCAAGTGACGCTCGTCGACTCCCACTGCCACCTCGACGATGAGCGCTTCTCCGAAGAGCTCAACCAGGTCATCGATCGCGCCCTCGCGGCCGGCGTAACCCACATGATGACCATCGGCACCGGCGACGGCCCGCCCGATCTCGAAGCCGCCATCCGCCTCGCCGACCGCTACGAGTGCCTCTACGCCTCAGTCGGCGTCCACCCCCACTACGCCGCCAAAGCCGAACCCGGCACTCTGGCCCAACTCGATCAGCTCCGCAAGCACCCGAAAGTTCTCGCCCTCGGCGAAATCGGCCTCGACTACCACTACAACAACTCTCCGCAAGACGTCCAGCGCCGCGTCTTCATTGAACAGCTCGAGCTCGCCTCCTCAGCCCACCTCCCCATCATCATCCACACCCGCGAAGCCTGGCCCGACACCTTCACTCTCATCGAGCGCCACTGGAACCCAGCCGCCGGCGGCATCATGCACTGCTTCTCCGGCGGCCCCGCCGAAGCCGAACGCGCCCTAGCTCTTGGCTTCCACATCTCGTTTTCCGGCATCGTCACCTACCCCAAAGCCTTTGAAGTCCACGAAGCCGCCCGCCTCGTCCCGCTCGACCGTCTTCTGATCGAAACCGACGCCCCCTACCTCGCCCCCATCCCCCACCGCGGCAAACGCAACGAACCCGCCTTCGTCGCCGAAACCTGCCTCAAACTCGCCCAACTCCGCTCCCAACCCTCCACCGAAATCGCCCACGCCGCCTCCCTCAACTGGCGCAACTTGTGCCTCCCGCACTGACCCGTGGGCGGGCCTTCGGCCCGCGCGGGGTTCAGCCTCGCCCTGGAGAAGCTGAGCGAACTCTGCCGCATGATTGACGAACGTTCATTAAAATTTCTTCTTGACGTGGCCCCGCCCTTGGTGATACAGTCCCTCCAACGACATAGAGGGGAGGTCATTCCAATGACCCGCTTGCGGTTTTGTGTTTTGGGGTTCCTCCTGGCCCAGTTTGCCGTCGCGCAAACAGGCCAGGGAATTGTCGTCGGCGTCGTCTCCGATATCAGCGGCGCCGGCCACGCCGCCGGCGGCCGCTCACGCGCCTTCGTCATGGCCACCGACGGCGTCTCCGGCATGACGCCAGGCACCGGAGCCATCGGCACCGGCCGCAACATGTCCACCGTCCTCCACAACATGGAAGAGATCAAGGTCATCACCACCGCTCTGCCCGCCGAATACGGCCACTCCGGCGGCGGCATGATGAGCATCACCTTCAAGAGCGGTACCAACTCCCTCCACGGCCTCGCCGAGGAGCGCTACATGGCCCGGCAAATGATCCATCGGAACTGGCAGGACGCGAACTTGCCGAATAATGTTCTTGGCTTTCACCTCATGTCCGGCAACATCAGCGGGCCCGTCGTGCTCCCCAAGCTCTACGACGGCCGCAACCGCACCTTCTTCCTCGTCGGCTTCCAGCGCCATCACGAAAAAGCCTCCGAGAACAACGACCGTAACGTCCCCAGCCCCGCCATGCTCGCCGGCGACTTCCGCTTCGGCGGAATCGGCGATCCCATCTACGACCCCGCCTCCCTCGTTCGCCTCCCCAACGGAGACTATTCTCGCGCCCAGTTCCCCGGCAATCGCATCCCACTTAGCCGTGTCGACCACGTCTCCACCGACCCCGTGCGCCTGGAGCAGATCCGCCGCGCATCGCATTAACAAAAATCACATTGACGGATAGACCAATCCAGTGATACAGTCCTGCCAAAGGAGTGAGGTTCATGCGCTCTGTCCGTCTCTGGGAAGTACTCTTTGTTTCTCTTCTGGTCCTGTGGATGCTTGTGCCCTCCGCCGCGCTGGCGCAAACCGGCCAAGGCACCGTCACCGGACTCGTTACCGATGCTAGCGGAGCCGTCCTCGCCGGAGCGAAGGTCCGATTGACCGAGAGGTCAACCGGGTTCTCCTACTCGCCTGTCACTAACGAACAAGGGCTGTACCGTACGCCGTACCTGAACCCCGGCACTTACGAAATGGTCTTTGAGGCCCAGGGTTTCAAGCGCCTCGTGCGCAGCAACATCATGGTCCGCGCTACCGAAACCCTAAAGGTCGACGCCCAACTCGAGATCGGCGCTGTCGTCGAGTCGGTCGAAGTCGCCGCCGGAGCCACGCTGCTCGAGACCGAAACCAGCACCACCGGGCACCTGGTCACCGGAACACAGCTGGTGAAGCTCCCCACGCCGCAAATGAAGGTCGAGAGCATGCTCTGGTACGTCCCCAACGTCACCTCCCAGGCCGGGTTCGGCCACGCGGCCGGCAGCCGGTCCCGATCGTTCGTGATGGCGACCGACGGCGTCTCCGGGCTCACCCCAGGCACGGGAGTCATCGGCACCGGCCGGAACATGTCCACTGTGCAGCACGCCATGGAGGAGATCAAGGTGCTGACCACCGCCCTTCCGGCCGAATACGGCCATTCCGGCGGGGGTATGATGAGCATCGTCTTCAAGAGCGGCACCAATTCCCTCCACGGTCTGGCCGAGGAGCGCTACATGGCCCGCCACATGATCCACCGCAACTTCCAGGACGCCAACCTCCCCACCAACAACTTCGGTTTTCACCTCATGTCCGGCACCATCAGCGGACCCATCGTCATCCCGAAACTCTACAACGGACGCAACAGGACTTTCTTCCTTGCAGGCTTCCAGCGCCACCATGAGAAAGCCTCCGAGAACAACGACCGCACCGTGCCCAGCCCCGCCATGCTCGCCGGTGATTTCAGCTTCGGCGGTATCGGCGACCCCATTTACGATCCCGCCTCCCTCGTTTTCGTAAACGGCGCCTATTCCCGCACTCAGTTTCCGGGCAATCGTCTCCCCCTCAGCCGCGTCGATCCGGTCTTCAACAAGTTCATGAGCTTCAATCCCTACACCGGCGAAAGCAACCGGAACAACCAAGCCTTCATCAACCGGCTCGGGCCGCAGAATAACCTCAGCGCCGACACCGTCTACCGTTCCTACCGTACCGGCTTTGATTACAAGGTCGATCACTCCTTCTCGGACGGCCACAAGATCTTCGGTCGCTATTCCAATTTCCGGCACCGCGCCTTTCAAGACCGCTGGCAGATCGCCGTCGCCAATCCCATTTTCGACTTCAACTTCACGCCCATCCCGATTAACCAGCGCCAAGTGGTCATCTCCGATTCCTACACGATCAATCCCACCACGATCAACGAAATCAGGATCGGCGCCAACCGCCGCAAGTTCTCCCGCGATCCGCAAAGCGTCGGGCAGGGGTGGGCCGCCACGCTTGGTATCCCCAACGTCGGCCCCGAGACCATGCCCGATTTCCGCAACTCCGGCGGTGGCACGCTCATCAACACGTTCCCCCGCAACAGAGAAGCGCAGGCGAATGAGAATATCAGCGTGCAGGAAAACCTCACGCTCGTCCGCGGCCGGCACACCTTCAAGACCGGCTACGAGATTCTCCGCACCCGCCACAACATTCACGTGGACTCGCAACCTTCCGGGATCTACCGCATGGGTGGCACTGAGTTTCCCTTCCGCCCCAATACCGGCAACGCCTTCGCTTCCTTCATGCTCGGAGGCGTCGTGCGCGCCGATTACACGCGCGATCTGGCGACGTGGCTGCCTCAATGGTGGTCCCACGCCCTTTACTTCCAGGACGACTGGAAAGTCACTCCGAACCTCACCTTGAACCTCGGCTTGCGCTGGCAATATGAATCTCCCTTCAGCACCAAATACGGCCAGCAGAGCCAGTTCAACCCCACCGCCATCGATCCGCTCACGGGCCGTCAGGGCGCTCTGCTCCATCCCAAGGGCCTGCTGGCCGGACGCGACTGGAACAACCTCCAGCCTCGCGTCGGCCTGGCTTATCACTTCAATCCCAAGTGGGTCTTCCGCGGCGGCTTCGCGGTCAACACGCTTGACCTGTGGACGAATGGGTTAAACGAGAATTTCGAGGAGTATTTCGCCAGCGCCGTGGTCCAGCCCGAGCCCGGCAATCCCGATGTCGCCTTCTACCTCCGCAACGGCCCTCCGCGCTTCAGTTTCAACATCGCTCCTGACGGATCGGCGCCGTTCGTCGGCACCAACTTCACGGGCCGCTCCGCCTCCTACTACGATCCCAACATGCGCATGCCCTACACCATGAACTGGAATCTGGGCTTCCAGTGGGAGTTTGCCCGCAACCTCCTGCTCGACATCGGCTACCAGGGATCTTCGGGCGTCGGTCTCCTCAACCGTTGGGACATCAACGCCGTCCCGCTCGATATCTCCACCGACCCGGTCCAGTTGGAACGTGTGCGCCAGGCCTCACAGAACTTCCGGCCATTCCCGCACTTCGGCTCCGTGCTGCATTACGCTAACTACGGCCATTCCAGCTTTCACTCCGGCACCATCAAAGTGGAAAAGCGCTTCTCGCAAGGTTTCTCGCTCACCTCCTTCTACACCTGGAGCCGGTCGATCGATGAGGCGTCCGACGACGGCGGCGCCGGCGGCATCACCTTCTACAACCGGCGCCTGGAGAAGGGCCGTTCCAACTTCGACGTGCCTCACCGCTGGGTCTCTTATGCGCTCTGGGAGCTGCCCTTTGGCAGAGGCAAGAAGTGGTTGCGCGACGCCCACTGGCTGACCAACGGCGTCCTCGGAAACTGGGAGCTCAACGTCATCCAGACCTTCGAAAACGGCATTCCGTTCAACTTCGGCTTCACCGGCTCACCCAACGTCTACCTCCCCGGCGGACAGCGGCCGAACTTTGCGCCCGGCAAGACCTTCTCCGACATCAAGCTGCCGTGGGATGCGCACGGGCCGTGCCGCCACCAGGTGGCATGCGCGCTGCCGTGGGCCGATATCAACGCGTTTGCCTATCCGGCCTCCTTCACCCCCGGCAACGTGGGCCGCAATGTTCAGACTGGCCCTGGCATGCTCTGGCACCAGGCCTCTATCGCCAAGGTAATCCCTGTCGGCGAGAAGCTGAAGGGTTCGCTCCGCTTTGACATCAACAATCCCTTCAAGCGCTACTTCTTCAATCCGCCCGGCAGCACCGTCGATTTCCGCAACCCGCAGAACTTCGGCAAGATCACCGGCAATCAGGGCAGCTTCTCCGGACTCGGCGGACGCCTCTACATGCAGGTGGTCTTCAAGCTGGAATTCTAGCGGCGCGCCAGATCGCGAAACGGTTCGATGAACTGCCCGGGCAACTGCTCCGGGTAGTTCTCGATCCCTTCAAAGCCCAGCCGTTCCGGATCGTGTGCCGGTACGTGCGCCGTGCCGAAGATCCAGTCCCACACGCTCAGCGTCAGCGCGAAGTTGCGGTTCATCGGGCCGCAGTCCGGATGATTATGATGCCAGGCGTGCATCTCCGGGCTATTGATGACGTACTTCAGCCATCCGACATGCCAGCTCATGTTGGCATGCGCGAAGTGGCCGACCAGCGTGTTCACGATGCCCGCCCAGAACATCACGTCACCCCGGAACCCGAACAGCGCCGCGGGCACATAAAGTAGCGACCGGTAAACCACGATCTCAAACCAATGGAACCGCCAGTTGCCGATCCAGTCCAGCTCCTTGATGCTGTGATGCACCTTGTGAAACTGCCATAGCCAGCTCACCCGGTGCAGCAGGTTATGGATGCACCATTGCAGAAAGTCGAAGATCAGGAAGAAGGCCACGAACTGCGTCCAGAACCCGGCCTTGCTGAGTAGGCCAATTTGCAGGTGTTGCAGCCCGAGAATCGGAATCAGCTCAATCGAAATCAACCCGAGGATGATCCCCAGATACTCGCTGTTGAAGATGATGTAGGCCAGGTCAGACAAGATGCCGCGCCGCAGCAGGCGCTGCTCCGGATTACGCGGCCATACCCGCTCCGCCGCCACAAACAGAAGGCCAAGCCCCGTCAACCATACCGAATAGATCACTCTATTCCCATTCTACTGGGCAGGAGCCGTCCGGCTCTTCCAGAACAGGAAGACAGCCACTCCCGCTCCCAGCGTGAGCAATCCATAAAGGATAAAGATCCCGCCCGCGGTGGCGAACACATACGTCCATCCCACCATCGCGATCAGCGACGGAATCGGGTACAGCCATATCTTGAACGGCCGCGCAATATCCGTCCGGTACTTCCTCAAGAAGTGCACCGCCACGATCTGCCCGATGAACTGCACCAGGATCCGTCCCGTCATCAGCGCCGCAATCACCTGGTCCAGCGGAAACAGGCTCGCCACGATCGAAAGCCCGCCGATGGTGAGCAGCGAAATGTGCGGGAAGTCGCCCTTCGGATGCAGCTTCGCGAACGGCTTGAAGAAGTAGCCGTCCAGCGCCGCCGCGTATGGAATGCGGCTGTAGCCGAGCATCAGCGCAAACACAGAAGCTATGGATGTCCACAGGATCATGACCGTCACGGTGCTCCCCGCCCAACCGCCGTAGATCCGCTCCATATACTCCGAGGCGATGTACTTTGACTCCATCGCCTCGCGCCACGGAACCACTCCGATGATGCACAGGTTCATCACCGCGTAGATCAGCGACACGAAGATCACCGAAAGAAAGATTGCGCGCGGGATGACGCACTCCGGCTGCCGCACCTCTCCGGCCACATAGCAAATATCGTAGTAGCCGAGAAAGTCGTACATCGCGATCAGCATCGCTCCGCCCAGCCCCAAAAAGAACCCGGTCGAAAATGACCATGCTCCCGGCGGGAAGTCCGTCGCCCGGGCCAGGTCAAATTTCAAGAAGCCCGATCCGATCACCCACACCACCGTCACGATCATGCCCGACCAAAGGATCACCGTCAGCTTGCCGACCTCCTTGATCTCCCGGTACAGCAGCCCGATCACCAGCAGTCCCGCCCCCGCCGCCACCGCCCGGATTTCCCACTCTCCCATCGAGCGCCAGAAGTAGCCGACATAATGCGCAAAGCCGATGTAGCCCGATGCGATCTCCAGCGGCCCGCTGAAGATGAACTGCCAGATGAACAGGAACGGGATCAGTCGGCCGAGCTTTGTCTTGGCGAAGGTCTCCCGCAGGTAGACGAAGGTGCCGCCGCTGCCAGGCATCGCCGCCGCCAGCTCGCTCCAGATCATCCCGTCGCACAGCGCCAGCAGCGCCCCCAGCGCCCAGCCCAGCATGCACTGCGGCCCGCCCATCGAGGCGATGATCAGCGGGATCGTGATGAATGGCCCGACACCGACCATGTTGCTCATGTTCAGCGCCGTCGCCTGCAGCAGCCCGAAGCTGCGCACCAGTCCGTAACGTTCCTTGATCTGCTCGTGTTCGCCGTTCATCGTGAATTACAGACGGATCAGCGAGGATATCACAACAAGTGGTACTCTGCTCCGTGAATGAAACACATCTTTTTGGCGGTTCTTTGCACCGGACTCTGCTGGGCCGATAGCGCCGCCGGCGCGGCCGCCCGCAAATGGCGCCAGCAGCATGAGCGCGCCATTCTCGATGAGTACGTCAAGCTGCTCTCTCTGCCCAACGTCGCCAGCAACGTCGACGACATGCGCCGCAACGCCGTCCTCATCCGCGCCATGCTCGAAAAGCGCAAGATCTCCACGCAGCTGCTCGAAATCCCCGGCGCGCCGCCGGTCATCTTTGGCGAGCGCAAGACCCCCGGCGCCACCCGCACCGTCGTCTTCTACGTCCACTATGACGGCCAGCCGGTGGCGCCCGAGATGTGGTTCAACAAGAACCCGTTCCAGCCCACCATGCTCGATGCACCGCTCGAGGCCGGTGGCAAACCCACCGCCCTGCCCGCAACCGGTCCCATCCCGCCCGAATGGCGTCTTTACGCCCGTTCCACCGGCGACGACAAAGCTCCGGTCATCACGCTGACTTCCGCGCTCGACGCCGTGGATGCCGCCGGCATCGCGCCCACCTCCAACCTGAAGTTCTTCTTCGACGGCGAAGAGGAGGCCGGCTCGCCGCACATGGGCCAGTTCCTCGAAAAGTACAATCATCTGCTCGCCGCCGATGTCTGGATCTTCTGCGACGGTCCGGTGCATCAGAGCCGCCGCCAGAAGGTGGTCTTCGGTGTCCGCGGAGCCACTGCTCTGGAAGTCACCGTCTACGGCCCGCGCCGCGAGCTGCACAGCGGCCACTACGGCAACTGGGCGCCGAACCCCGCCATGATGCTCGCCCAGCTGCTCGCCTCCATGAAGGACGAAGAAGGCAAGGTGCTGGTCAAGGACTTCTACCGCGACATGGAACCGCTGGGCGAAGCCGAGCGCAAGGCGCTGGCCGAAGCGCCGAACTTCGATGCCGAGATCAAGAAGGAGCTATGGCTGAACCGCACCGAAGGCGACGGCCTGAGGTTGGACGAACTGATCACGCGGCCAGCGCTCAACATTCAGGGCATCTCCAGCGCCCACGTCGGAGCGCAGGCGCGCAACGTCGTCCCCGCGGAGGCGACGGCCCATCTCGGCATCCGGCTGGTGAAGGGAACCGATGCCCGCATCATGCAGGACCTCGTCATCGCTCACATCAAGAGCCGCGGATACCATGTCGTCGAAACCGAACCAGGCCCTGAAGTGCTCATGAAGCACCCCCGCGTCTGCAAGGTGCTGCGCCGCAGCGGCTACAACGCCGTGCGCGCGCCGATGGACCTGCCCATCAGCCGCGCCATTGTCGCCGCGATGGAAGCCGCGCGCGGACCGGTGATCAAGCTGCCGACCAGCGGGGGCAGCCTGCCCATCGCGCCGATTCAAGATGTGATGAGGACGCCCGTCATCATGATCCCCATCGCCAATCACGACAACAACCAGCACGCCCATAACGAGAACATGCGCATCCAGAACCTCTGGGACGGCATCGAGACGATGGCCGCGCTGCTGGCGATGAAGTAAGGGTTAGAAGTTCACGATCGAGGCGAACGAGATCGCCTCCAGGCTCGCCCCGCCCACCAGCGCGCCGTCGATGTCCGGCTGCGCCATCAGCCCCTTGATGTTGTCCGGCTTGACGCTGCCTCCATAAAGGATGCGCACGCCGGCCGCTGAATCCGGGAAGCTGCCGCGTACCTGCTCACGCAGGAACTTATGCGCATCGGCGGCGATCTCCGGAGTCGCCGTGCGGCCCGTGCCGATGGCCCAGACAGGCTCATAGGCGATGACAACCTGGGCGAACTCCTGCGGCGTGAGCGAGCCGAGCCCGCCGCGGAACTGCCTCTCCAGCACGGCGTTCGTTTGGCCAGATTCACGCTCGTCCAGCATTTCCCCGACACAGACAACCGGCTGCAGTCCGGCCGCCAGCGCGGCCTTCGTCTTCTTCGCCACCGTCTCATCGGTCTCGCCGAAGAACTGCCGGCGCTCGCTATGGCCGATGATCACCGACCGGCAACCAGCGGCCTTGAGCATCGGCGCGGAGATCTCGCCCGTAAAGGCGCCTTCCGGCGCCCAGTAGAGGTTCTGCCCTCCGACGCCTACGCCCGATCCGGCCGTGGCCGCGGCAGCGGCAGCCAGGTTCACAAACGGCGGGCAGATCAGAATCTCGCAATGCGTGGATTTCTCCACCAGCGGCAGGAACTTCTCAAAGAACGCCTGGGTCTCGGCCGGCGTCTTGAACATCTTCCAGTTTCCCGCCATCAACGGCTTTCTCATTACGTGTAAGGTCCTTTCAAAATTTGATGCCGAGGATCCCGGCAAAGCGCGGGGCGATCGAAAGCATGTCCAGCTCGGGCAGCTGCTCCGCTTTCACTCCATTGCCCCACAGCAGGAACGTGGCGCGGTAGTCGGCGCGCAACGGCCAGTAGCCATGGGTGCCCTTGTCATGCGCCGGCGGCTGCTGGGAGAGGTAGAACTGCTCATGCGGACGAGGCTCAAAGGCGGCAACCGGAACAGGGCGATTGGGAAGCAAGCGCGTCCATTCCGCGGCGGGGATCTCGCGGCCGATCGCCGCCTTCCGCAGCTCCTGCGCCGTCTGCGCATCTTGCGTCGTGATCAGCGTCCCGCCGCCTTCCACTTTGCCGTTCACCTTCACCATGCGGTCCACTCGCTCGAAGCCGTGATCGGAGACCACGGCGACGACCATGTTCTTCGGCGCGGTGGCCAGAATCTGGCCGAGCAGCTCGTCCTGGTATTCGATCATCGCGATGGCCTGCCGGCTGAATGGGCCGGTCTCGTGCGCCTCCGAGTCGTGATCCACCAGGTGCAGCAGGATCAGATCGGGCTTCTCGTACTTCAGCAGGTAGATCGTGCCCAACGCGCGCACACGATCGTCCACCCACTCCAGAGGGAAGGATGGAAACTTCCCGCTGATCTTCTCGATGAGGCCGGGCGTTGAGGTCTTGGCCATCGACTCGAAGTCCATCCCGCCGCCGCGGCGCCGCTCAAAGGCCTCCGGCAGGTTCCAGGCGATTTGCGCATCCACGGTCACGGGCCAGTGGATGGCGGCGGTCTTCAATCCCGCCTTGCGGGCGATGTCCCACAGCGTGGGAACCTTCAGGTACTTGGCGGAGAAGTAGCGCGTGCCGCCTTGCTCCTTCGGCAGGTTGTTGTTGAGGATGCCGTGCTGGTCCGAGCGTACGCCGGTGACAAGCGTGGTGTGAGAAGGAAAGGTGACGGTGGGCACGACACCGACGACACCGTTGGCCCACGCTCCTTGCGCGAGCATGCGGCGCAGGTTGGGGATCTTCAAGCCCAGCTTGTCGCGGTCGCGAAGGTAGCGGTGATCGAGCCCGTCAATGGAGATGACCAGAAGCGGGCGTTTGGCCGCGGCCAGCAACGGACCGCACAGCAGGATAAGGCTAAGCAGCAATCGCATGGAGGAAGCTTTCTCCTTTGACAATCCGGACGGCGAAGTTCTCGGCCACGGTCTGGCCGATGTCGGCAAGAGTGGAGCGCGTCTTGAGGTCGGCGCCTTGACGGACACGCGGGCCGGCGGCAAGGAGCGGGACGTACTCACGGCTATGGTCGGTGGATGGCGTCGTGGGGTCGCAGCCGTGGTCAGCGGTGAGGAGGAGCAAGTCGCCATCCTTGAGCGCGCCCAAAGCTGGAGGCAACCAGGCGTCGGTTTCCTCGAGCGCCGTGGCGTAACCTTCCACGTCGTTGCGATGACCGTAGAGCTGATCGAAATCGACCAGGTTCACGTAGATCAGCCCTTCGCTCTCCTCGCGCACGGCGTCGAGCGTCGCGGCCATGCCGGCGGCGTTGTTCTTTGTCTTCACCGAATGAGCGATGCCGCGGCCGAGGAACACATCGTAGATCTTGCCGATGGAGGTGACGGGAACGCCTGCCGCGGCCAGCCGGTCCAGCAGCATGCCCTGCGGCGGCGGAACCGCGAAGTCCTTGCGATGCTCGGTGCGGCGGAAGGAGCCGGGCTCGCCGACGAAAGGCCGGGCGATGACACGGCCAACCTCGTGCGGCCCACGAAGGATTCCTCGCGCCGTTTCGCACATGGCGTAGAGTTCGGGCAGCGGGATCACGTCCTGGTGCGCGGCGATTTGGAAGACGCTGTCGGCGGAGGTGTAGACGATAGGGCTGCCGGATTGCATGTGCCGCTCGCCAAGCCGGGCGATGATCTCGGTGCCGCTGGCGGCGGAGTTGCCGAGCGTCGACCGGCCGATCGCCTTCTCAAACGGCTGCATCACCTCGGGCGGGAAACCGTTCGGGTAAAGAGGGAACGGGCGCTCCAGGTGGATGCCGGCCATCTCCCAATGGCCCGTAGTTGTGTCTTTGCCGGGAGAGGCCAGCGCGCAGCGGCCGAAGGAGCCGGTGGGCGAGGCGGCGGGCGTCAGACCGTGAAAGGGCCGGATGTTGGCCAGGCCAAGCTCGACGAAGTTGGGCAGCCGCAGAGGCCGGATGCGGGCGATGTTGCCGAGCGTGTCGCTGCCAGTGTCCCCGTAGGCCGCGGCATCGGGCATCTCGCCGATGCCGACGCTGTCGAGCACGACCCAGATGATGCGGCGGAACGGAGCCATTACGGTTCCCCCAGCGCGGACCGGATGCGATCCGAGAGCATGTCGACGAAACGGTGCTCGACAAAGCCGTTCATGCGCGAGACGATCTCGCCCTTACGTCCGATCACGATGGTGGTGGGGATATTGGTGACGCGCAGCAGCATCGACAGGCCATCTTCGAAGTAGACCTTCTTGTTCCAGCCTGCCTTGTCGAGAAACGGCTTCACTAAAGAACGGTCCTCGTCCGTGTTGATGTTGAGGAAGACCACTTCCGGCCGATCGTGAAACCGCTGCGCCACCTGCTCATAGAGCGGTTGCTGCGCGCGGCAAGGGGTGCACCAAGTCGCCCAGAAGTCGAGGATCACCACTTTGCCAAGCAGAGACTCCATCTTTAGCTTGTGGCCCTCCAGAGCGGTGATGGTGAATTCCATCACCGTGTCGGCGTTGGCGTTGGGGTCGATCTCGCTCCCGCGTGCACGCAGCGCGTCGAGGCGGGCATGTGTGCGGTCAAACGATGCCAGGATGATATCGCCGAGGCCGGCCTCGGAGCCTTTCCACTTTCGATGCATGGCGCCGAGCCGCTCACGATCCTGGCGGCGCTGCTGCTCGTCGGTGGCCGGATCCGGCAGGGTGAAGGCGTCGGCCAGTTGCTGCACGGCTGCCTCCAGCTTGTCCTGGCGCTCCAGCCAGCGGGCGATCTCGCGCGCCGCCCCGCCGGTGGGGTAGCCGTCATAGGCACGGCGAGCAAGCTGTTCGGCCTCTTGTGTGTTTCCCAGGTTGCCGGTGGCTCGCGCCTGATAGACAAGCGCCTTGTTCCTAGCGATGGCGCGCTGTTCAGCAAACACGGCGGCGCCTTTTTCGCCCGGGCCGGGTCCCTGCCAGCCTTCGGCGGCCTTTTCCAGGCGTCGCGCGTATTCGAGCGCCCTCTCGTTCTTTTCCTTGTCCTCATCAGCAAGCAGCAGCCGGCTGACACGTTCCAACAGGTCACGGTTTTCCGGGTCGCGGGGTAGAACGCGCTCGCCATAGAGAATGATGCGCCGGTTGTCTTTGACCTCGATGGCGGCCTTGACGATGGCGCGCTCCAGTTCCGCTCGCTGCGATGTCTCGGGGAACTGGAACAGATGCTGCTCCAGAGCGCGAAGGAAATCGACTTGGGAGTTGCCAGCTTCGGCGAGGGCTTGCCGCAACGCCGCCTGCTCCTTGTCGGCAATGGAGGGCTGAGCCAGCGCGCATGCCGCCAGAAGAAGGAATGCGGAGATTCTCATGGCTTGGGGGCGGTGGGCTTTTCGGCCTCGGGCTTCGGCTCCTCGGCTGGTGGCGGCGGGCCATTACGAATCCAGTCGGCCAATCCGGCGGCGCGTTCGCGCGCCATGTTGAGGTAGGACTCGTTCTTCGCGACGCGGTCCAGCAGCGGGAGGAACTGTTCCAGGGCGACGAGCCGGTTGCGCTCCAGGGCGGCCTGCATCTGAAGAATGGCCTTGTTAGCTCCGAGCTTGTCGAATTTGACGGCGCGCTCCACCGCGATGAAATGCTGCTCGGTCTCGGTCATGCGCTCAAACCAGTCAAGCAGCGTGCGCGCGTCGGGGTCCTGCGAGTAGTTGAATTCGACTTCGTTCGGTTTGGCGGCCCCGTCCTCCCAACGGAACTTCTTCTGTCCCATTTTGGCGACGGGAAGGCCGGACTCGAGCGGCCGGCGGAAATGCTCGAGCTTGGCGGCAAGCGCGAAGATCTGGTCGGCCTCTTCTTTCTTGATGCGGAACTTGAGCGGCTGGTCATCGTCCACGCCTTCCTTGTAGACGCCGGCGCCGGAAGGATCCAGAGTGATCAGCACGAATGGAGGGACGCTGCCCGGGAATGACTTGGAATAGACAATACGAGGCTGCGCCAGGGCAGAGAAGCAGGCCAGAAGGAGCAGGCTTGCGTACTTCACGCCACGGCCCTCGCCTTCACGGTGGCGTGGCAGATGGCGACGGCAAGCGCGTCGCAAGCATCGGGCTCCTTGAGCGGCGCCCCCTTGCCGAGCAAAGAGCGGATCATATACTGCACCTGCTGCTTTTCGGCGCGGCCATGGCCGACGACGCTCTGCTTGATGAGCAGTGCGGAGTATTCGCCGCAGTCGAGTGAAGATTCGGCCAGCACGAGCATGGCCGCGCCACGGACGTGGGCAAGCTTGAGAGCCGACTTCGTGTTCACGGCGTGGAAGACCTCTTCCACCGCGGCGGCTTCCGGGTGGTGGACGGCAATGACTTCACGCAGTCCGGCGGCGATGACGCCGAGGCGCGTGGCAATGGAGTGGCGGGTATTGGTGCGGATGGTGCCGGCCGCGACAATGACGTGACGGCGGCCGTCGCTGTCGATGACGCCGTAACCGGTTCGCTCCATCCCGCAGTCGATGCCCAGCACCCGCATAGGGAACGGCGAACCCTCAGGCTTCCAGAGCGGCCAGCTCTTTTTCGTCGATGTCGAAGTTGGAGTAGACGTTCTGTACGTCGTCGTGTTCTTCCAAGGCCTCGCTCAACCGGAGCATGCCAGAGGCGTTCTTGCCTTCCAGCTTGACGAGGTTCTGGGGAACCATGGCGATGGCGGCTTCGATGGTGGGAATGCCGGCCTTTTCCAGTGCGGCCATGATGGCGTCGTGACTGGAGGGATCGGCGAGCACGGTCCAGGGACCGTCGCCGCCGCGGATGTCGTCGGCGCCGGCTTCCAGGGCGATCTCCATCAGGCGCTCTTCGGTGACCTTATCCTCTTCGATGAGAATCTGGCTTTTGCGGTCGAACATCCAGGTGACCGAGCCGACTTCGCCGAGGTTGCCGCTGTTTTTCGAGAACAGGTGGCGGATCTCGCTGACGGTGCGGTTGCGGTTATCGGTGGCAACTTGCACGATGACCGCGGCGCCACCGGGGCCGTAGCCCTCGAAGGTGATTTCGTCGATCTGGCCGCCTTCCAACTCACCGGTGCCGCGCATGATGGCGCGTTTGATGTTGTCGGCAGGCATCGAGACCGCCTTGGCGGCGGCAATGGCGGTGCGGAGTCTGGGGTTGCCGTCGGGGTCGCCGCCGCTGCGGGCGGCGATGGTGATCTCCTTGATGAGACGGGTGAAGGCTTTACCGCGCTTGGCGTCGAGGGCGGCCTTCTTATGCTTGATTGTCGCCCATTTAGAGTGTCCTGACATGATGAAACCTCAAATCACGGAGGGGTTCAATAGTTCAGGATATCAAATAGTGGCCTTTTAGAAGAAGAAGCGCAAACCGAACTGGACCTGGAGCGGCGTGCCGGATTGCGAGTTGTTGCGGTCATAAGTGCCGTCGGGCAAGCGCAAGCGGAGGAAGCGCGGGTCGATGGGAACGGGCTGGCCGTTTGTGCCGATGCCAAGGCCGTAGACGCCGCCGAAGAGACCGCCGTTGGCGCCGGAGAAGACGACGTTGTCGATGTTGAAGAGGTTGAAGAATTCGGCGGAGAACTGGATTCTGCGGCCCTCGCCCAGCGGGAAGTTCTTCAGCACGCGGAGGTCGTTGCCATAGACGCCGCGGTTGCGGAAGGAGTTGCGGGCAAAGGGAACGCCGGGACCGGAGAAGGGCCGGTCATTATTGCCGAACTCTTCATTGGTATCGCCGCCGGTGGTGGCATTTACGGGCAGGCCGCCGCGTGCGCGGAAGCTGCCCGAGACATCGAAGCCAACCGGGAGAGAGAGGACGAAGTAACTGGTGAATTGGTGGCGAATGTCGAGGCGGGCGAAGCCGTAATCGAGCTTCATGTGGAAAGGGTCGGCGTAGTTGAAGCCGGTGGCGTCGCGCTCGGAGTCATCGTCGGAGTAGTTCTGGGCCCAAGTGTAGAAGCCGCCGAACTGGAGCTTCTTGGCGCGGTACTGGGCGGAGAAGGTGACCGAGCGGAACATGGAGCGGGCCGAGGTTTCCCGCACAGTGATGCCGCTCAGTGTGGGGATGGGACGGAGAGTGCCGGTTCGCAGGCCATAGGTGGGGCGCTGGGAAGCGTCGTTGGCGCGGATGAAGGGGGCTGGGAGGTTGTAGTCGCGGTTCCGCATCAAGTGAACGGTGTTGACGAGGTTGAACTGTGCGCCGGCGACAAGGTTGCGGGCGACTTCCGATTCAAAGCCGAGGCCGGCCTGAAAGGCGCGCGGATTGGCATAGTCAGTGGGCATCATGATGAGCGCGGCTCCGGCGAAGGGATCGCGGGCGGTGCCGCCAAGGGCCAGCGTGGAGGCGCGCTGGACGGTGTCAATGGGAACGACCGGGAGCGAGCCGAGAGGTGTCGAGTTGAGGTCTACGCCAACGGCGCGTAGCTGCTGGTAGACGGTCTGGCCGCCGACAGGGGCAAGCGTAATGGAGACGTCGCCGGGCGGCAGGCGGAAGTTGTTGGTGGGTCCGGTGAAGACCAGCAGGGGCGCGGCGGCGTAGAACAGACCCGTGTGGCCGCGGACAACGGTACGGTGGGAACCGGAGAGGGGAGTCCAGGCAAAGCCGAAGCGGGGCATGACCTGCTTGGTGGCGTCGGAAATAGTGGTGGGATCGAGCGTGGCGCCATTGGGAAAGCGGAAGCCCTTGACGCGGTTGACGAGATCAGTGTTGGATGCCTCTGCGGCGGGATTGTACTGACCCTCCCAGCGGAAACCGAAATCGAGCGTGAGCTTCTGATTGACGCGCCAGCTGTCCTGCACAAAGGCGGCGGCCTGGTGCATGCTCATGCTGGCGACCAGATTGCCGATTTGGCGGGAGTAGGTGACCGAGTTGTCGTTGAACCGGTTCTGGCCGGGAGCAACCGAGAGGATGCGAAGCAGAGTGTCGATGTTGGAGCCGGCGATGGAGAAGCCGCCGAACTGGTTAAAGCCGAAGACCTGGGAGGCGGTGACGCGGTTATAGTCAAATCCGATCTTGAGGGTGTGCGTGCTGCGGGTGATGGAGAGCGCGTCGCTGATCTGGAGGCGGAGGTCGTTTTGCGTGGTGGGCAGGAAGTTGCGCGCGCCGAAGGTGCCGATGAGGCTGGAGACTTGCGGGGTGGCGGAGTTGGAAAGACGCGGCCGGAGCTCGTAGGTGCCGGTGAAGCGGAGGTCGTTGAGGATGGTGGGAGAGAACAGGTGGGTGTACTGCGCCGTGCCGGTGTGCGTGCGGTCCTTCTCGCTGCCGTCGTTGGAAATAGCGCGGCTGGTGAAGGGGCTGATGGCGGTGCCGACGGAGACGGCGTTGTTGGCGGCGGCGTCGGAGAAGTTGTAGCGGAGAGTAAGGCGGTGGCCGGCGCTGCGCTGGGCGTCGCCGCGGATGGTGAAGGCGGTGGCGTCGTTGGTCTGCCGGAAGTTCTGTTCCTCGCTCTTAAAGAAGTTGAAGGCATCGGCGGTTTGGGCGGTGGCGGTACGGTTGAGCAGCTGAGCGAAGAGCACCTGGCGCGGGGTGGCGGAGTCCTGCCGTTCCACGGCGGCGAAGAAGAAGAGTTTTTCCTTTTGCACGGGTCCGCCGACGGAGCCGCCCCATTGATGAAGAGTCTCGAGCGAGCCGATCCGCTGGACGGGATCCTTGGAACCCATCTCTTTATGGCGGATCTGGTAGAAGGCGTCACCATGGAACTCGTTGACGCCGGACTTAGTGATGGTGTTGAGGACGCCGCCGGAGCTGCGGCCATATTCGGCCGAGTAACCGGTGGTGATGACCTGGAACTCCTGGATGGCGCTTTGGGGCACGGTGAAGACGCTGTTGGAACGCTCGCCGCCGCGGATGCCGCCGAAGAAGGGCTGGTTGTAGTCGGCGCCGTCGAGCATGACGTTGGCGTTGATGCCGCGCTGGCCGGCGAAGGAGAGCTGGCCGCGCTGCGGATCCACCTGGACGGTGGGTGTGAGAACGGCGAAATCCTGGAAGCGGCGGCCATTGATGGGCAGGTTGGCGATGGCCGAGGTGTTGATGGTGGTGCTGGGCGCGGGCAGGGAGATGTTCATGAGCGAGGCGCCGACTTCGATGGTGGTGGTGGTGGAGGAGACCTGGAGGACGATGTCGACGTTCAAGGCGGCGCCGACGTTGAGCACGACGCCCTCGATGCGGGAGCGGGCGAAGCCGGAGCTTTCCGCGGAGAGCTCGTACTGGCCGGGATCGAGCAGGACGGCGCGGTACTGGCCGAGTTCGTTGGTGGTGAGCTCGCGGGTGAGGCCGGTACCGGAATTCTTCACTTGCACCTTGGCGTTGGGAATGACGGCCTGGTTGGGGTCAAAGACGGTGCCCGAGATCTCGGCCTTGTTGGCGTTGGATTGGGCGAAGAGTGTGGCGGCGGCCAGCAAGGCCAGGATAAGCAGATAGAGCTTTCTCATTGGAAACCATCCTCCTGAAGCAATCCATCCTAATCTAGACGTTCTTTACCGGGCGCACAACCCCTCCGGGTTGGCCGTAGTTGTGACGGCGCGCGGTGAAGCGGGCCTGGCCATACTCGCCGAGATGGACGGTCCCGGTGATGGAATCGTCCTTCACGACACCGGAGAATTCGTAACCGATGCGGGTGCCTTCATAGCGGTGGGAGCTGCGGAAGATGATCTCGTTTTCCCGAATCAGGCCGCGCAGATCGCTGGAAAGGTATTCACCGGAATGCGTGCCCAGCAACTGCCCCTCTTTTTGTTCCAAGACCAGGTTGTGGCGGGAGGAGCCGAGGCCGTATTGGATATCGACGTCCCACTGGCCGGCGACATGGGCGGTGGGGCCAACGTAGGCGCGGATATGAGGGCCGTGCCCGGTGAGAACGGTGTGGATGCGATCGGCGGCGATCTTCTCATCGCCGGGCATCATCATGTAGGGCATGATGGTGAGGGAATCGGCCCCGCCCCAGGTGCGGTCGCCAGTGGAGCCGCCGACAATGACGCGCGGTTCGCCTTCCAGCAGGCGCTCCTCGGCCTCGCGGCCGGTAACGCTCAGCTTCTCCCACTTGATGCGCAGGCGGGGCGAGTTATTGGAAAGGCCTTCCGGCTGGAGAATCTCGGTGGTGACGCCGGGGATGGTTTTCACCTTACGCGCGATGTGGTCAAGCCAGGATTCCCACTGTTTCCATTCGGCGTCATGATCGCGTTTGACCCAGGCTTCCACGGCGGCGAGCATGCCCATGATTTCTTCCTTGCCGACTTTCATGGGGCGGCCGTAGGCATGATGAGGGGCGGAGTGGAGCCAGGCGGCCTGCAACAGGTTCTTGGGGCCGAGCAGGATGCCGGCGCACTGAGGTCCGCGGAGACATTTGCCGCCGCTGTAGGCGACCATGGTGGCGCCGCGGGCGAGGTGGCCGTTGGGGATGGTGAGGCGTTCGGCGGCGGCGTCGACGAGCACGGGGACGCCTTTCTGTTTGGCGATGGGGCAGAGCGCTTCCAGGCCCAGGGGACCTTTGTCGCCCGAACCGGCAAGCACCATGACCATGGCGGTGCGGTCATTAAAGGCGCGCTCGTATTCCTGGATCGAGTTGACCTCGACGATGCGCGGGCCGACCTGGCGTACGGCGTGGTCGTAGACGTTGCGCGAGTAGCGCGGGGCGATGACCTCGTTCTTCATGCCTGTGAGGTCGGGCAGGCGTTGCAGCTTTTCCGGATCGGCGCCGGCGATGCAAGCGGCGGTGGCGTGGGAGAGGGCGGCGGCGCAGCCCGCGGTGACGATACCCCATTCGGCCTTGGTGATCTGGGCGAGGCGTTGGCCGACCTTTTCCATGAGCTCGTCGAGGTGAATGTAATGGCGCGAGGCGAGGTCCATGGCGCGCTTCACTTCCGGGAGGCTTTGCGAGCCGGAGATGATGGTGAAAGTACCCTTGCAGTTGATGATTGGGCGGACGCCGATGGAGGCGTAAATGTCGCCGGCAAGGCGGAGTTGCGCGGCATTGCCGGTGGAACGGAATCCGGCGAACGGGGCCAGCAGGGCTCCCGCGCGGAACAGATCGCGGCGTTTGAAAAGTTGTGAAAGCATGACTATCGTGATGCTATTGCGGCGGGGGAAAGTTTGCAAGCCCGCCCCGGCGGGGCCGGGTTTCGTTACCATAAAAAGATACCCGGACCGCATGGATCTCAAGAAGACTGTTAACCTTCCCAAAACCGATTTTTCGATGAAGGCCAACCTGGGCCAGTTGGAGCCTCGGCTGCTGGAGCATTGGCAGCAGACCGGCCTTTATCAGAAGATCCGGGCAAGCTCCGCCGGCCGGCCGCGCTACGTACTGCATGACGGGCCGCCGTACGCCAACGGGAACATTCATCTCGGCCACGTCTTCAACAAGACGCTGAAGGATTTCATCGTCAAGTCGAAGACGATGGCGGGGTTTGATTCGCCGTATGTGCCGGGCTGGGACTGCCACGGGCTGCCGATTGAGATCAAGGTGGACAGCGAGCTGGGGTCGAAGAAGGCACAGATGACGGCGGCCCAGATCCGCAAGGCGTGCCGCGCCTATGCGCAGAAGTATGTCGATCTGCAGAAGAAGGATTTCATCCGGCTGGGCGTGTTCGGGGACTGGGAGCATCCGTACCTGACGATGAGTCCGCGCTACCAGGCGGTGATCGCGCGGGCATTTGTCGATTTTCTGGATCAGGGCTACGTGTACAAGGGGCTGAAGCCGGTGCACTGGTGCATGCAGTGCCGGACGGCGCTGGCCGAGGCGGAGGTGGAGTATGAAAACCACTCGAGCCCGAGCATCTGGGTGCGGTTCCCGCTGACCTCGGAGCCGGAAGCGATCGATCCGTTGCTAAAGGGCAAGAAGGTGTACGGGGTGATCTGGACGACGACGCCGTGGACGATTCCGGCGAATATGGCAATCGCCTACCATCCGCAGTTTGAGTATTCGGCAGTGGCTGCGGCGGGCGATGTGTATATAGTGGCGAGCGAGCTGGCCAAGGCGACCGGCGATCTCTGCGGCTGGGTGGAGCCGAAAGAGCTGGCGCGGTTTGCCGGATCGAAGGTGGAAGGGGCGGTGTTCCGGCATCCGTTCGTGGAGCGGGATTCGGGGGGCATTCTTGCCGACCACGTGACGCTGGAGCAGGGAACCGGGGCGGTGCACACGGCTCCCGGGCACGGGCACGAAGATTACATGAGCGGCGTCCAGTACGGCATCGACATCTACTGTCCAGTGGACGGCGCCGGGCGGATGTACCACGTCGAGAACGCCAAGGGGCGTCTGCCGGAGACGCTGATCGGCAAGACGGTTTGGGAGGCGAATCCGCTGGTGACGGGACTGCTGCGAGAGCAGGGCCACCTGCTGGCGGAGAAGCGCATCGACCACTCCTATCCGCATTGCTGGCGCTGCCACAAGCCGACGATCTTCCGCGGCACCGAGCAGTGGTTCATCGGGATGGAGCGCAACGGTCTGCGGGAGCGGACGCTGGAGGCGATCCGCAAGATCAAGTGGATGCCGGGCTGGGGCGAGGAGCGGATCTACAACATGATCGCGACGCGGCCGGACTGGTGCATCTCGCGGCAGCGCATCTGGGGTGTGCCGATCGTGGTGTTCTCCTGTACGGGCTGCAAGCACCGTGTTGAGGAGAAGAAGATTCTGGATCACGTGGTGGATCAGTTCGCCGAGCATTCCGCCGATGTCTGGTATGAGAAGAGCGCAGACGAGTTGCTGCCGGCAGGGGTGAAGTGCGCCAACTGCGGCGGCGCGGAGTTTGAAAAGGAGAAGGACATTCTCGATGTCTGGTTTGACTCCGGCTCTTCGCACCTGGCGGTGCTGAGCGAGGGGTACGGCTTGGAGTGGCCGTCGGAGATCTATTTGGAAGGCCCAGACCAGCATCGCGGCTGGTTCCACAGTTCGCTGCTGGTGGGGGTGGGGCTGAAGGGCGGGAGCCCGTACAAAGAATGCGCCACCAACGGCTGGACGCTCGACGGCGAAGGCCGGGCGATGTCGAAAAGCCTGGGCAACGTGATCGAACCGGACAAGATCATCAAGCAGCACGGAGCGGAGCTGCTGCGGCTGTGGGTGGCGTCGGTGGAGTTTCACGAGGATGTGCGGCTGTCGGACACGATTCTCACGCGGCTGACGGAAGCCTACCGGAAGCTGCGCAACACGCTGCGTTACGCGCTGGGGAACCTACATGATTTCGACCCATCGCGGGACGCGGTGCCGGTGGCGGAGATGCGGGAAATCGACCAGTGGATCCTGATCCGGTGTGAGCAGCTGGTTTCGCGGTGCCGGGAATGGTACGGGAATTTCGCCTTCCACCGCGTCTACCAGGCGCTCTACAACTTCGCGACGACCGATTTGAGCGCGGTCTACTTTGACGTGCTGAAGGACCGGCTCTACACGGCCGGGCCGGACTCACGGGCGAGGCGCAGCGCGCAGACGGCGCTGCACCGGGTGCATTGCGCGCTGGTGCGGCTGCTGGCTCCGCTGGTGAGTTTCACGGCGGAGGAGGCGTGGCAGCATACGCGGCTGCCGGAGGGTTCGCCGGAGAGCGTGCACCTGGCTCAGTTTCCGACGCCGGATGAGGTGACCGAGGGGCTGCCGCCTGAGCACCGCCTGCGTGCGGCTTCCTGGGAGCGGCTGATGCAGGTGCGCGATACGGTGCTGAAGAGCCTGGAGATCGCGCGCCAGGAGAAGTTCATCGGCGCGCCGCTGGAGGCGCTGGTGCACCTGAGGGCGAATGGCGACCTGCTGCCGCTGTTGCGGCAATACGAAGCGGAGCTTCCGGCGTTGTTCATCGTTTCGGAGGTATCGCTCGACGGCCATGCCGAGACGAACCTCGGGGTGCACGTGGAGCGTGCGACAGGCGTGAAATGCGAGCGCTGCTGGAAATACACACATGACATCGGGTCCGATCCGCGGCTGCCCACCGTGTGCAAGCCCTGCGCCGAGGCGGTGGAAAGCTTTTTTCCCGATCAAACCGCATGAGCCGCAGGCTGATCCCATTCGCATGGTCGGCAGCGGTTATGGCGGCTGACCGGGTGAGCAAGCTGTGGGTGCAGGCGACGCTCACGCCGTACGACAGCTGGGTGATCGTGCCCGGCTTCTTCAACCTGATTCACACGGAAAACCGCGGCATGGCGTTCAGCCTGTTTGCCGACGCCGATGAATCGACGCGCCGGTTCCTGCTGATCGGGGTATCGCTGGCGGTGATGGCGTTCATCGCGGTGATGCTGTGGCAAGCGGCGGCGAGGCCTGCAGAGCGGGTGCAGAGCGCGGCGTTGAGCCTGGTGCTGGGCGGCGCATCGGGCAATATCTATGACCGTATCGCCGCCGGCGCGGTGACCGATTTTCTCGACGTCTACATCGGCGAGCACCACTGGCCGACTTTTAACGTGGCCGACAGCGCGATTACGATCGGCGCGTTGCTGCTGTTGTTGGACATGTGGCGCGGACGCGCGCGGCAGACGGCGGTGGCCTGAGATGCTTCCCAAGCTGATCTCCTTCGGCGATTTTTTCCTGCCGGCTTACGGGGTGCTGGTGGCGCTCGGGTTTCTGGCGGCGCTGTGGCTGACGGGGCGGTTGGCGCGGCGCAGCGGACTGGACCCGGACGCGGTAACGAACCTTGGTGTTTACGCGGCGCTGGCCGGACTGGCGGGAGCAAAGCTGCTGATGTTCGCGCAGGACATGGACTATTACATAAGCAATCCGCGCGAGATTTTTTCCTTGTCGACGCTTCAGGCGGGAGGAATATTTTACGGGGGGCTGATCGGCGCGCTGGTGGTGGGAGTGTTGTACATGCGGCGGCAACGGCTACCGGCGCTGGAGACGCTGGATGCGTTCGGACCGGGGCTGGCGCTGGGGCAGGGAATCGGACGTATCGGCTGTTTTGCGGCGGGCTGCTGCTGGGGCCAGGCTTGCGAGCGGGCGTGGGCCGTGACCTTTACCGATGTGGAGGCACACCGGCTGGTTGGCGTACCATTGGGGGTGGCAATTCATCCGACGCAACTGTATGAGGCGGCCGGAGCACTTGCGATATTCGGGGTGCTGTACTGGTGGTTCGGGCGCAGTTCGGGGCCGGGCACGGTGATCGGGCTATACCTGATGTTGAGCGGGATGACGCGCTTTGCAGTGGAATTTGTGCGGGCGCACGAGCAGGGGAATCCGTTTGGGGGTCCGCTATCGGTGGCGCAGTGGATTTCGGCGGGGTTGTTGGTGCTGGGGGCGGTTCTCTACAAAAAGGGCCGCACCATGGCGGGCGGCCCAAAGTTGGCTCAGACTGCGTGACGTATCAGTTGGCGATGCGCAGAATCTCGCTGGCGATGGAGATGAAGGCTGCGTTTAGCTGGGAAGCGTTGGGCGCATAGACGTACATGCCGGTGGGGGCGTTTTGGTCGTGCACGGTGCTTTGCGGGTCGTTGGCGATGCGCCGCAGCAGGGTATGCTCGGCTTCGCCGGCGCCGCCGAGGCCGATCACGTAGACAAGGGTTTTGATGTCGGGGTGGAGTACTTTCTGCCGGATGCGGTAGGCGGCGTGATCGACGGCGTTGATCGCGGCGTTCTGCTGGTTGGTCTGGTCGTTGATCCGGACCTTGTTGTTGTAGGGGCCGCTGGTGTACAAGCTGATCGATTTGAACTGACCGCCGGGCATGCCGAATACGGAATTCCCGTAAATGTCCTGGTTGGGATAGTGGGGAATGTCCTGATGCACGTTGACGGTATTGGTGCGGTAATAGCAATCCGAGCTGGTGGCTTTAGGGGACTGCGATTCATAGCCAATGGGATTACTGACGGCGCCGGGGTCGGAGCTGACCGGCATTGTGCCGGCATTGAATCCCTGCACGCCGCCACGGCCCACGCCGCTCTGCCCGGCGATGAAGCCGCGGTAGAGCTGATTCACCGGGTTCCAGCCGGCCTGGTCGTACCTGCGGTTGTTGGCCCAATCCCAGCAGTGGCTTTTTCCGGTGGGAGAGGACGTGGTATTTTGGGTCTTGACATTCCACTCCGCGGTGATGGCGTTGGGGATACCGTCGGTGAAGAACAGGATCACGTTGAGCGCGCCGGGCTCAGCGATGTCCACGATCTCCTGATAGCCTCGCCAAAGCGCCTGGGCCGAACCGGTCCATCCGTTGCATCCATTCGGAAAGAGCGTGTCCACTTGGCCGATCAAAGTGGGGGAGGAAGTTTTGAAATTCTTGTTTGGGGCATAGTCCACGCGCGAGCTGCCGCCGAAGGTGATGAGACCCATTCTGTCGCGTTGATTGGCGAAGAGACTGACAAAAGAGATGGCGCCGCCTTCGACGTCGTCACAGGCGCCCGCGGTCTGCAGGGAACCGGAACGGTCGAGCACGAGCAGCACGTTCACATCCCTGCGGACGGCTTTTCCGTTCGCGGCGACGGTGGTTTTCGTCAGCCCCATGACGCGCATGAAGTAGGTGGGAGCATCGACGGAGCCGGTGACGGTGACCGATCGCGATTTGGCCGCCGTCTCTTCGACCTTCACCACAACCTTGTCGTTGGCGGTTGCCATCATGCCCTTGGGGAAGTTGGCGGCGAAGAACGCTTCCGCACGCTGCTTGGCTGTGTCCTGCTGCGCCTCAATCGTCAGGCCGATGTGCAGACTGCGGGCGGCGGCCAGGGCCGCGGCGTCGGAAGCGGCCGAGAGCTTGGCCTTGATGGAATACAGTACACCGGCGTCGATTGCCAGGCCGATGATGGGGATCATAAAGGTCATCATGATCGCGGAGAGCAGAACGGCCATACCGCGCCGCCGCCACTGGCTATTCTTCAATCGGCTCATCGAGTTTCTCCTCCCGGTACCCTAGAAAATGCTTCGTGCATAGCTGCCCGTATGGGGGTAGGAGCCTGGAAAGCTCCAGGAGGGGGCAGCGAAAAACGATTCCGCGACATAAGCAAGCTCGCCGGGCTGCATGTTGAGCACCCCAGGCAGGCCGGTGGCGACGCATTGGGACTTGGTCAGGTAATCCGTGGGCGCAATATTGCCGGACGGCTGCAGGATGAGGTTCTCCGGCGGCTTGGCGACGTCGCTTTGCTTGAGGCTCTTGTTGCCGATGACGAGGCGCTGGATGGCAACCGATTTTCCCAAATTCGAGCAAGGCGCTCCGTTGAGGTTAGTGGAATTGCATTCGGTGGTCCCGATATGCTGAATCTTGGTGAGGATCACGACGCCGTCGCCGGTGCCGTCGAGTTTGAAGTTCAGTCCTTCGGCGATCCGCTCAATGATTTTCTGATTCGGTGTCTGGCTAAAATCGACCTGTCGCACGTACATATGTCCGGCGTCGCGGCTGACCTGCGTGGTTTGAATGCTGCGGCCGAGGGTGAGGCCGACGTTCACCGTGCCCAGCATCAGAGGCACGAGCAGGACGCTAATGAGCGCGAACTCGACCAGCGTGTTGCCTCGCTTTGACCTGAGTTTTCTCCTGTTGGTCATCTCCGATCGTTCCTCCTTAGCGTGGCGGGGGTGCGGTCGTTCCGCCCGGCAACCCCTCCATGCGGTCCGAACTACGCACATTAATGGTGAGGGGAGTGCCTGACCGGAGCAACGGCGCAATCCAGCCCCATTGGAATCCCTCCACGGCAATCTCGACAATATTGCCCGGCGCATTGGCCATGGTGGGCGCCAGTGTGTCCGGGATGAAGTAATAGATTTTGATCTTGTTGGCGCCGGTAGTTCCTGCCAGGAAGCCGGAAGCATTCTCCTGCACCACGCTCTTGATGGAGGCGTCATGCTGCATGCCGGGTTTGAGCTGATAGGTGACGGCGTAGCGGACACCTTCGCGGACCGCGTGCTGGAAGGTGCTCTTCAAGAAGATGGCGAAGCTAAAGTCGATGATGGCGAAAACCAGGGCGAACAGGGGCACCATGGTGAACGCCATTTCGACGAAGGCGTTACCGCGCCGCGGCTTCTTGCTGAGTCTGATAAACGGCATTCCGAAACCCCGAATCGATGTACAGATCCACTTTAAATCGGGACCCTGAGAGATGGAATTGTGGAGATCCCTCAGGTCCATGGCAGTTCTACTCCTATGGTTCAAAGCAATTCCCCCTATGCCAACTAGTGGTTTTCTCCGAGGCCGGGCGACGGGGAGAAGTACTCGGCGGCGAGCGCCGGGGCCGGGATTGCGTTTTCCGAGACGCGCCTCCAAGCTTGGAGGGCAGCTTCCAGGTTGCCCGAGGAGGCTTCGCGTTCGGCGATGGCAAGCCAGGCCGGGCCGTGAGCCGGGTGAGATTCGATAAGCCGGCGGTAAAGCCTGAGGGCGTCGTCGAACTTGTCTTGAGTTTCCTGAAGGAGCGCAAGATTCCAAAGGGCGGTCTGGTTGGCCGGGTCGAGGGAGAGCGCGCGCTCATAGATAGGATTCGGCGGCCTGGGTGGTTTCTCCGGTGGCGCGCGCAACCGAGGTTTACCCAGGCGGGGAAGTGGCCCGGCTCGCGCTGCACAAGTTCAGAGCAATGGCGGATGACGAGCGCGAAGCCGCCCAATGCCAGGGCTGTGGCGCAAAGGCCTTCTTCGACGGAAGCGGACGGACTCCGGGCAGGCTCCTGGGAGAGGTTGCGCGGAACGGAGGGAACAACGTGCAGGGCATGACTCATGTTCCGGTAGTCTCCAGTGCCGGGGGCAACCCAGACGGTGCCGCCGGCGCGAACGGGCAGGAAAGTGGTATCAACAGCGGCTGGCGGGTTGTCCGGAACTCGATCGCGGTGCACACGCGAGGGACGCGCGGGGGCGGCAGGCAGGCAGCGGAGGCGGGCCGGCGCAGAGAGGGGTGGGTGGAGACAGGCTCAGGGAGATGCGAGCAAAGGGAGCCGGAGATGGAAAGAAGCGAACATGGAACGGGAACGGCGGGTTCCAGAACTACTTTGACGGTGGCGGCGGCAGCCGGCCTTGCAGGGATGCGGTGCGCAGGCAGCGGAACACAATCGGCGGGAACCCGCAAATAGGCCGAGCGAGGTGCGAAGGGACTGGGTTGAGCTTGCACCAGAGGTCCCGCGGGGTTGGGTGCGGGAGCCCGGGCGTGAGCGGGAGCGGATTGCTCACGGAGCCTGGAAAGTGCCAGTTCTTGTTGCAGTTCAAGGAAGAGTGCGCGGTGGGCGGCCGAGCAGAATTGATGTTTGGCGAGGCGCTGGAGCATAGCGAGCTTGCGGCCACAGTGGCGGCAGCAGCCTTCGGCGGGCGAGCCGGGATCCGGGGTGTAGGTGTCAGCAGTCGGCACAGCGAACCTCGATGCTGCTTATCGGCAAGTGAGCAGAAGATTTTTCTCAAATCCCGCGCGGGCGCCCCGATAAGGAATACGGGAGGAACCGATGACGCTACGTGCGGGAAGACGCCGGAAAGGACTGGCGATCCTGATTACGGCGCTGATGCTGGGCTTTATGGTGCCGATCGTGGGGCTGGCGGTGGATGCCGGAGTGCTGTACGCGATCAAGGCAAGGCTATCGGCGGCCTGCGATGCCGGGTCGCTGGCGGCGGCGCGGAGCCTGAGCCTGGGCTTGACGCTGGCCGAACAGGAGGCGAGCGCAGCGGCGAGGGCGGGGGCATTCTTCAACGCGAATTTTCCCGACAGCATGATGGCAACCACCGGCAAGCAGTGGAGTGTGGTGGTGACGGAATCCAGCTTCCGCACGCGCACGGTGACCGTGACGGCGACGGTGACGGCGCCGGTCTACTTCATGCGGATTCTGGGCAAGACCGGGGTGACGGTCGCCGCATCCGGCAAGGCATCGCGCCGTGACGTGAACGTGATGCTGATCATGGACCGCTCCGGCTCGCTGCAAACGGCGGGGGCCTGTGATGATCTGGAGTCGGCTGCGCTGGCGTTCGTGAACCAATTCGCCAACCACCGGGACCGGCTGGGGCTGATCACCTACGGAGGATCGTCGAACTTGGATTTTGCGCCCGCCTATGAGTTCAAAACAGGGCCGGGGAACCTGCTGACCAAGATCGACGGGATCTTTCCCGGCGGCTGCAACGGATGGACGGGCTCCTCGCAGGGGCTGTGGCAGGGCTATCAGCAGGTGGTGGCGATGAACGAGCCGGGTGCGTTGAATGTAATCCTGTTCTTCACCGACGGAATCCCGAACGCGATCACGGCCGATTTTCTGGTGAAGACGCAGACGACGACCTTCTCGCCGACCGGCAAGAGCCGGTGCTGGGACTGGCAGAACAACAAGAAGTACAACCAGGCGGGCTGGAACCCGGTGACGCAGGTCTACCGCGGCTTCGTCGCGGGCCAAAGCGGGGTTGGCCGCGGCGGGGTGCGGGGTCACGTGGCTGGATCGATCCCGGTGAGCAACGATCCGGGAGCGGTGGCCATTCCTCAGGGCTTTTCGGGCTCAGCAAAGGCGATTGCCGATGACTGCTACTTCCGGAACAACACGAGCGATGTGGATGATGACGTGCCGCACTATCCGAACCAGGACTTCTACGGCAATTCGGTGTTCGGCTGGAAGTCGATCAACACCTACTCCAGCGGTCCGTATGCGGGCAAGGTGCGGATCGATCAGCAGTCCAACCAACAGAACGCGGCGATCAACGCGGTGGATAACGCCGCACAGCGCATCCGGAACAATACGCTTCATCCCTCGATCGACACGGTGATCTATAGCATCGGGTTGGGCGGGGCCGGGGAGGCCGAGCATGACCTGCTGCGCCGGATTTCCAACGATATTGCCAGTCCCATCTACAACGCCAACAAGCCGCTCGGGCTCTATGTCTATGCGCCGACTTCGGCGGAGCTGACGGCGGCGTTTGTGCGGATCGCCAGCGAGATTCTGCGCTACGCGCACTAGCGGGAGCTGTACAGACCACGGAAGGGGAAGGTGGCCTTGGGCTTGCCGCGCAGGGTCTGCTTCCCGGCAGGCAGGTCGAGTTCCAGATTCTCGATCCAGATGCTGATCCGGCGGGGGGCGCCGGACACTGTTTGCGTCTCGACCATCACATGCTCGCGGCGTAGTCCGGCAAATAGAGGCATCGTTGCTTCCTGGCGGGTTCCGTAGAGAACCAGGTTCTGGGCTTCGGTCCGGAGTTGAGCGCCATCGCCATCCCAGTCCGATTCGGAGGCTTGGCGTGCGGCCCTGTGGACAGCGGCCGAGAGCTGCTGAATCTGAAGCGCGGCAACGGTGAGCTGCACGGCTCCCACCAGCACGGGAACCAGGATCGCGAAGCCGAGGGCGAATTCCAGCAAAGCGCTGCCGGCCTGGGAGCGGCGCGTGATTTTCATCGGGAGAGCCTCGCGACGAGGAAGCCGGTTCCGGCTGCGCCGCGCCGGGTGGAACCTTGCAGATAGGAGCCGATGAACTCCGCACAGAAGGGTTGGTCGCCTTCGGCCTGGTAGCCGGAGGCGGGGAGAAGAAAAAATGCTCCGAAGCCGGCGATGTGGGGTTGTTCGCCGGGCGAATGAATGGCGGCGGCGGCGATCCGGCGGCCGTTGCCGCGGCCACGGGCGATGTAGGAGGCGTAATCGGCGGAGGTGTAATCGGCATCGCCACGGACGCGTTCGGCAAGCGCTTCACGCTCCAGCGGGAGGATGCCTTCTGAGCCCTTCACGGCGTCCCCGATTTTGAGCGGACTCGACTGCCGGCTATCGAGGATCGCGCGGCGGATCAGGGAGCGGTCCGCTGGTCCCAGCAACAGCGGCGCGGGGAAGGCGCCATCGAGTAGCCCGGCGTCGCCGCGGCATACGTTACCCGCGGCGAGGGAGGGCTGGGCCGCCCACCGCAGAGTGTAGATTTCCCCATGGCGGAGACCAAGGTCCGTGGAGGAAGGATCGTGAGCGAGGACAGAGTAAGGCAGGAGGCCATGGCCAACCTCCTCTAGGGGAAGCTGGACTGCGGCCGTCTGGGCGGCATGTTTGCCGCTGGAGCGCAGCACTATCCACTCCAGGGGAACTTCCATTCTGATCCTTACAAGATTGGCGGTGACTTCGACTGCGGCCAAGGAGCCGGCGAGCCGCAGCGCGGTGGCGCGGGCCCTTTGAATGCCATCGGGTGAGCCGTCAAGCTCCATCACGGCGGTAAGCGCGGCTGCCTCCAGGGACGATTGAGCCGAGGAGCGGGTGGCAAGGGCGCGGCTGATGTCGACGGCCACACCCATGGCGGCGAAGACGATGATCAGCATGAGGGCCATGAAGATCAACACCATGCCCCTTCGAGTCCGCATCAGTTATCTATCGGCGGAAGGTGCGGAAAACAATAGCTATTTGTCGCTGGATTGCGGCGGGGAGAGGAGGATTTTTTCGACGGTGGCGGCCTCGACCCCCTTGCGGGAATAGAGCATGGGGTGGTAGCCGCCGCCGGCCCACTCATTTAATAGGTTGTCGTAGTGGGGGCTTTCCGGGTCGCCGGATTCGCCGGGGACGTTGGTCATGACGGAACGGTCCCAGTCGGCGAGGTCGAGGATCTGGCGGTAGCTGGCGCCGTTGGTCTGGCGGAAGTTGGAGCCGGAGGTGGAGTTGACGGTGTGGGAGTCGCCGGGACGTGGGATGGGGCCGCGGTGGAAATCCGGGTTCGGAAGAGGGTGGCGGAAACGGATCTGGTGGAGGTTGCCCCATTTCCAGGCGGCGGGGTCGGGGCCGAAGGCGCGGCTGAGTTCGGCGAATGCTTGTTCAAAGCTCTGACGCATGGCGGCCGGGTCGGGCCTGCGGCGCAAGGTTGCCAGCAGCATGGCGAGATCGGTGCGCGAGCCGAGTTCCTTGCCGAAGATGAGTGGCGGGAGCTTGGAGACCCACATCGCGTAGAGGAGCGCTTCCGGGGAATCGGCGGAGAGGTTGGCGCTCCAATCCATCATGCGTTCGAGCAGGGCCCATTGCGAGGCGGAGAACTGCTCGCGGCGGAAGGGCCATTGCCGGACCAGCGTTTGAAAGATGCGGGCCGGATGGGAGTGGACGTCCTGCTGCATGCGCTGGAAATCCTCGACGCCGAACTTCAGCCGGTCGAGCATCATCTCCTCGATACGGTCGATGCGGAAGCTGGGGGCCCACTCATAGGAGAGCGGGTGCGGATAGCCGTCGGGCAGGATGTTGTGATTGGCGGTGGCGATGGCGCCGGAGGGAGGATTGAAGCGGCGCGGCATCTGGCCGGCGGGGAGGAATCCGGACCATTCATATTCGCCGGTGTGGCCGGGCACCGGCAGCAGACCGGACCAGTTGCGGCGGATCGGGGCGAGACCGGCGGCGATCCAGCCGATATTGCCGGCGCGGTCGGCATAGACGAGGTTTTCCGAGGGGACTTTGTAGCGTGCAGCGGCCTGCTGGAACTGATCCCAGTTGTGTGCGCGGGCGAGGCTGAGAGCGGCGAGATAGCCGGCTGTGCCGGGTTCGCTGCCGACCCATTTGAGCGCATAGGCGCGGTGACGGCCGAGATCCTCGGCGATCACGGGGCCATGGATGGTGTAGCGCAGCTCGATGGGGCGCGGTGCTTTCACGCCGCGGACGCGGACCTGCTCGCGCACGATCTCCATCTGCTTCCACTGGCCGCGGTAAAGATACTGATCGGGGTTGGCGGGGTTCAGCTTCTCGACGTAGAGGTCGCCTTGATCGATGCCGACGATGGTGAAGCCGAAGCCGGCTTCTTCGTTGTGGCCTAGCGCGATGCCGGGCAGGGCAGGTTCGCCCGCGCCGATCACGTTCCAGCCGGGGCCGACCAGGTGTACGGTTTTGCGCAGCGAGGGGAGCACGACCGGGCGGTGCGGATCGTTGGCTAGCAGCGGCTTGCCGGTGAGAGAGCGTTCGCCGCTGACCACCCAGTTGTTGCTTCCTTGTTCGCCGGAAAACCGAACGGAGCCGATGGCGTCGTTGTAATCCCGCAGGATCGACGAGTTGATGCCGGCAAGGTCGAGTCCGTTGGGAATGACGATCTTCACGAAGGGGTCGGGAGGCAGGTAATTCTGCACGGTCTCCAGGCCAAAGCGGCGGATATCGTTGGCGCGGGCCACTTCGCGCGCGATGTTCCTGGTCATCAGTAGCCCGGCGACGCGCGCGGCGACATCTTCCGGCGCCCAGAGGCCGGGGTCGTAACCGGCGAGGCGGAATTCGAGTGGGCGCTTGCCGCCGAGCGTCGAGATATAGGCGTTGATGCCTTCGGTGAAGGAGGCGGCGATCTGGCGGGCGTCGGGCGAGTAGCTGTCCCATTCGGCGTTCCAGTCGCCGCGGAAGCGGACTAGGCGGGCGATGCGGTCGCGTTGGAGCGCTTCGGGCCCGAGCACTTCGGCGAGCTTGCCGGTTCCGATGCGGCGCCAGAGGTCGATCTGAAAGAGGCGGTCGCGTGCGGCCATGTAACCCTGGGCGAAGAAGAGATCGTGCGAGGAGCGCGCGTAGATGTGGGGGATGCCCCACTTGTCGCGGAGGACCTCGACCGGCTCGGCAAGGCCGGCGAGGGTGACCTGTTCGGCCGGGGCGAGGCCGCAGAAAAGGGCCAATGCCACCGGCAACCACGTGCTACGCATCATCTTCCGATTTTCCCTCCAATGAGGGCCAGCGCGGCGGGCGCTTCTGCTTCCAGGCGCGCACGCCCTCCTGGTAATCCTCGCTCCGGAAGAGGCGCGCGCGCAAGGTGGCGGCGAGTCTGGTTGCCTCTTCTTCGCTCATTTCGCGGCCCTGGTGGGTGAGCGTCATGCCGCGGCGGATGGCTTCCGGGCTGGATTCGGCAATGGTTGCGGCGATGTGCAGGGCCTTTGCCTGAAGCTCAAATGCCGGGACGACGTAGTGAACCAAGCCCCACTCGAGCGCCTCGTCGGCGCCGAAGCGGCGGCCGGTGAGGCTGAGTTCGAGCGCGCGGCGTTCGCCGATGGCCTGGACCATCGAGCGCCAGATGAGCATCGGCCACAACCCGATTTTGATCTCGGTGATTCCGAACAGGGCGTCCTCGGCGGCCACGGCGATGTGGCAACTGGCGACGAGTCCGGCGCCGCCCGCGAGCGCGGCGCCCTGCACGGCGGCAACGATGGGCTTCAAGCTGCGGCGGCCGAGCGAAAAGAGCCGCTCGTGAATCGCGTTGCGGTCGGCGGCGTCGGGCAGCAGCGATTCTTCCAGGTCCATGCCGGCGCAGAAGGAAGGGCCTTCGCCATCAAGCAGGATGGCTCCGGTGGCGCGGTCATCCGATGCCTGCTCCACTTCGCGGACGATCGCCTCACAGGTGGCCGAATCGAGCGCATTGCGCTTTTCGGGGCGGTCGAGAGTCAGCCGCAGCAGTCTACCTTCACGCCGTACCCGCAAGCTCGTTCTCCTCAATCTCGATTTCCATGCGTAGCAGCGCGGTGGAAAAGGTTTTGCCTTGCGAGTCGATGCGGAGGGAGAGGGTGCCGCCGCCGCCGAGCGCTTCATATAAAAGGAAGTTGAGCGCGCCGAGATTGGGCAGTTCGAAACGCTCGACTTTGCCTTTGACGAGGTGTCCGAAATGGACCTTGACGCGTTCGGAGGTGACTTCACGGACCAACACAGGATAGTGTGCCTGCTGGTAGGCGATGACGCCGATGTTGGCGGTGTCACCCTTGTCGCCGGAGCGGGCGTGTGCGATGCGGGAAAGGGGAATCCTCATTCGACCACCTCGACGCGGGTTTGGATGAGTTCGCGCGGGGCGAGGGCGGGCCAGTAGGCGACCACTTCGCGCACCGGAGGGCGGCCGTCGCCGAAGCCTGTGGCGGTGGGCGGGCCGTTGAGCACCAGCGGGATCAGCTCGCGCGTGAAGCGATCGACAGCCTCTTTGTCCTGGCCCCGCACGCCGATGCGGAGCTGAATCTCGGGCGGATCGGGGCAGTGGGCGGCGGCAGGGCCGTGGCAGGCGTCGTAGCCGAACAGCTCGGTGTAGATTTCTTCGAAGGTGAGACCGAGCTGTTCCAGGCGTTGGCGGACGATGGCGTCGGCGGCGCGCGCCTTGGCAACGGCGTCGGGCCAGCTGTAGACGAGCGTGCCGATGGCTTTCCAGCCGTAGGAGTAGCTGATGGAAAGTTTCAGAAAGGGTGTGCGCGGGCCGCCGCGGATGCCGCTGACGCGGACGCGGTCGATGCCGGCGTCTTCCAGGTGTATGGAGGTGAAATCGGCAATGCAGTCCGGAGTGATGTAGTACTTCGGGTCGCCGAGTTCATAGAGGAGCTGCTCCTTGACGATGTGGGAGCTGACGCGGCCGCCGGTGTTGGAATGCTTGGTAACGACGAAGGAGCCGTCGGGTGAGGCTTCGACGAGGGGATAGCCAATGTTGGCCATATCGGGGATGGAGGGCCAGTCGACCTGGCAGTTGCCGCCTGTGCACTGGGCGCCGCATTCGATGATGTGTCCGGCGATGGTGCCGGCGGCGAGCCGGTTCCAGTCGTCGGGCTTCCAGCCGAACTGGTGGACCATGGGGGCAAGGGCGAGCGCGGTGTCGGTGCACCTGCCGGCAATGACGACGTCGGCTCCGGTCGAGAGCGCTTCGGCCAGCGGGAAGGCGCCGATGTAGGCGTTGGCGCTCTGGATGCGGTTGCGGATGGAGGAGAGCGGCTCGCCGGTCTCCATGTTCTTCATGGCGTGGCCGGCGGCGATGAGTTCGTCGATGCGCGGGTAGATGTCGTCGCCTTCGACGACGGCGACCTTGAGGTGCGGGGCGAGCTTGCGTACCTGGCGCGCGCAGGCGGCCGGGTTGACGCCGCCGGCGTTGGCGATCACCTTCACGCCGCGCTGCTTGATCGTGGCGGCGATGCGGGCCATCAGCGGAGGGAAGTCGCGCGCGTAGCCGAGCTCGGGGTTGCGCTCCTTCTGCTTCTGGACGATGGACATGGTGATCTCGGCGAGATAGTCGAGCACGAGATAGTCGAGCGGGCCTTGCTCGACCAGACGGACGGGCGCTTCCAGCCAGTCGCCCCAGAAGCCTTGTCCGTTGGCGATGCGGATCATAGTGTCTCAAGCGCCAGATGCCGGCGGTGGAAGCTTGCCATGGAGATTTCAAGCGCGAAGGTCAGCACCTGCCGGGTTTTCAGGGGGCCGAGGAGAGCGTCGACGTGGCCGCGCGCGGCTGCGAAGTGGGAGTCGAGCCAGTTCTCGTAATCGGCACGGGTTTTGTCGACGCGGGTTTGCAGCTCTTCCGGGACCGGCTTGCCGTCCTTCTTATAGCGGTCGAGTTCGGGGCCGTGTACGGCGACGACGGCCGAGTCGCCTTCCATGACGCCAATGCGGGCGGTGGGCCATGCGAAAGTGAAGTTGGGATCGAAGCCTTGGGCGGCCATGGCGTAGTAGCCGGCTCCGGAGGCGTGATTGATGGTGAGTACGATGCGCGGAACGGTGGCGCAGGCCATGGTTTCCACCATTTCGGCGCCGGCGCGGATGATGCCGGCGGCTTCGGCCTCGACGCCGACCATGAAGCCGGAGACATCCTGGAAGTAGAGGAGCGGCAGGCCTTGCCGCTCGCACATTTCGACGAAGTAGGCGACCTTGCGCGCCGATTCGGTGTAGACGATGCCGCCGATGCGGGAACCGCCGGGAGCCTTGAGGAAACCGCGGCGGTTGGCGATGAGACCGGCGGGCCAGCCCGACAGGCGCGTGGAGGCGCAGAGCATCTCTGGGGCATGCTCGGGCTGAAACTCCTCCCAAGCGCCGGCGTCAAAGATGCAGCGGATGACGTCCATCATTTCGTAGGGGAGGCGGTGATCGGCGGGGAGCACTTCGTAGAGTTGCTCGGCGGGCCGTTCCGGCAGGGCACCCTTGGGAGGTGGCGGCGGGGCGCACAGCTGGCGGATGCGTTCGCGGATCATCTCCAGGCAATGTTCGTCGTTGCGCGCCATGTAGTGGGCGACGCCGCTGACCGTGGTGTGCATGCGCGCGCCGCCGAGCTGTTCGGGGTCGACGACTTGCCCGGTTGCGCCTTTCACGAGGTTGGCGCCGCCGAGGCCCATGAAGCTGGTTTTGTCGACCATGTAGATGACGTCGCTCAATGCGGGCAGGTAGGCGCCGCCGGCGATGCAGGGTCCCATGACGGCGGAGATTTGCGGGATGTGCAGTTTCCGGCGCATGAGCGAGTTGTAGTAGAAGATGCGGGCGGCGCCGTACTGGCCGGGGAAGATGCCGTCCTGGAGGGGGAGGTTGACGCCGGCCGAGTCGACCAGATAAATGATCGGGATGCGGTTACGCATCGCGACCTCCTGCGCACGGAGGATCTTGTGGATGGTCTCCGGCCACCAGGCTCCGGCTTTTACAGTGGCGTCGTTGGCGATGATGACCGCGGGGCGGCCTTCGATGCGGCCGACGCCAGTGACGACGCCCGCGGAGGGCGCCGCGCCGTCGTATTTGTCGTGTGCGACGAGGAGTCCGATTTCGAGAAACATCGCGCCGCCGTCGCAGAGTTTGGCGATGCGTTCGCGCGCGGTGAGCTTGCCGGCGTTGTGCTGCTTGGCGGTTTTTTCGGGGCCGCCGCCCTGGCGGAGCCGGTCTTCCAGCTCATGGAGCCGCTCAACGGCGGCCAGCATGTGCTCGCGTGGAGAGGTGGTGGGGGCGCGCACTGGAACCAGTGTAGCAGCGGGTTTGGGGGGCTATTTCAACTTTGCCCGCCAGGGCCGCCTGCTGCTGCGATAGACAAGTCCGGCTTGGGGGTCGACCAGTCCATGGACAAGCTTCGGATGGATCGCGAGGAAATCGAGCAGTTTCTGCGCGTGCGCTTCTTCGGGGATTTCCTCGTGAAAGGCCTGCTTGAAGTCGAGTTTCTGGCCCACTCGCATTGTTTCCAGATTCCGGTTGACCCTTTCCGGCACGGTTAATAATGCGCACAAGTAGACGATGCGGTCCATCTCATCATCCACTTCCTTGATCCGCGCCGCCACAGCGGGGTCGCTGCCCGAGGACCAATGGGCGACGATAGCGTCCCACTTGTTGCCGATCTCGGCGACCGCGTCGCCGTAGCGGGCATGCAGCGCCTCATCCCCTTGAAAAACCCGCCTGATGGAGTGCTGCAGGGTATCGATGGATTCCCGGTTGCGCTCGAAGCGCGCCTTGCTCTCCTGGCATGCCGAGATCAACACGGACTTGGCATCCTCGGTGGTCAGTCCGGAAGCGGTTTTCAATTTCTCCAGCCCCTCCTGAAGGTTCTGGATTTCCTGCCGCAATTCCCGCAGGTATGCGATCACCCGCAAATCTCCGCCTTGGCTCATTTCCAACACAGGAACCGGACTTGCTGCCGCCATTTCTGTTTCCCCTCCGCCGATATGGGCTGAGCTGCTGTCCCATATATCCACGAAAAGGGGGTGGTGTCAAGGGCGGAGCTAGTACCGCAGCAGGCGCTCGATCTCGCGGGCGATGCCGGCGGTTTGAGGGAGGATCTCGTCCTCAAGTGACGGGCTGTAGCCGACCCAGGTATCGAGCGCGGCTAGGCGGCGGACGGGTGCGTCGAGGCAGTCGAAGAGTTCGTCGGCTACGCGGGCGGCGATTTCGGCGCCGAAGCCGAAGCTGAGCACGTCTTCATGCACGATGAGCAGGCGGCTGGTCTTGGTGACGGAGGCGGCAATCGATTCCCAATCGTAAGGGGCGAGGGTCCGGAGGTCGATCAGTTCGACGGTCGCCTCCGGAAACTTCTGCTCTACTTGCAGCACCCCCTGGAGTGACTTCTGCACGGTTGCGCCATAGGTGACGAGCGTGAGGTTTGCGCCGGCCTTGACGATGCGCGCCTTGCCGAAGGGGATCAGGTAATCGGGTCCCGGGTGCGGAGAACGGTTGTAGGCTTCGCGGTAGAGCTTCTTGTGCTCGAGAAAGAGAACGGGATCGTCGCATCGGACGGCGGTTCGGAGCAATCCGCAGGCGTCCAACGCGCTGGAGGGCATGGCGACGCGCAGGCCGGGGATGTGGGTCAGCAGCACTTCGCCGCACTGGCTGTGATAGATGGCGCCGCCGGTGAGGTAGCCGCCGATGGGGACGCGAAGGACGAGCGGGCAGGAGAAGCCGTTGTTGGAACGCCAGCGGAGCGTGGCCATCTCGTCGCGGATCTGCATCATGGCGGGCCAGAGGTAATCGAAGAACTGGATTTCGGCGACGGGCTTGAGGCCGCGAGTTGCCATGCCGATGGCGCGTCCGGCGATGGCGGCTTCGGCGATGGGGGTGTTGAAGCAGCGCTCGGGCCCGAAGCGGCGCTGGAGATTGAGCGTGGCCTTGAAGACGCCGCCCTTGCCTTTGACCTGGTCAAGGTTTTCCGGATAGCCGCAATCGGCGACGTCTTCGCCGAAGACGATGATGCGGGAGTCACGTGTCATCTCCTCAGCGAGTGTGAGGTTGATGGTGTCGACCATGGTGCGGGGGTCGCCGCTGAATTGGGGCTCGGTGTCGAAATCCTGGCTCGTGGGGTTGGCCTTTTCCGAGTAGAGGAATCGCAGGGCGGAGCCGGGCTCGGGCGGCGGTTCGCGGAGCACGCGGTCGGTGGCCTGCTGAATCTCCTGCTCCACTTCATGGAAGAGAAGCTGAAGGCCGTGCGGATCAAGGATGCCTTCGCGAAGCAGGAACTCAGGGAAGCGGATGGCGCAATCGCGGCGTGAGTCCTCTTCGATTTGGGCTTTGGTCTTGTACTGGGTCTCGTCGTCGGAAAGGGAATGCGAGTAGGGGCGGATGACGTTGGCGCGCACCAGGGCTGGTCCTTGCCCGGCGCGGCAATGCTGGAATGCCTGGCGAAGCGCGCGATAGCTGTCGATGACGTCACAGCCATCGGCTTCCAGGCGCAGCAGGCCGGGGAAACCGGCGGCGAGAGGCAGAATGTCGCCGCCGGGGGTTTGCTTCTCCACGGGAACGGAGATGGCCCAGCCGTTATCCTCCACCAGGAACACGACGGGGAGTTTGTCGAGGCAGGCGGCGCTGAGCGCTTCCCAGAACTCGCCTTCGCTGGTTGCGCCCTCGCCGGAGCAGACCAGCGTGACCTCATTGCCCGCCGGATTCAGGTAGCGGGAGGCGTGGGCGCAGCCGACGGCTTGCAGGTACTGGGTGCCTGTGGGTGAGGAAGCGCTGACGATGTTGAGGTCCGGCGAACTCCAGTGGGACGGCATTTGGCGGCCGCCGGAGGCGGGGTCGGAACCGGCGCCGACGGCTTGCAGCAGCATCTGCTCGGCGGTGACGCCATGCATGAGGCACAGCGCGCGGTCACGGTAGTAAGGATAGACCCAGTCATGGCCGGTCCGGACGGCGAGCCCGGCCGCGGCCTGTACCGCTTCATGGCCGGCGGCGCTGACCTGAAAGAAGATGCGATTCTGGCGCTTGAGCATGATCTCGCGGTCGTCCAGGCGGCGGGATAGCTGAATGGCGCGGCAGGCGCGGATGAGATCGTGGCGCGAGAGCCCTTCATAGGGCTGGGACGCCGATGCGATGGCCGGGCTGAGCGGTGCGGACATGCCAGTTTTCAGTTTAGCTTTTTCGTAACAAGGCTCTTACCGCATCGACGCACAACACGGCGGCGTGCTTGGATTCCGGGATTAGGCCGCCGACGGCTTCCTCGATGTCGGCGGGGCGAAGCTTCGCCAGATCATCCTCTGATTTGGAGAGCATCCATTCCGTGAGGGCGCTGCCGGCGGCAATCGATGCGGTGCAGCCGCGCGTTTTATAGCGGACCTCGGCGACGCGGCCCTGCTCAAAGCGGGCCGACAGGCGGAGGATGTCGCCACAGGCGGGGTTGGTGACTTCCACTGTAATGGCCGGCGGCTCCAGGTCGCCTACGTTACGGGGATTCTGGAAATGATCCAGAAGTTTGGGCCCATGCATTATGATTCAATGGTAAATTGTCCGGCATGGGAGAATATCTGCCTGTCCTGCGTGAGCGTGTGCGTGCGCCGCGTTTCAACTCCCTGTTTCTCTTCGTGACCTCACGATGTAATTCACTCTGCCGGACCTGCTTTTATTTCGACCAGCTCAACTCACCGGACGATTTGAGTTTTGATGAGATCCGGCGGATTTCCGAGACGGCGCCGCGGTTCCGCAAATTGTGGATCAGCGGCGGGGAGCCGTTCCTGCGGGAGGGGCTGGCGGAAATCATCGGCGTGTTTGCACGGAACAACGGCATCAGGAACGTGAACCTGCCGACCAATGGGCTGCTGGGGGAGCGGATTTTCCGAGAGGTGGGTGAAATACGGCGGCTGGCTCCGGAGACTTCGATTGATCTGAATTTCTCGCTCGACGGGCTGGCCAATACGCACGATGTGATCCGCGGGGTGCCGAACAATTTCGGGCGGACGGTAGAGACGTTGAAGGAGGCGGCGGAACGGTGGCGAGGCGACAAGCGGCTGCGCGTGAATGTGGCCACCGTGATTACGCGAACCAACTATCGTGAGATTCTGCAACTGGGCTTGAAGCTGGCCGAAGAGGCGAGGGTGGACGGGCATTACTTTGAAGTTGTCCGCGGCGAGACGCCGGATGCGGGAATGAAGGGGTTGAGCGAGAGTGAGGTTCGAGAGTTGCATTCGCGGCTGATGCCGCTGCACCGGATGTATGCGCGGCGGCTGTTTGCGCACTTGGCGGCGCCGATGCGGGCGCTGGCGTCGATGTATTATCTCGGCAACATCCGATTGCACTTTGATCTTCATGAGAAGTGTTTGAGCCGGCCATCGAAATGGCCGATGCAGTGCACGGCGGGACAGACTTCGCTGGTGATTGACCACAACGGCGCGTTCCGCGCCTGCGAGCTGCGGCCGCGGGTGGGGCGGATGCAGGATTTCGGGCTCGACACCGGCGCCGTGCTGCGATCGGCGGCGTTGGGGGATGAGGTGGCGCGGATCCCGGAAGCCAACTGCTGGTGCACGCACTCCTGCTTCATCCAGGACAGCTCAAAATTCAGCGCGCGGGTGCAGCTGTTCGAGATACCGTGGGCATGGCTGCGTCAGAGGAAGGACGGGCTGCAGAACGCTCCGCTTGAGGAGATTGAACGGTTCCGGGCATTGGAACTGGCCTGATGACGGTGGTGGTAGCGGCGCTCATTGAGCGGGATGGCAAGCTTCTCATCGCGCAGCGACGGGCGGAAGAGCGGCATGGATTGCAGTGGGAGTTTCCCGGGGGGAAGGCGGAGCCGGGGGAAGGAGCCCGCGAAGCGCTCAAAAGGGAGTTGGAGGAGGAACTGGGGATTCAAGCCGAAATCGGCGAGGAGATCGAGCGCTACCAGTATCAGTATCCCGGGTGCGAACCGATTGAGCTGATGTTCTTCCGCGTGGACGCATATCAAGGGGAGCCGGCGAATCGGGTGTTCGAGCGGATCGTCTGGGAGCGTCCGGCGCGGCTGCCGGACTACGATTTTCTCGAAGGGGATGTGGAATTCGTCCGGCGGCTGGCTTCCGGCGAAGCCGGCGTGAAATACTAGAGCAAGTACCCTCAAACATGGAAATCGGAGAATCTTCCGTTCCGGACTCAACAAGCGGGCTGCAATTCCCCGGGTGGGGAACGGCAACCCGGATTGAAGATCTCGGGAGTGGCCCCGTTGCGGTAACGCACCTAGACTCGGGCGTGGTGCACAAGCTGGGGCAGTGGCGATCCACGGCGATCTGCGGCAACGACATCACCTCCAGTTGTCTCTACGTGAGTGCGCTTTGCGCGATCTATGCCGGCCCGTACGCGCCGCTCTCGCTGCTGGCCGTTGCGCTCGTGCTGTACCTGTTCCGCAGCATTTATGCGGAGGTCGGTTCCGCGCTACCGCTGAACGGCGGCGCCTACAACGTGCTGCTGAACACGACGACCAAGGCGAAGGCGTCAGGGGCGGCCTGCCTGACGATGCTGTCCTACGTGGCGACGGCGGTGATCAGCGCGTATGAGGCGATGCACTATGCGCACAACCTATGGGAAGGACTGGACGTTTTTTGGGCGACGATTGTGCTGCTTGGGATTTTCGCGGTACTGAATCTGATCGGGATCACCGAATCGGCGAATGTCGCACTGGGGATGTTCATTTTCCACATATTCACGCTGACCCTGCTGGTGGTGATTTGCGGCTGGCGGGTGATGCAGAATGGCGAGATTCTGAGCTTGAATTGGAATACGCCGACGCCGGACGGGGCGGCGATGGCGCTGTTTTTCGGGTTCGCGGCGGCGATGCTCGGCATCAGCGGCTTTGAGAGCTCGGCGAACTTCATCGAGGAACAGGCCGAAGGGGTGTTTCCTCAAACGCTGCGGAACATGTGGATCGCGGTGGCGTTTTTCAATCCGATGATCAGTTTTCTGGCGATGGGAATGATGCCGCTGGCCGAAGTGGGAAGGCATAAAGAAGACCTGCTGGCGCAGATGGGCTTGCTATCCGGCGGCGAGTGGCTGCAAAACATGGTGAGTCTGAACGCGGTGATGGTGCTTTCCGGGGCGGTGCTGACCAGTTATGTGGGCATCACGGGGCTGGTGCGGCGGATGAGCCTGGACCAGTGCCTGCCGCAGTTTCTGTTGGCTGAAAACAAATGGCGGCACACCAATCACTGGATCATTGTGCTGTTCTTTCTGGTGTGCTGTTCGATTCTCGCGATCAGCGGCGGCGAGGTGGCGATGCTGGCGGGCGTCTACACGCTGAGCTTCCTCGGCGTGATGATGCTGTTTGCGGTGGGCAACATGCTGCTGAAGGTAAAGCGGGCGCGGCTGGCGCGGGAATACACGGCCTCCTGGCCCGGAGTATTGACGGCGCTGTTGGCCGTGATCATCGGGCTGGCCGGCACATTGGTTTTGAATCCGGCCTACGTGCGGGTGTTCGTGATCTATTCCGCCGTGGCGGTGACCATCGTAGGGCTCATGTTCCTGCGGGTGCAGCTGCTGCGGCTGGCGCTGACGCTGATCAAGGTGGTGGTGGCCAGGATTCGCGCGATGAGCCAGAAGATGAACCAACAGATCCTGAACTCGATCCACGAGATCAACAGCCGCGAGGTGATTTACTTCAGCCGCGGCGACAATCTGGAGGCGCTCAACCGCGCCGCGCTTTACGTACTGAACAATGAAGTCACGAACAATCTGAAAGTGGTGCACTGCTACGAGCAGGAAGCACAGATTGCGGAAAACTTGAGCGCGCACCTGGAGACGGTGGACAGGCTGTACCCGCTGCTGCGGATTGACCTGGTGCTAGTGAAGGGCAAGTTCGGACCGGAGCTGATCGAGCGGCTTTCGCAGCGCCTTGGGGTTCCGAAGAATTACATGTTCATGGGGACGCCGGGGGGCAGATTCCCGCACAACATCGCCGAACTCGGCGGCGTTCGGCTGATCATGTAGCTAGGCGATGGCGTAGAGCCAGGCGGTGAGCTTCGAGCCTTTGAGCGTCTTCTCGATAGCCGGCCACGCCTTCTGATGATCGTCGCTGGCGACCCATTGCAGGCGCTGCTCCTCGGTCTGGAAACTGATCAGCAGGCGGTTCAGAAACTGTTTGGGCGCGTCGCCGTGCATTGATTTTTGGAACTTCAGCAGCTTCACGTCGACGAAGCCCGGCTGGCGGCTGATGGCGGGCTGAAAGATGTTGCGGAAGTTAGCGAGCAGCTCTTTCTCTCGTGCGGGATCGACTTCCAAGTCGACGTGCAGTTGGATGGCGTTCGCTGCCGTCTGCGCGGGCAGGGCGGCGCCCGCGCCGAGCGCGGCGATGGTTTTCATCGAAATACGGCGGTTCATAGCAAGGCGATTCTATCAGAATGGCTAGTCCAGCCCGATGCAGATTTTGCCGAAGTGTCCGCCTTGTTCCATGTGGCGCAACGCATCGGCGGATTGCTCAAACGGGAAGATGTGATCGACGACCGGGCGCATCTGGTGAACTTCGACGGCGCGCGCCATTTCTTCGAACATATCCCGGGAGCCGACAAAGATTCCGTGGATGGTGATGCCCTTCATCATGGCGGGCAGGGGGTTGCATTCGGTGGCGCCTTCTTTGGTGGCGAGGTTTCCGATGAGGTGGATCTTGCCGCCCATGCGGGTGGCGCGGACGGATTGGGGAAGCGTGCCGGCGCCGCCGACCTCGACAACATGATCCACGCCGCCCGGGGTGAGCTTGCGTACAGTTTCCTCCCAGTCCGGGTCTGTCGTGTAGTTGATGGTTTCATGCGCGCCTAGTTCCTCAAGACGCTCCAGCTTTTCGTCCTGGCTGGAGGTGGAGATAATGCGCGCGCCGGCCATATGGGCAAACTGAACGGCGAACAGCGATACGCCACCGGTGCCCAGCGTGAGCACGGTATCCCCGCACTTGAGGCCGCCTTTCACCATCAAGGCGTGCCAGGCGGTGACGCCGGCGCAGGGCAGCGTGGCGGCCTCCTCCCAGCTGAGATGCTCTGGGACATGGACCACGCCTTCTTCCTGGAGAAGGAGCCTCTCGCAAAGCACGCCGGGCGCGGCCGCTCCCAGCGCGGTGCGCGCCTTGGCCTCAGAGGGCTCGCCTGAGAGCCAGCCCTGCATGAAGATGGCGGCGACACGATCGCCTTCCTTGACGCGCGTCACACCGGCGCCCACGGCGATCACTTCACCGGCCGCATCGGAGCAGATGGTGAGCGGAAGGGGAAGCTTCTTGCTGTAGAGGCCCTTAGCGACCAATAGGTCGCGGTAGTTGAGCGAGACTGCGCGCACGCGGATCAGGACCTGGCCGGGGCCGGGAGAGGGCTCGGGCAATTCGTTGAGTTGGAGATGATCAAGGCCGAAGCCGCCGGTAAGCTGGAGAGCGCGCATTGCTCGATTATGGCGCGGATTGCGATTTATCGGCGGACGATCACTTCGCGCAGGTGATCGCGGGTGAGAAAAAACTTGACGGAATGAAAGCCGGTGAAGAGTTTTTCAATGGCGCGGTTGTTGAAGCTGTGCCCCGCGCGGCGGCTGCCCTTACTGAACATGTGCAGCGAAGATGGGCCGGCAATGCGGAAGCTGTAGGCGGGAATGGTGGCCTCGCGCGATTCCGGATGAAAGCAGGCTAGCAGCGGGGATTGTGAGCGAAGCACAAGGTGCAGCCGCTGCATGACGACGTCGAGCAAAGGTTTCGAAAGAAATTCGAGGGTGTCCCAGACGAGGACGGCATCGAAGTGGCCGGGAGGAAATTGCAGGACGTGATCCAGGAAAAGCGCGGCCTTCTGCGGGTCGGCTTGTGCCTCCAGCGATTCGCCAGGTCCAAAGATGAGATCGAGGGTGTGTAGAAAATCCTCGGTATAGAGCCTGTGGCCGAGGCTGGTGATGTAGGTGACGTTGGCTTGCGTGAACTCGCCGAGATCGAGCACGCGCTGTCCGGGTCCGGGCAGAGAAGCGAAGAACTGCTCCAGTCCGTGACTATGTCTCACGTTGCCGGATTGTGGTTGCGGATTCCCGGCCATGGGAACAGCAGCGCGCTAGCGCTTGGATTCGGCGGCGAGCCCGGCGGCGGGCTGTCCGCCGCCACCTGCGGCGGCACTGGCCGCGGGCGCTACGCGCGTGGGCTGAGCCTTGGAAACTTCGGGACGAGAAATGTCTATGCTGCCTTTAAAGTATGCGCCGTCTTCAATGACGATTCTGACGGTCTTGATGTCGCCAACCAGTTTGGCGTCTTTGCGGATTTCGATCTTGTCGCCGACTTCGACGTTGCCGTGAATGGTTCCCAGTACGACGATGTCGCGGGCTTTGACGCCGGCGGTCAGCTTTCCGTTGGGGCCCACCGTAAGCCGGTGCTCCTGCATTTCCACCGAACCTTCCACCTCGCCGTCGATGTAGAGATCCTCGCGGCTGTGAAGCTGGCCCTTGACGATGACGGATTTGCCAATGGACGCCGAGCGGCCGACGGTTTCAAACTCAGGATTGCGTGCGGGCAGTGTGCTCATGGGAATTCCTTCTCGGGCCAGGGAAGCCGACGTGGGCGGCTGCAGAGCCGGTTTGGGGGCGATTTCTTCTTCCTTGCGTCGATTCCACATAGGAGAAACCTCCTTGGGTTGAAATCCCATGGTAGTCGAGCAGGGCGGGGAAACGCAATGATGATCGGACTACGGCTTGCGGAAGGGCATCAACTCATCGGCGGTGAGAATGCCGTCGCCGGAGCGGTCCAGCCGCTTCAGGGAGTCGGCGGCGGACTTGATTTCGGCGGCCGAGAGCTTGCCGTCTGCGTCGGTGTCGAGAGCCGACACGGCTCCACTGGATGGCTGGTAGTACGGAGTGGGAATCTCCGCCGCGCCGCTTTGCGAGGCGGGCTTGTCGGCGCCGGCTTCCAGCACAAGGTCGAAGGTGGTGCGGAGATAGGAGCCGGCGGCAGTCTTCACGGTTTCCGTGTCGACGATGAGGTTGGATTTGCGCGCGTAGGCGTCCTTGGTGTTGTAGGGGTCGCCCTTGAAGTAGAGTTGCGTGATCAGCTGTTTGTGGCCAAAGGCGCGCACCAGGTAATGGATATGGCTGGGCCGGATCTGATCGCCGACGGCGTAGTGGGAGGGCTTGATGGTCTCGTATTCGTAGTAGCCGGTTTCGTCCGTGAGCAGCCGGATGCGGTTGCGGAACTCGGAGATCTGCAGACGGTCCTTGGCGTCGGTTTTGTCATAGCGGCCTTCGGCGTCGGCCTGCCAGATATCGAGCAGCGCGTTGGCGATGGGCTTCTTGGTGGCAAAGCTCCAGATACGTCCGCGTACGAGAAGCGTCTGCCCTGGCTCCAGTGGAGCCGTTACCTTGCCGCGGAACGGAGCGCCGGGCGCATAGAAAGGACCGAGGATGTCGCGATGCGACGTCTCCCATTTACCGGCGGGCGAGATGGCCGGAATACCATCGGAGGCGATGTATTCCAGGTAATTGTGCACGTCACGCGTGGCGGGGGTGGGGCCTGCGCCCTCGGCCAGGGTGAGCGGAGTGGCGGCCAGGGCTCCAAAAAACTTGCGGCGGGGAATGCGTTTCATCGACTTGCCTCCTTACTTGAGCGATCGCCTAGTGCTGCCATTCTATCTCAGACCGTTGCCGGATTCCTTGCCGGGCATCGCGAAATCACTGTATAGTTCGACTTTTCAGGAACTTCCAACTCCTCAATGCTGTAAAATGATTGAAAGGAGGGTTGTGTGTTGACCAGATTTGCCCTGTTTGTCCTTGCTACGGTTTCTCTTGCCCTGGCAGCTGGAAAGAAGACCGAGGTCACGTTTTATAAGGATGTCCTGCCGGTTCTGCAGAAGAACTGCCAGGAGTGCCACCGCGCCGGGGAGGCGGCTCCAATGGAGTTGTTCACCTATCAGCAGGTGCGGCCGTGGGCCAAGGCGATGCGGGAGGCGGTGCTGACCAAGAAGATGCCGCCGTGGTTCGCCGATCCGCATGTGGGGAAATTCAGCAACGACCGTTCGATGGCGCAAGCAGAAATCGACACGCTGGCTGGTTGGGCCGACAGCGGCGCCAAGGAGGGCAATAAGAAGGATGCCCCCCCGCCGCGCACCTTTGCCACGGGCTGGTACATCGGCAAGCCGGATGTGGTGATTGAGATGCCGGAGCCATATGACGTTCCGGCGAGCGGGACCATTGAGTACACCTACTACATCGTGCCGACCGGCTTCACCGAGGACAAATGGGTTCAGCTGGCCGAGGCGCGGCCGGGTGATCGTTCCGTGGTGCACCACATCATCGCCTTTGCGCGCGAGCCGAATTCCAAGTGGCTGCGCGATTACCCGGTCAAGCAAGGATTTGTGCCGAAGCGGCGGGGCGAGGGTGGAGGCGAAGGCGGCGTTGGCGGCGGCGAGTTTATTTCCGGGTTCGCTCCTGGCGCGCCTCCGGAGATGTTGCGGCCTGGACAGGGCAAACTGATCAAGGCCGGCTCCGACATCGTCTTCCAGATGCACTATACGACCAATGGCAAGGCAGCGCGCGACCAGTCCAAGCTGGGACTGATCTTCTCGAAGGATAAGCCGGAATACCGCGTGGTGACCCTGGCGGCGATGAACGGCAAGTTCGTGATTCCGCCGGGCGCTCCGGCGCACGCCGTGGATGGCGCGATCACGCTGCATGGCGACACGCGGCTGATTTCGCTGTTCCCGCACATGCACTTGCGCGGCAAGTCGATGGAGATGCGCGCGGTGTATCCGACCGGGGAAATGGAAAAACTGCTGTGGGTGCCGAACTACGACTTCAGCTGGCAGCTGTGGTATCAGCTTCCGGAGCCGAAGCTGCTGCCGAAGGGCACGCGGATTGAGGCGACCGGAACATTCGATAATTCGCCGAACAACCCGCACAATCCCGATCCGACCAAGGAGGTCCGTTGGGGCGATCAGAGCTGGGAAGAGATGATGATCGGCTTTTTTGACGTGGCGATCGAGGCCGGGAAGAACCCGATCGACGTGCTGCGTGCGCCGCGGCGGGCCGCGCCTGGCAGTGAGAACTAGCGGGAGGGATTCTTGAGAGCAACTGCGTTTCTACTGGCGGCCGTGGCATCCACCGCGGCCGCAGCGCCACCAACTTTTCACAAGGACGTTCTGCCGATACTGCAGAGCCGATGCCAGAGCTGTCATCGTGCGGGCGAGATCGGTCCGATGCCGCTCATCTCTTATAAGGACGCGCGGCCGTGGGCCAAGGCGATCCGCGAAGCGGTTTTGCTGAAGCGGATGCCGCCATGGTTCGCCGATCCTCGGTACGGCAAGTTCTCCAACGATCATTCGCTCTCCGAAGAACAGATCAAGACGGTTGCCGCCTGGGCCGATGCCGGCGCACCGGAAGGTGATCCCCAGAGTGCTCCGAAACCGCAGGCCTTCACCGACGGCTGGACGATTCCGACGCCTGACAAAGTGCTGGAAATGAGCGGCGAGTTCGACGTGCCGGCTTCCGGCAAGATTGACTATCAGTACATCATAGTTCCGACCGGATTTACCGAGGACAAATGGGTGCAGATGGTGGAAGTGAGACCGTCGAATCGCGCCGTGGTGCATCATTCGGTGATTTTTCTTCGCGAACCGGGCTCCAAGTGGCTGAGCCATGCGCAGCCGGGCGTGCCCGTTTCCGGAGGTCCTGCCGATACGGGCGGCGCGGGCAACGAGATCCTCTCCATCTACACGCCGGGTATGGTGCCCGATGTCTGGGAACCTGGCACGGCGAAACAGGTGAAGGCCGGTACGGACCTGGTGATCCAGATGCACTATACGGCTAACGGCAAAGCGGGAAAGGACAAAACCAAGGTGGGCGTGATCTTCGCCAAGCAGCCTCCCACCAAACGTGTGCTGACACTGCTTCCGGCCAATACAGGCTTCCGCATACCTCCCGGCGATCCGAACTACCGTGTTGATACCCGGGTGCGGATTCCCAATCCGACCGAGATCATCAGCTTTTTCCCGCATATGCATCTGCGCGGGAAAGCGTTTGAGTACCGCGTGACGTATCCGACGGGCGAGACGCAGACGCTGCTGCGGGTGGATCCCTATAAATTCGACTGGCAGCTGAGTTATCAGGTGGAGAAGCCTGTCGTGCTGCCGGCGGGCACGGTGTTTGAATGCTCGGCATGGTTCGATAATTCGCCTAACAATCCCAACAATCCCGACCCGGCAAAGGAGGTCCGCTGGGGCGAACAAAGCTGGGAAGAGATGATGATCGGCTTTGTCGACGTGGCGATTGACGCTACCTGGACGCGGCGTGACTTCTTCACGCCGAAGCCCGCGGGCGCCGGGAATTGAGAATCTACCGCTTGCTCACGCGCGCGGCTCTGCTAGCCGCGATCGCCCTCCCTGGCTTGGCTCATGAGACCATCACCACTAAGCTGACCTGGTCGGCGGAGATCTCCCGTATCGTTTATAAACGCTGCGGCAGTTGCCACCGGGAGGGAGGGCAGGCGTTTTCCCTGCTCAGCTACGAAGAGGCTCGCCCCTGGGCCAAGGCGATCAAGGAAGAGGTGTTGGAGCGGCGGATGCCTCCCTGGGGTGCTGTAAAAGGTTTCGGCGAGTTCGCGCACGACCAGGCGCTGTCGATGGAGGAACTACACTTACTTTCGGATTGGGTGGAAGGCGGAGCGCCGGAAGGGGACGCGAAGTACCTTCCCGACCCGCCCGTCTATGGGGAGCCGGAGAAGTTCCGCCCGGTGCAGGGCATCGCCGTGTCAGGTACCAGGAAGCTGACCACACCACTGGTGTTGCGCGCCGTGAGGCCGGAGGGAGTGCCTGAAGGAGGCTCTCTCAAGGCGGTTGCCTTGCTTCCCGATGGACGAGTGGAGCCGCTGGTCTGGGTTTACAACTATCAGCCGAAGTGGCCAAGGAATTACGTCTACCAGAAGCCACTCCGGCTCCCGCCGGGATCAACCATTCACGTGACTGGCGAGGGGAGGTTAGTACTGGGCGCCGCTATCCGGCAGCAGCCTAAACCGTAGCCTTGTTCACAGCCGAAGGAGAACTTCGCTCCAGCCCCGCGTAACTCCTGCGCCGGTTCATCCCGTAAAAGACAGCGAGCAAGGTTACTGCGGCAAGCCCGCCGAGGCCGAGCACGATCATCAGTCTGCCGGCGGTTCTGACTCCGGCGAAGGCCTCTCGCGAACTCTGGCTCACCAAGACGGTCCAGCCCAGGCTCCGGTAATCCTCTTTCAGTCCGGTATCGGCGAAGCCGATGAGGTTCCTGCCGCCTCCTGGTAAATCGGCGAGCAGATAACCCGTCTGGCGTCCGCTTAAGGTGGTGAGACGGTCCTTGACCGCCGTGTACTCATCGGACTTCAGGCGCATGGAGAGCGTGGTATTGGGAGCGCTGATTACCGTGCCGTCCTCCTTCACCAAGGCGGCGCGGCCCGTTTCGCCAAATTCTGCGCGCGTGATGATCGGGAACAGGCTGGAGACTTCGATGAGCGCGTCCACGGTTCCGATGAAGGTATTAGAGCCTTCCTCAAGCACGGGCACCCCCACGCCAATGTAATTGGACTTGGTCACTTCATCGTAGAGAATATCGGTGAGGGAGACGGCGCCTCGCCCGTTGGCGTGGATGTTTTGCCAGTATTCCTCATCGGCCTGAAAGTAGTCGAGCGTTTTATGCGTGGCTGCGATTGTGGCGCCCTTTTGATCCGTAACGGTGATGCGAAGGATCCGCGGGTCCACCGTGCGGTGACGCCGCAAGAGCCGGGAGGCGGAGTTGGACAGCTTTTCCTTCACCCGCGCCTCGGAGGCGGGCGTGTTCCAGGTCTTCTCAATTCCGGCGATGCGTTCCGTGACCGCCGCCTCGCTCATGCCTTGATAGCCGCGATTGGCCGCGTTGATTGTATCGACGACAGCAGGATCGACGGCGATCTTATGGATGTCGAGAACGCGATTATGAATGAAGCGCGAGGTTTCCGCCGAGATTCCCTCGGCGACGGTTTTCAACAGCATCCCGGCTTCCTTCTCCTGGGCATTTTCGCTCTGTGCGCTGGTGAACAGGCCCAGGACACTGAAAGGCACAACCGTGACCATCAAGAGGATGAGCAGACGGCGGATGGATATCCTCAAATCTGAATTTTCGCGGGACATGCTTACCTCCTTCCCTTGCAGGCACACCCTACACGATTTAGCCTGCGCGAAACGAACTCCCAGGCGGGGGAGAAAGCGAAGATTGACTCCCGTTAACATTATAGCAGCAGCCAGCCATGGCAGTCCGGCAACCTCCGAGGTGATCTGTTCGGCGGTCTCACTGCCGGTGTGGTTGCTCTTCCCCTCGCCCTCGCTTTCGGGTCGCATCCGGTCTCGGCGCCACGGCAGGACTGTACGGGCCCATCGCCACCGGAATCGTCGCCAGCCTTTTGGGCGGGACGCCGTCGCAGATCACCGGACCCACTGGCCCGATGACGGTGGTCTCCGCGGCGATCATCGGGACCCACAGCAGCGCCACCGGGGAAGTCAACATGGCGTTGATTGCCGGCACTTTTATCCTGGCGGGTATCTTCGAGTCCGTACTTGGGCTGCTGCGGGTTTTGGGTTGACCAGTCCTTCCTCCAATCCGCTGATGATCCTGTTGAGCCTTCCCAAGCTGGCACAAGGAATTCACTGGACCTCCACCGCGTTTGCCGCCATTACGGTGGGTGTGGTTTACACCATTCGCCGTTTCCGCAACGGATACCCCGCGTCACTCATTGCCTTGGTAGTGATCAGCGGAGTCGCTTATGCTCTGAAGCTGGAAATCCCTGTGATCGGCGATATACCGCGGGGCCTGCCGAAGCTCCACCAACATGACTCAGACGCGCCATGAGAGCAACCGCGAACTGGTAGGTCAAGGGTTGGGCAACGTGTTTTCCGGACTAGTCGGCGGAATTCCGGGTGCAGGCGCCTACCTTCGTACCTTCATATCGTAGAGAACATCCTGATCCTGCGCCGCTCTCTGCTCAAACAGGCGCACGATCTTGTCCCGCCGCGCCAGCAGCCCCTTGACTTCCAGCTCGTTCAGATAGCCCTTCATCGTCTTCACCAGCTGAGGAAAGCTCAGCTGCTTCAGGCGTTCCATCAGCGTGCGGTCGCAGCGGGTCAGGTTCTTCGGCTCGCGCAGATCCTGGAATAGCCGGAACGCGCGGGTATGGTCGATCATCCAAAGCTTCCAGTCAGTGGTGATGAGCAGGTTTTGCAGGTTGCGGTCGATGTTGTAGATCAGCTGGTCGAAGACGCGCACGACATGCATCTGGCAGTTCCAGGCCTCCTGGTCCGGCGGCTGCATCTTATTTTTATGGCGGTCCACTTCCATCATCGCCACATCGTCCACCCACCAGGTGAGGGAGCCGCTCTTGCCGTGGATCTTGCGTTCGATGGTGACCGGCGTCATGTTGAGGTTGAGCAGCCGGTCCAGCTTGTAGCCGGCCACGTTGTACTTCCAGCTGTCGCGGAAGTTGATTTCGGTCCCGATGGCGGTTTGAAACGAAGCCTTGTACTCGTCGATGGTCTGAAAGTGCGCGTCATGCTTACGTTCGGGGGCTTCCAGCGTCAACCTCTGCGAGTTCGTGATGCCGACATTCAGGCTCTTTGCACTCACCACCTTGGCGGTGCGCAGAAAGTTCTCCATCTCCGCGTCGGTCGGCGGAGGCGCCTGTGCATGGAGCGCGGCAAGGCCCGATATGGCCAGGATCGCGGTTTGGGAGAAACGCATGGGAGCCTCCTCGGGAGTGGTTTGTGACAGTATAGCGGAGAGGACCAAGATAGGGAATCCTCCCGCCGCCTGATGCGCCCCCTGATTCCAAGACTCTTGATTGCCGGCCTGTTTCTGCTCGCGTTGTATGGCATTGCCGTCCTTGCCGAGCCCGGCTGGTTCACCGATCCGTTTCCGATGCTTCGCCGCTACGGTCAGATAGCGGGGTTGATCAGTTTTCTCCTGCTGGCAGCGGACGTGGTGCTTCCCGTCCCCTCTTCGCTGCTGATGGTCGCCAACGGAGCATTGTTGGGCGCCAGCGCCGGGGCGGCAGTCTCCCTCGCCGCAAACCTTGTTTCTTCGGCGCTCGGATTCTGGATTGGCCGCCGCGCGTCGGCGTGGCTTGCCCCGCGCAGTCTTCCCCTCACTCAAGCGCAAGATTGGCTGAACCGATGGGGTGTGCTGGCGATCGCCGCCTCGCGCCCGGTGCCGCTTCTGGCCGAATCGGTTTCCATTGTTGCCGGATCCACGCCTCTCTCATGGCAGACGCTCCTTCTCGCCTCGCTGGCCGGTTCGGCGCCTGCGTCCGTGGTTTACGCCTACGCCGGCGCCCGTTCGGTGGAACCTGCCGGAGCGATGCTAGTTTTCGGATTGACCATCGCTCTGGCCGCCGCACTATGGCTGATCGGCTACCTCACCTCAAGAACCTAGGTGATGGTAAACTGATACACGGTAGCCTTCCGTTTCCTTTTCACTCCCCGGTCGTCTAACGGTAGGACAGCGGCCTTTGGAGCCGTGAATCGTGGTTCGAATCCATGCCGGGGAGCCACCGTCTGCGTACCAACTCCAAGGCCCATTATCTTGACAGCAGCGCTCGCCGCCGCTCTCGCCTGTATCCGCCACATTCCGCACCTGTTGCGCGCCGCGCTTTCTCTCTCGTTGGAAACCACGAGTCGCGGGGCGGCGCACTCAACCCCCGGGGTTGAGGCCGGACCCCACGTTTCCGCGTACCAATTCTCGGCTTTCTCCAGTTGACAAGTGGCGTTGGTTGACGGCCCCGTCCAGACCGCCAGGCCACACCGAGGTGATTTCCAACTGGGTCGTTCGGCGGATTATCATGAGAGCCGATGAGTACCGGCAAACCGCTTTCCGATGGGTGACCTGGCAGCCTTCGTGTTGGCCGGCGGGCGGCTGGTTCGCTGCGCCATCTACACCCGACAGTCGGTGAGTTCAGATGACGGCCTCTCCTCATGTCAGGTTCAATTCCAGGCATGCGAGTCCCTGGTACGATCGCAGCGCTCGGTTGGTTGGATTCTGTTACCGGAGCGGTTCGATGACGAAGGCTACTCAGGAGCAACCACGGAGCGCCCCGCACTCCAGAGACTGTTGGCGCTCGTCCGGGCCCGCAAAGTTGAGCTGGTTGTAATCCATCGGCTGGACCGACTCTCGCGCAGCGTGCTCGGCTGCGCCACCCTGCTTGATGAATTCCGTAAGTTCGGTATCCGCCTGGTCATCGTCAGCGCTCCGGAGCTCGGACATCATGCCCACGACGGCTTCCTCATGAATATTCTCGCGTCCTTTGCCGAGTTCGAGCGCGAGATGATCGCCGCGAGAATCGCCGAATCCCGTGCCCGACTGAAAGCTCGTGGGCAGCGGATTGCCGGGGCTGTGCCGTTCGGCTACGACGCCGACCCGCGTTCGAAGCAGCTCGTGCCGAGTGCCAACGAGTCGGCGGTGGTGAAGTGGCTATTCGAACAAGCCGCCGCCGGGCGGACACCAGCGGAAATCGCCGATGACGCAAATGCCAACGGCTGGCGCACGAAGGAGCGTGTGGCTCGACGGAGTGCGAAAGCGTTTGGTGGAAATCTGTGGACGGCACGCCAGGTGATCGCGACTCTGCGGAACCCGGTGTATCTGGGCCTCTTTCGGGAGAAGCACGATCTCCGCATCGGCCACCACGATCCGATCGTCACACACGACTTGTTCGCTGCGGCGGCTGCTCAGCTTAAGGCCCGTCGCACTCGGGAGCCGGGCAAGCAATACGCGATTGATTGGCCGTTGAAAGGCCGGATCGTCTGCGCTGTCTGCGAACGGCCCATGAGCCCCCACACGATCCGGTATCGGAATTCCATCTATCGCTACTACCGGTGCAGATCCACAGGCGGTGGCCGGAAACCGTGCGGTCACCAGGTTTCGGCTCCGGCCATTGAGAATTCCATCGAGGCGAACGTCTCGCAGCAGCTCGGGCAGCGATCACCGATTTGGGATCTGATTGAAGTTGTTATGTGGGACTACCGCGACAGCAGTGTGCGCGTGCGGCTGCTCCCGCCCGTTGAGGCTGAACAAGCGCAGGGTAGGTGACAGCGGCTACAGGAACAGATCGACAGGCACGCGGAGGAGTTCGGCGAGCTGCCTCGCCTGCGTTTTACTGATGCTGCGCTTGCCGCTGAGGATTTCCGACACACGGCTCTTGGGCAGTATCGTCCATAGGTCGCTCGGCTTCATGTTTTTCTCTTCGAGCAGATAGGCCAACATCTTGTGCGGTTCCGCCTTCGGTAGCGGGTGCACCCGATTTTCGTATTCGTCGATCAGGATGCTGAGCATTTCCAGGAGCCTGCCCTCCTCCTCAGAAATCTCATCGTCCGGTTTTTCCATGAGGGCCGCGGCCGCGCCGAGCAAGCGATGGTACTCCACCTCCGTTCGGATGGCGACGGGCAGAGTTACATCGAGAAGCTCCCGATATCGGCGTTCGTCGAGAAGCGTCGTGCTCATAGTTTCCATTTCCCCTTATCGTATTCGGCATGGGTGAGGATATGCCGGATGTAGACTATCTGCCAGCGGTACTTGATCACCGAGACCAGCCTGTACTTGTTCCCGCTAATGTTGAACACCGTGAAAGCATCCACGGCATCGGCATGCGAAAAATCGGCGCGGACATCGGCCAAATGTCTCCATGCGGCTCGCTTGGTTACGCCATGCCAATGCAGCAGCGATTCCAGCGCGTCCTTGTGCGTCTTGCAGAATTCGTTGATTGCCGCCTTGCTGATGATCCGCACTACCTAGAGGTTACCAAAACGGTAACCTCTGCGCAAGGGCAGACTGCCGGAGGCTCGACGGGAGGCACGCTCAAACGGATACCGCGCCAGTGAGCACATCCTGCGGCACGTGGCAGAGGCGCAAACGGCGAGCACGCACAGCGTTTTCAATTGCTTACAAGCAGGCTGTGAACCGCGCTGTGGCAGGTGGGAATTGAGCCACACATTTTCACTTCCCAAATTCCAGCCTTGGTTCAGTTGACGGCATCGGGGCGCGCGAGGCCGGGCATATCCCTCACATTCTTTGACTTGTGTGGCTTCCGGGCCGTTCTCTGGTTGGATGCTGTCGGGCCGGATGTGTGCCCGAAATACCTCTGGTTCGGCTTGGGACCCCGGCTTTCGGTTGCGAATTCTCTGTCTTCTCCGGTTGACGGGTCGCTCATGTTGACAAGTGTCCAAGCCGGGGTGCGCCCTGAACTCGATGCGAACTCGGCAGTTGACGCCTCATTTCGAAATAGCGGTTCACTGCCCTGTCCAGGCCGCAGCCAGAGAAGGAGAGGGCAACGCGGTCCGCTACTGCGTTGCGCACGCGCAAGTCCACCGGCTTAAGGCCTCGCCTCCGATTTGAGCACCCTCGATGCACCAGCGCGAATCAGTAGTGCCATGCTACACCGCTATCCACGAGGCCATTTCAGCCGCCACGCGTCAGCCTGGGCTGGCATCCTGTCCGGTTCATGGCCGGACGGGAGATGTGGCAGGCGGCAAGGAATCGAGCACCGCGCGGGCGTGGCGGGAGAAGTGGCCACGGAGATCATCACGATAATCTTCAAGAATACGGCGGCCGAAGCCATCGGGATCCCCGCATTTTAGAAAGGCGCGAGCGAGAGCGATCTCTCGCAGTGAGTTGGATCGCGTGGACTCGTCGCTGGAACTGGGTCCGCTGGCGCGGCGTGCCTCCTCGACCGTAAGATGCATGTGGCCGCGAATACCCGGCTTTTTCAGAACCCGTTGCAGCGCGGCGGCCGCCGCGGGGGTCGCAATCGACTCCAATGCTCCAGCTACCGCGCGGAAGTGGGAGAACTCGGACCGGCTGTTCAACTGGTCGAGCAGGCGGATGAGATGCGGGACAGCGCGGGAATCGCGGGTTCGTCCCGCGGCGGTGATCCACTTATCTAGCGGACTCATTGAGCTCCCATAGCCGGCCATGGGCTAGTCCCGCGCACGCCATTGGAGTTCGTCTGGCCGCTCTCTGGCCCGTGGACCAAACCAAGTTCACTATGTCGACGGTTGGAACTATAATGGTATTATCATCACATCTGACACGTAGCCGCATTGCCTATCTGCTTCCCGTTATTGCGATTATAGGGATCGCCCAGTCCCTTGGCGTCCGGTGGACGTCCATCCCGGCGTCTCAAAGCAGGATCTCCTGGAAGCATGAGAATGGCAAATCAGCCGCGCGTCATCTGCCAGAGACCGTGGGCGCCGGGGTGGCAATCTTCGACTACGACGGCGACGGCTGGATGGATATTTTCTTTGTCAACAGTGGCGCAGCCGATTTCTACAATCCCCCTAAGGCGCTGCGGCACGCTCTCTATCGCAATAATCACGATGGCACCTTCCATGACGTGACGGTCCGGGCGGGGCTAGGAGGGAATAGCGGCTTTGGTATGGGAGCAGCCGCGGCCGACTACGATGGCGACGGCCATACCGACCTCCTCGTTACGCAATACGGAGAGAACAGGCTCTATCGGAACAACGGGGATGGCACCTTTGCCGACGTAACCAGGACAGCAGGAATCGCCGGACCCGGGTGGGGCACGTCGGCCGTCTGGTTCGATTATGACCGCGATGGAAACCTCGATCTGTTCATTGCCAACTATGTCGACTACCGTAAAGACCTGGTCAAGCTTTGCTGGGATGTGAATCTCAAGATCAGCGCATATTGTGTCCCGCGTATGTTCTCGCCGACCTCCAGCCGTCTCTACCACAACGAGGGAAACGGCACGTTCCGGGACGTGAGCCAGGTATCGGGCATTGCGGCCTACGCCGGCAAAGCCTTCGGCGCCGTTGCGACAGATATCAACGGAGATGGCTGGCCTGATCTCTTCGTCGCCAGCGACATGGCGCCGAACGCGCTTTTCTTGAACCACGAAGGCCGGCGATTTGAAGACATCGGGCTTGCCAGCGGCGTGGCCTACAGCGAGGCCGGCGAGCCGCGCTCTGGCATGGGGGTCGATGCCGTGGATTACGACGGCGACGGACGTCAGGACCTCTTCGTAGCCAACATCGATCAACAGCACTTCGCGCTATACCGAAACCGGGGGGATCTTCAGTTCACCGAGGAGCCAGGGCAAGTCCGGCGGGACACCAGGCTGCTCAGCGGATGGGGTCTGAAGTTCTTCGATATAGACAACGACGGCGACCCGGACTTGCTGCTAGCCAACGGACACCCTGATGACATGATCGCCCGCCGAATGCCGGGTGTGACATACGCCGAGCCGCTTCTGCTCTTTGAGAACCGCGAGGGTACATTCATCAATGTCAGCGCCGCGGCCGGGCCCGTCTTTCAACAGCGATGGAACGCTCGCGGTCTGGCGATCGGCGACCTCGACAATGACGGCGACTCCGATGTAGTGATCGGAATTAATGGGGGAGCCCCTCTCCTGCTGCGTAATGAAACGGGGAACCGCCGGAACTGGGTTGGAATCCGCCTGCGCCCGCGGCGCAGCAATCCCGCCGCCGAAGGAGCCGTAATCCAGTGGACAACAGCACATGGTACGTGGCGTCGGCTGCGAACGAGCGGGGGCAGCTTCCTCTCGTCTCATGATCCACGCGAACTGCTGGGGTTGGGGCAAGATTCTTCCGTACGGATCGAGGTGAGATGGCCTACGGGGCAGGTGACCCGGCTGGATACGGTGAAGGCCGGGCAGTACGTGGAGATTGCGGAGCCGCTCCCGTGACTTGACACAGTTTGGAATGATGTGGTATTGTGAGTACCTCAGCATTTCTCGATCTGGGAGAAAGAACATCCATGCCGCAGTCCACTCTCCTCCGAGCCCTTCTGCTTACCGTACTGGCCTTTAGCACCTGCTGGGCGCAGACCATTACCGGAACCATCATCGGGACAGTCGTCGACCCGAGCGGCGCCGCCGTGGCCGGCGCCTCTGTTTCGCTCCGCAGCGAGGCCACCTCTGACGCACGCACCATTCGGACCAATGAAACCGGTGACTTCGTCTTCAACGCCGTCCCTCCGGGCGTCTACTCGCTTCGCGTGGAACAAGAGGGATTCAAGACTTTGGAGCGGCCCGGTCTTGTACTCACCGCGACGCAGCGCCTGACCGCCGGGGCGCTCCAACTCACTGTCGGGGCGGTCAGCGAACGCATTACGGTTGAGGCAACGGGCGCGACGGTACAGACTGCCAGTTCGGGTAACTCGGCGGAGTTAAGCGGCAAACAGTTGAACCTCTTGATGACGCGCGGACGCGACGTCATTTCGCTGCTTCGCGTGCTGCCCGGCGTCTCCGGCGGTACGGATGAGAACGCACTCGGCGGTACGTTCGGCACGAACACGCCGAACATCGGCGGCCAGCGCATCGGGATGAACACGATGTCGTCGGATGGACAGTCCGGCAACGACGCGGACGGCGTTGGCGGATTCAATGGTATGACTAGTCTTGACGCCATCGCCGAGGTGAAAGTGCTGCTCAACAACTACCAGGCTGAGTATGGCCGGAACGCGGGCGCGTCGATCAACCTTGTCACCAAGTCCGGCACGCGCGACTTCCATGGCAGCCTCTATTGGTTCCTGCGCAACGAGAAACTGAACGCCAACGATTTTTTCAATAATCGGAATAGCCAAGCTCGTCCGCTCTATCGCTACAACACGTTCGGCGGCACCATCGGCGGTCCGATCTACATCCCTGGGAAGTTCAACAAGAACCGCGACAAACTCTTCTTCTTCTACTCCCGTGAGAACTGGGAGATTCGCGATCCCCGCAACCCCCGGCGCGTGACGATGCCGAGCGCCCTCGAGCGCCAGGGCAACTTCTCGCAAACTCTGGACGTCAGCGGCCGGCTGATTCCCGTCACCGATCCGAGCAACGGCCAGGCCTTCCCTGGCAACGTCATTCCCGCCAACCGGCTGAACGCCAATGGCCGCGCCATTCTGAACCTCTTCCCGATGCCTAATTTCCTGGATCGCTCGCTGTCGGGAGGCAACTACAACTACCAATTCCAGGAGATCACCAACCACCCGAAAAAGTTGAACACTTTGAAAGGCGACTACAATCCCACGGCCAACGACCGCATTTCCGCTCGCTACACAGGCTGGTGGGCGGACCGCCGCGGCTACGAAGGACTGGCCGCATTCAACTCAAACTGGGATCAGTTCTTTTCTCACTACCTGTTCAAGACCGATCAGGTGCAGACCAGCTACACCAAAGTGATTCGTCCGAATATCGTCAATGAAGCGCAGTTTGGATACCGCAAGCTTGGCGAAATCGGCGCGGCTACGTCGGCGAACTTCTTCGACAAGGTTGACCGGACCAAAGTCGGGCTCAATTCGTTGGGCCAGCTCTTCGCGGCGGGAAATCCCCTCAACATCATTCCTCAAGCCAGCTTTGGCGGCGTGCCGTCGGCGGCAAATATTTCCTATGACGGCCGGTTGCCGATCGACGCCGAGGACTGGCGCTACAACTACAGCAACAATCTGAGTTGGATCCGCGGCGAGCACTCTCTGAAATTCGGAATCTACGGCGAGCACCAGATGAACAGCGAAGGCCCGCGCTCGAACTTCGGCGGCAACTTCGCCTTTGGGCGCAATGTGAACAACCCGCTCGACTCCAATTACGCGTACTCGAACGCGGTGCTCGGCAACTTCGAATCCTACAGCGAAAGCACCACTCGCACCACCGGGCTGGCCCGGCAGTCGATCTTCGAGTGGTATGTGCAGGATTCGTGGAAAGCAACGCGGCGATTGACCATCGACCTGGGGCTCCGCGCGACTTGGTTCACGCCGTGGCGGGTGTCCGACGGCAAGGCGGCGGCACTCGCGCTCGAACGTTATGACCGTGGCAAGGCCCCGGCGTTCATTCAGCCCGTACTCGTCAATGGCGCGCGTGTCGGCAGGAATCCGCTGACGGGCCAGCAGACGCCGGCCGTGATGATCGGAGCATTCGCACCCAACTCCGGCGAACCGGCCAACGGGATGGTCGTAGCCGGTACCGGCAATCTGCCGAGCGGCTTTGCCAATCGCGGATGGGAAATGGGA